>Ga0136557_1001060_pt1 | contig 18856 bp, 17 predicted proteins | sample AntRauTorckE6832_FD_104796 | JGI IMG/M metagenome (GOLD analysis project Ga0136557, IMG submission 104796) | Saline lake microbial communities from Rauer Islands, Antarctica - Metagenome Torckler E6 #832 | ecosystem: Environmental > Aquatic > Non-marine Saline and Alkaline > Saline | place...
CTCAGGCCGTTTCCCGGCCCGGCCACTTTGGAAGCAATCACCAGGTCATCGCGCCGGCCCCGGCGGGCCAGCCAGTTGCCCAGATACGTTTCAGTCAGCCCCTGAGTGTCCGCCTTCGGTGGCACCGGGTACATCTCTGCTGCATCAATAAAGTTGATGCCGGCATCCACCGCATAATCCAGCTGTTCAAAGGCTTCCTGTTCGCTGTTCTGCTCGCCCCAGGTCATGGTGCCAAGACCAATCAGACTGACATCGATCTCTGTGTTTCCCAGTTTGCGTGTTTGCATGCGCCCCCCTCGTTTGAATAACAGACAAAAAGACGACGTAACCGGAATGTCATCAAGCTGTCGCATTGCTGTCACGGCCGTTTTTCATAGTAAGACCATGACCATAAAACCTGCAGGAAGCATTGTGACCAGACTCCCGCCAAGCAACCGGCAGCGCCAACACATTAGCATTGTTTCCGAGACGTTTCCGCCGGAAATCAATGGCGTTGCCAATACCCTGAAGCATCTTTGCCAGGGGCTGAGCCAACACGGGCATCAGATAACCGTCGTACGACCAAACCAGCGAGGGGAGCGAAAAGGACAGCGCCACCCCCCGGAAAACAGACTGTGCTCGAGCGAATTGATTGTCAGCGGTCTGCCTTTGCCGGGCTACAGCGAACTGCGGCTCGGCTTGGCCCGCCCCGCCCGGTTACGCAAACTCTGGCAGCACCAACGGCCCGATGCCATTTACGTGGCAACCCAGGGCCCTCTCGGGTTGGCGGCGGTGTCTGCCGCCAACCAGCTCGGCATCCCGGTCTGCTCCGGTTTTCATACCAATTTTCACAGCTATTCCGGTTACTACGGCCTCGGTGCCCTGGAGTGGCTTCTGTGCCACTACGGCCAATGGTTCCACAATCGCACCCGCCTGACCCTGGTGCCCACCCGGAAGATGCAGGCCATGCTTCAGAAAATGGGCATTCATAATAGCCGGCTCTGGAGCCGGGGTGTGGACTGCCAGACCTTCACTCCGCACAAACGGGACACCGCGCTACGTGAATCCTGGGGCCTGTCAGATACCGACCGCGCAGTCATTTACGTGGGCCGCCTGGCTGCGGAAAAGAACGTGAAACTGGCCGCAGCCTGCTTTGAGCGCATCCGCTGCCTGCATCCCACAGCGCGTTTCATTTTGGTCGGTGATGGTCCCATGCGCCAGCCACTGCAAGCCCGTTACCCGGATTACATTTTTTGTGGCAGCCAACGGGGAGAAGATCTGGCCCGGCACTATGCCTCCGGCGATCTATTCCTGTTTCCCAGCAAAACCGACACCTTCGGCAACGTGGTGCTGGAAGCCATGGCCAGCGGCCTCGGGGTGGTCGCATTTGACGACGCCGCAGCTGCAGAACATATCCGCCAGGACGAGAATGGCCAGAAAGCCGCGTTAACCGACGACGAGGCTTTTATTACACACGCATTGCGGCTGGCCGACCAGCCGTTACTGCTTAACCGAATCCGCACCAGGGCGCGTCTGGACGCCCTGGATCTGACCTGGAACAGCCAGGTAGAGCTGTTTGAGCAACTGGTACTAAACCAACCGGAACAGGGCCCGAACCATGGCACTAACAAGCAAAGCGTCTCGCTTTTTTAGCCTGGCAGATCAACGCGAAGTTGCCCTTTGCCGGGCCATCAACCGCAGCGTGCGATTTCGCCCCATACTCGCTTACTTCCGGATAACCAGCCGGCTGGGTGATGGCTGGTTCTGGTACGCGATGATCCTGCTGTTACCGTTACTGAAGCCTGACCGTGGGCTGGCCTTCGCGCTACTGATGACGTTTACCGGCCTGACCTGCACCCTCACCTACAAAGCCCTGAAACACCACCTGATCCGCGAACGCCCTTTCATATCCTTCCCGGCCATCAATTGCGCCACGCCCCCGCTGGACCGCTACAGTTTCCCTTCCGGCCACACCCTCCACGCCGCCTGCTTCCAGACCATGCTGTTCACCATTGCTCCCACGCTGGCCTGGGCAGTACTGCCTTTCAGTGCGTCCGTGGCAGCTTCCCGAGTTGTGCTTGGCCTGCACTATCCCAGTGATGTGGCCGCTGGCGCTTTGATTGGCGGCGGCATGGGCTGGGCATCGGTTGTTGTTTTCAGTGGCTGGATCGCCTGACTCTCACTCGAAAAGCCGCAACTGGGTAATCGGAGCTTCATCATTACGAAAACGAACCCCCAGGCCAAGCAAACGCACAGGGCGGTCTTCTCGGGTAATCAATTCATCCAGCAACCGCTGGTAATCCCCCAGACAGGGTTCTTCAACCGTGTCACGAACGCGCTCCAGAGTATGGGTGGAAAAATCACTGTAGCGGACTTTCACAAACAGCTTATGAATCGGTTTCTTCTTGCCCTTGCGCGACAAACGCCGACTGAGGTCGTCCAGCAGGTTTGGCATAACACTCTGACAGGCGGCTTTGTCGGGCAGATCCTGGGCAAAGGTGCGCTCAACACTGACCGATTTCGCCACCCGGGAAACCACCACCGCGCGCTCATCACGGCCATGGGCCATTTCAAACAACCGGTAGCCCTGCTTACCGAACTTATCGATCAGTACATCGGCGCCCAGCGCCTGCATGTCACCACAGGTTTTCACGCCCAGGGCGTGGAGTTTTCCGGCCGTCACCTGCCCCACCCCGAACAGTTTTTCCACCGGCAGAGCCTGAACGAACGCAGGCACCTGGTCAGGCGTGATCACAAACAGCCCATCGGGCTTCTGCCAGTCACTGGCGATTTTGGCGAGAAACTTGTTCGGTGCCACGCCGGCGGAAATGGTAATGCCCACTTCTTTCTGCACCCGCTCGCGCAGGTGGCGGGCCATGAGTGTTGCGCTGCCTTTATGCTCGGTAACATCAGACACATCCAGGAAGGCTTCGTCCAGCGACAACGGCTCCACCAGATCGGTCATCTCCCGCAGGATTGCCATTACCTGTTGCGATGCCGCCCGATAGCGGGGAAAATCCGTCGGCACCGTTACCAGCCCCGGACACAGTCGCCGGGCCTCGCTGCCGGGCATGGCCGAGCGCACGCCAAAGGCCCGCGCGCGGTAGTTGCAGGTGGTCACCACACCGCGGCCATCGGCTCCCCCCACCGCCAACGGAACGTCCCGCAATGTGGGGTCGTCCCGCATTTCGACGGCGGCGTAGAAGCAGTCACAATCCACATGGATGATCTTGCGCTGGGCCATGATCAACGGCTCACATTAAAATATGTACATTTATACAGCCTTGTATCTTAAGCCAACATGCCGAAAATGTCAGGAGTTTCAACACCCGGCCCGCCTGCCACTGGCTCCGGGGCCTTCAACAGGTTCCTGATCAAGGGAAAGACCATTTCATGAGCGATACCGCCACCACCGGGGTCAGCCAGACCTTCCAACTTAAAAGTGCCAGCGTCTCACTGACCGCCCTTGAGCTTTACTATTTCGACAACGACGAGTTCGAAGCCAACCTGCGTGACAAGATCAGCCAGGCACCGGGTTTCTTCAAAGACGTTCCCGTTCTTATCAGTCTGGAAAAATACGAGGGGCTGGACAGCGAACTGGATTTTTTCAAGATCATCGGCACCTGTCGCCGTTACAACATTCACGTCATTGGCGTGAGAACCGCCAACGACGACCAGCGCCGCCTGGCCCGCGCGGCTGAACTGGCCCTGTTGCCCGGCAGCAGCCTGCGCGAGAAAAAACCGGAAGCGGAAACCGGCGAATCCCCGGGCGAACCCGCGCAATCGGCACCGAAAGCGGCCAGTGCGCCGGCACAACCGGCTCCGGCGAAAGTGATCAACCAGCCGGTGCGCTCCGGACAGCAGATTACCGCCCCGGAAGGCGACCTGGTGATCCTGGCACCGGTTCAGGCCGGCGCCGAAGTACTCGCCGCCGGCAACATTCATGTTTACGGCCCACTGCGTGGCAGAGCCCTGGCGGGCATCCATGGCGCCGAAGGTGCCCGGGTTTTTTGCCAATCACTGGAAGCAGAGCTTGTGTCCATCGCCGGACACTATAAAATCTCTGAAGATCTTCAGGAAAGCGGCTGGAAAAGCGCCGTGCAAATCCAGCTCAAGGACGACCTGCTGGTGGTAACGCCACTGGACAAGGCCTGATGTTGTACAGCCAACAACATCTGAAGATACAAAAATCCACCGCGAAACAGGAATTTAATCTTGGCTAGAATCATTGTCGTAACCTCGGGAAAAGGCGGCGTTGGCAAAACCACCACCAGCGCCTCGATCAGTACCGGCCTTGCAAAACGTGGCCACAAAACCGTCGTTATCGACTTCGACGTGGGCCTGCGCAATCTCGACCTGATCATGAACTGCGAGCGTCGGGTCGTGTACGACTTCGTGAACGTGATCCAGGGCGAAGCCAGCCTCAATCAGGCACTGATCAAAGACAAACGGGTAGACACCCTGTATATCCTTCCGGCCTCGCAAACCCGCGAGAAAGAAGCGCTCACCAAAGAAGGCGTGGAGAAAGTCATTAACGAACTTTCCGAAACCTTCGATTACATCGTGTGCGACTCTCCCGCTGGCATCGAACACGGCGCGCTGATGGCCCTGTACCATGCCGATGAGGCCATTGTCGTGACCAACCCGGAAGTCTCTTCAGTACGGGACTCCGACCGCATTCTGGGCATCCTGCAAAGCAAATCGCGCCGCGCCGAAAACGGCCAGGAGCCCGCCAAAGAACACCTGCTGCTGACCCGTTACAACCCGGATCGCGTAGAGAAAGGCGAAATGCTGTCTGTGGAGGATGTGGAAGAGATTCTGGCCATCCCCCTGCTCGGGGTTATCCCGGAAAGCCAGGTGGTACTCAATGCCTCTAACCAGGGTTTACCAGTCATTCTGGAAGAAGAAAGCGACGCCGGCCAGGCCTATGAAGACGCCGTCGCACGCCTTGTTGGCGAAGAGCGGGAGCACCGGTTCCTGACCAGCCAGAAAAAAGGCTTCTTCAGCCGGATGTTCAAAGGGGGCTGACGGATGAGCTTTTTCGATTACTTCAAAAGCAAGAAACCCAGATCCGCCAGCGTTGCCAAAGAACGCCTGCAGATCATCGTGGCCCACGAACGTGGCCAGCGCGAACAACCGGATTATCTGCCCCAGCTGCAACAGGAGCTGGTGGAAGTTATCCGCAAATACGTGCAAATCAGCGATGACATGGTGCAGGTGGATGTTGATCGCAACGACAACTGCTCGGTTCTGGAACTGAACGTCACACTGCCGGAAAAATAATCCGACGGTACCATATCACGGATGACGAGCGGCCATGGAACGGCTAAGCTTTTACACAACAGACCGCAGGGAAAGAGGTAGCGCCGCCAATGCCAAGAGCACCGCAAGCTCGCCGAAAAATGTATGTCCTCGACACCAACGTCCTGATCCACGACCCGAACGCCCTCCTGAACTTTGAAGAACACGAAGTCATCATCCCGATGACCGTCCTCGAAGAACTCGACAACCTGAAATCCGGAAAACAGGCCGTAGCTGCGGACTGCAGGCAGGCTATCCGTAACATTGACCGGCTGCTGGGCGATGCCGCCCCGGTTGATATCGAGCAGGGCGTGCCCATTCTGCGCGGGGAAAAAGCCGATCCGCTGGGAACACTCTCGATCGTCATGAGCACGGAGCACACCGGCAGCCATTCCCTGCCCGAGCACCTGAATGACAACAAGATCATCAACACCCTGGCGGCACTGCAAAACAAGCACAAAGCCCGGGACATCATTCTGGTCAGCAAAGACATCAACATGCGCCTCAAGGCCCGTGGCTTTGGCGTGGAAGCCCAGGACTACCACAACGACCAGCTGATTGATGATATCGACCTGCTGCCCCAGGGCTACCAGGAATTTACCGGCTCCTTCTGGGACAACATCGAAAAAGTGGAAACCCTGCAACGCGAAGGGGTGACCGAACACCTGCTCACACGCGAAGGTGAACTGGCCAAACTCAACGTGAACGAATTCGTGATCGACGAGCTCGGCTTTGTTGGCCAGGTAACCGATGTTTCACCAGACCAACTGGTAATCAAAGACCTGCACCAGGACGACCTGCTGAACACCGAAGTCTGGGGGCTGATGCCCCGGGATATCTATCAGGCCATGGCGCTACACCTGCTGATGGACCCGGACATTCATCTGATCAACCTTACCGGCTCCGCCGGCTCCGGCAAGACCATTCTGGCGCTGGCCGCCTGTATTGAAATGACCGTCGCCAGCAAAGCCTACAAGCGCATCATCGCCACCCGCTCCACCCAGGGGCTGGACGAAGACATCGGCTTCCTGCCGGGCACCGAAGCGGAGAAAATGGAACCCTGGCTGGGCGCCATCGTGGATAACCTCGAAGCGCTGCACGAAGACGACGAGAACATGACCGCCAGTGTCGATTACATCCTCAGCAAGGTGCCGTTGCACTTCAAATCCATGAACTACCTTCGTGGCCGCAGCTTCCAGCACAGCTTGCTTATCATCGATGAATGCCAGAACCTGACCCCGCACCAGGTCAAAACCATCATCACCCGCGCTGGCAACGGCTCCAAGGTGATCTGCCTGGGTAACCTGGCACAGATAGACACCCCCTACCTGAGCCCCCTGAGCTCCGGCCTGACTTACATGACCGAACGCTTCAAGGGCTTCCAGCATGGTGGTCACATCCACCTGCAGGGCGTGCCCAGATCCATACTGGCAGAGTTCGCCGAAGCCAACCTTTAAGCGCCTGACAAGGCTCAGTCTTTGAACTGAGCCTTGTCCAGCCCGTGCTTTTTCATTTTGTCGTACAGCGTTTTCCGGGCAATGCCCAGTTGCACCATGGTGTCCTTGATGCTGCCCTGACAGGCGTTGAGGGCACTGATAATGGCCGATCGCTCGAAGCTGTCCATCATTTCGGATAACGTCTGCCGGCTGGTGATATTGGCGCCGTCTGGCGATTCGCCTTCCTCCAGCGCGGCCGAGCCCAGCAACACATAGCGCTCGGCCAGATTGCGCAGCTCACGCACATTGCCCGGCCACGCCCGCTCCATCAGGCGCGCAGCCTGGCCCGCATCCAGCGGCACACTTTCACGGTCATAACGAGCGGCAGCCACCAGCACGAAGTGATGGAACAACAGCGGGATATCTTCCTTACGTTCACGCAGAGCCGGGATGTCCACCTTCACCACATTCAGGCGGTAATAAAGATCGGCCCGGAACTCGCCGGCATCACTCAATTTTTTCAGGTCGGCCTTGGTGGCGGCAATAATGCGAACATCCACTTCCTGAATCTGGTTACTGCCAAGGCGCTCCACCTTTTGCTCTTCCAACACTCTCAACAGCTTGATCTGGAGCGATAGCGGCATGCTTTCCACTTCATCCAGAAACAGCGTGCCCTGGTGCGCATGTTCAATCTTGCCAATCCTGCGTTTGTCTGCCCCGGTAAAAGCGCCCGACTCATGGCCGAAAAGCTCACTCTCGATCAGATTTTCCGGCACCGCGCCGCAATTGATCGCAACAAAGTTGTGGGCACTGCGCGAGCTGCTTTCATGAATGTACCGGGCCAGCGCATCCTTACCGGAACCGGTTTCACCCTGCAGCAGGATATTGGCCGAGATATCCAGCACGGAATGAATGGTGGTCATCACCTGTTGCATGCACGGCGAATCCCCCATGATCCGGGGCCCGGGGCGGGCCATCTGCCGCAGCTGAGCCTTCAGGCGCCGGTTTTCCAGGGCAAGGTGGCGTTTTTCCAGGGCATGCCTTAGAAGTTCGATCAGCTCGTCATGATCAAACGGCTTTTCAATGAAATCGTAGGCCCCCTTCTGCATGGCCTGCACTGCGGTGCTGATATCGCCCTGCCCGGTCAGAATAATCACCGGAATGCTGTCATCCACTGCCCGCACCCGGTCGAGCATTTCCAGGCCATCCATCTCCGGCATGTTGTAGTCACACAACACGATACCGGGGTAATCCGGCGTGATTGTTTTCAGCGCCGATGCGGCGTCTTCAAAACAGGCGACCGGTAACTCCTCAAGAATCAGACTCTGGGCCAGGGCCTGAAGGATGTGAGCATCGTCATCCACAAAAATGACTGACGGTTGTGTCATTCCTCTGTCTCCCGCTTGCGCAAGGTGAGTACAAATTCCGCTCCGAGTCCGTCCGAACGGTTACGTCCCGTCAGTGTGCCGCCCAGGGCATCCACAATCTGCCGGGAAATGGACAGCCCCAGACCGAGGCCCTGTTTAACCGATTTGGTGGTGAAGAACGGTTCGAACAGCTGGTCGGTATTGGCTGGCAATCCCGGGCCATTGTCCCGCACGAGACAACACCAGTTTTCGCCCTGCTGATCGACATCGATGGTAATGACCGGCGTTGGCTGGCCCTCCACCGCGTGCACGGCATTGGCCAACAGGTTGATCATCACCTGTTCAATACGAATGAGGTCGCCATGGCACCAGACCGGAGACTCCGGCCGGTGCCAGTGAATATCAATGCCGGCGCTGTTCTTCTGGGCCGAAATAATCTTCAGCGCGGCATCCACCGGCTGGCGCATATCCACCACCGCCGGCGGACCTTCCGATTTGCGGGCAAACACCTTGAACTGGCGGGCCAGTTCGGCCATTTTATCGCACAGCACCACAATCTCTGTCAGGTTGGCATCCACCATATCGGTGGCACCTTTCTCCAGAAACCGGCGACTGTTACGGGCATAGGTCTGGATCGCCGTCAGTGGCTGATTCATTTCATGATTCAGCCCGGCCGACATCTGTCCCAGAACCGCCAGCTTGGCAGCCTGGACCAGCTCCTGCTGGGTTTCCCGCAACTCACTCTGGGCCCTTTCACGTTCGCGGATTTCCTCAAGCAGTTGCTGGTTCGAATGCTCCAGATCACGGGTACGTTCGGCGACATTCTGCTCAAGCTGTTCACCACGTAACGCCAGTTCAGCTTCTCGCCGGTAGCGTTCACGCACGTATAGCCCCGCCAGCAGCGCCGCCAGGAATGCTGCCGACCCCGCCAGCATGAAGCCCAGCCGGGTAACCAGTACCGGTGCAGTCGACACCATAACCCTGAGTGTCCAGTCCAGCCTGGGCAGCGGCGTCCCGATACTCAGATAATCCCGAACGCCTTGCCCGGTCTGAACGCGGATTCTTTCGGATTTATCCGATAAGCCCCATGGCCGGGTCAGTCGCTCAATCTGCATGGGCCTGAGCTCACGGTCAGGGTAACGCTGATGTGCCTGCCCCGGCAGTGTGCCCTCATGATCACCGGGAAAAACCCGGTAGAGCCAATCGGTGCGACTGGCCAGAAAACTGATACCCATTTTATCCAGAACCACCATTTCCGCGTCGGTCAGGGCTGCCGGGCGGTGCCACTGGGATTCCAGTTCATGTACAAGTACCTTCACAACCATCACGCCGAGCAGGTCACCGGAGGAAGCGCGAACCGGGTGGGAAAAATACAAACCACGAACACCCGACATCGAGCCAAGGGCGAAGTAGACGGCGGAATCACCGGTCTCCATGGCTTCGTAAAAATAAGGACGAAAGGAATAGTTGCTGCCAACAAAGCTGTCTTCCTGCTGGAAATTATTGGCGGCAATGGTCAGCCCGGTGGCATTCAACAGATAGACATCCGAACTGCCCACAATGGTCGCCATTCGCTGCATTTGTTCATTGGCATCAAGAATAATGTCCGAGTTGTCCGGATTCAGAAGCGCCTGCTCCATGAGCGGGTGCTCTGCCATCAATTCAGGAATGGGGAGGTATCGGTTGAGTTCATTGGCAACCAGTTGCCGATACCGGAAGGATTCTTCGAGGCTTTCCTGCTCCACCTGATCATAACCTGCCCAGCCGCCCACTACCCACGACAGGCCAAGGGTGAGTAAAAACAGCAATGCGGCAATAATTCGCAGAAACATGGCAGGTATTCCGGGGAAAAGCGCTAGCCTAGCGCCCCGGCCCGGCCGGAACAACCCGAAGGCTGACCAGCCAGGCCGAATGCCAGACGATCAGGAGCCGGTAGGCGCCGGGGTGGCCCGCTGCTTGCGCTGGAGCAGGAACACCACGACAGCCGCCGCGATACCCGTCAGGTCGGTGACGATACCGCCTTCGATCATCAGCAAGGCAGCAACGATCAGCAACACACGGCTGAACCAGAGTGCCGGCGCACTGAATATCCAGCCCATAACACCGCCGGACAACAGATACACACCAAAGACCGCTGTTACCAGAGCGCGGGCAATTTCAAACCAGCTGCCGTCCATCAACAGTGCACTGTTGTAGAAGAACATGAACGGCACAATGAAGGCCGCGATGCCGATACGGAACGAAGCCACCGACGTTGCCATAGCGTTAGCCCCGGAAATACCCGCAGCCGCGTAGGACGCCAGTGCCACCGGCGGTGTAATGGCCGAAACAACCGCGAAGTAGAACACAAAGAAGTGCGCGGTCAGCGGCTCAATACCCAACTGCACCAGGCCCGGCGCTACTACAGACGCTGCCACAGCGTATGCGGCGGTCGTCGGCATGCCCATACCCAGAAGGATGGAAATAAACATCGCGAAGACCAGAGCCAACAGGTGGCTGGCTTCCGCCACATCCAACAACAGTACCGAAAAGCGCGCACCCACACCGGTGAGTGAGATAACACCCACGATAATACCGGCCGCCGCACACACCACGATAATCTGGATCGCCATCATGGAAGCAATATCCAGCGCGTGCAGTATCTGGCGTGGCCCCATTTTGTTGGGCGAGAACCAGCTCACCACGGCCGCAGAAACCGTCGCCAGCGTACCGGCACGAATCACCGAGTAACCCTGGAACAACGCCACAATCAGAATGATGATGGGAATAAACAGGTACACCTGTTTGATCAGGCGTGAGAGCTTGGGAAGCTCGTCATCACGCATGCCACGCATGCCGGTTCTGGCGGCTTCGAAATCCACCATGAAGTACACGGAAACAAAATACAGAATGGCCGGAATAATCGCGGCAATGGCGATCTCGGTATACGGAATACCAGTGATTTCCGCCATGATAAAGGCACCGGCACCCATAATCGGCGGCATGATCTGCCCACCGGTAGACGCTGCGGCTTCAACCGCGCCGGCCGAGGTCTTCTTGTAACCCACTTTCTTCATCAGCGGGATGGTCAGCGAACCGGTCGAAACCACGTTACCGGCACTGGTGCCGTTGATCATACCCATCAGGCCGGAGGCAAAAATCGACACCTTGGCCGGGCCACCACGGGAGCGGCCTGCGGCGGCGAAAGCAAAATTCACAAAGTAGTCACCCACCTTGGACGCCTGCAGGAAGGCGGCAAAGATGATGAACAGAATAATGTAGGTAGAAGACACGGCCGTGGTTGGCCCCAGAATACCCGCATCGGTATATACCTGGCTGAAGAACCGCTGAACGGATAAACCCGGATAACCCAGGAAACCTGGCAGATAAGGCCCTGCAAACACATAAACCAGAAAGATCAGGGCAATCGCCACCAGCGACATGCCCGCCACACGGCGAGTCAGCTCAAGGATCAGGGCGCTGCCGGCTACGGCTGCAAAGGAAATCCCCACGGGAGCAAAAGACGTACCGGTAGACATACGAACCGGCGTGTTGTACACCACCAGAAAATAGGTAGCGACAGCGGCCGAACACACAATCAATACCAGATCAGGCACACTGAAGCGGGCGCGATCGCGTTGGTGGAACCACGAAAGCACAATACCCAGCGTTGTTGCCGCCAGCAACGGCCAACCGAAGTGCCAGGTTTCAATTTCCGAGGCAATCCGCATGGCACCGTCATTAATCATCAACTGGAACGCGAACGCCTGATACAACGCATAGAACGCAGGCACCAGCGCCACGACACCAAGCCAGGTTGTCCAGCGATGGCGAACACCGCCCTCCTCCGGCGTTGCAAATCGGGCACCGGCATACAGCATAAAGCCCAGCACCAGGGCACCCGCGACGTGCACAATCCGGAAAGACCAGGTTTCCAGAGGTGCAATATTCAACGTATACAAATGAAAGGTTGAATAACCGATGGTCAGAAGCATGACCAACTTCAGCATCCAACCATCAAACAATCGACGATTGGCCTCAACCGGCTCTTCATCGACATCATGAGCAAGAATGTGGTCTTCGTCCTCGGTTATCCGGGGCTCGTGGGGATCGCGTTCAATAGACATGTTGCAACCTGTCAGGTAAAAAGCTGCGCCGGCCTGCACCGGCAAAATACAGAAACCGCCCGCAGGCGGCCCCCTTAAACACAACGATCAGTTGTGGATTTTATCTTCCGGAATGTCGTAACCGTTTTCGTTGAACCAGCGTGCTGCGCCCGGATGCCAGGGCAGAACGTTGTTCTTGGTGTAGTTTTCCGGAACAGAAGTGGTAGCAGCCTTGTGGATGGAGACCATCTTGTCGTTGTTCTCCATGGTGGCCTTAACCATTTCATAGACCATGCTGTCGGGCACTTCGCAGTTGGCCATGGCGAAGTTCCACATGGACACCACGCGAGACGGCTCTTCCAGAGACTGATAAGTGCTGGCCGGAATCACAAACTCAGACACCGGGAAGTTGTTCACGACCTTTTCCGCTTCTTCATCATTCATACCGATGATGTTCACGTCGGTCTGCACTTCCAGCTGGCTTACGGCCGGAATTGGAATGCCGGCAGCAAAGGCGACCACATCAATCAGGCCGTCCTGCAACTGACCACCCAGATCGGACCAGCTGCCATTACGGCGCTCGAAATCCACACCCAGGGTTTCCATCATGCGCGGAAAGTAAGTGTCAGAGGTGGAGCCGGCCGGGCCGAAACCGATAGTAGCGCCGTCTGGAATATCAGAGATGGATTCGATACCGGAATCACTCAGAGCCGTGATCGAGAACGGAGTCTGATACATGGGGAACATGGCACATACGTTATCCATCTTCATACCCGGGGCCAGCGGGCTATTGCCTTCTCTGGATTCACTGGCCGGGCCCATGGTGGTCAGGCCGAACTTCAGGTCACCCGTGTGCACCAGCGCCATATTCTGCATTGGGCCACCAGTAATTTCTGCACCGCCTGAAACGCCGAGCGTCTCTGCCATGTAGTTGGCCCAACCGGAACCATAGGCGAAATAAGTACCGCCCTGGCTGGCCGTACCCACGGTAAAGTTATCTGGCCAGTCAGACTTGTCCTGGGCCATGGCAGGGCTGGCAATAGCGGCTGAGGCAACAGCGGCTGCCAGAATGGTTTTGAGTGTCATAGAGATGTGCTCCCATGTGATTTTGATTGTCGGGTGCTGAATGCAACCGTCCTCAGACGGCTTGGCTTTTGGGGAGCAAACGGCGGGCCAGTTTCGGGAAATACTTACAGAACAGGGGATTAGTTCTTCACGAGCAAAGCAGGTATCGGTGAATGGGTGGACTTTCACCCATCGCCAGAGTGCAATGGGTGAGACTCAATACGTCCGAGTCAACACTGGTTGGTTTTCTGATATCGTTCGACAGGCTTTCACCAACGCCCCTGCAACGTAGCCACAACCTTCCGCCCGCCAGCGCTGTTCCGGTGCTCGCATAAATAAATGCCCTGCCAGACCCCCAGCGCCAGTTCACCGTGGCTGATGGGGATGGTCAGCGACGGGCCGATCATCACGTTCTTGATGTGAGAGGTGGTGTCGTCCGGGCCTTCCAGAGTGTGCTGGTAGTAATCGGCGCTTTCAGGAACCATCACATTGAAGTGGCGCTCCAGATCACCACGCACATCAGCATCGGCGTTTTCATTGATGGCCAGGGAGGCGGAGGTGTGCTGGATGAACAGGTTCAACAGGCCAACTTCACAGTTGGCCATGTCTATCTGCTCCAGAATGTCCCGGGTAATCAGGTGAAACCCCCGGGGGCGCGGGGTCAGTTCGATGGTGTTCTGGTGCCAGATCATACAAGCTCCACAGCGTGTTTAACGTTAACCTTCATCCCAGGGATGCACCGGCACAACGGCCTCGCCGTCCATCTGGTTTTCATATGAACTGCGGAAATAATCCATGGCTTTTTCCGCTTCGCCCAGCTCATCAAACCGGGCAATGTGGTAAATGGCTTCGCCTTCGTTCACCAGCGGCAGGTTGTTCACGCAGATGACAATGCCGGCCCAGGGCGAGGTTACCGCCACTTCGGTTTCGCCAAAGGGGTCGGCCACCATGGCCAGTCGCTGGCCTTTACTGACTTTCTGCCCCAACCGAGCTACCGGGCGCATAATGCCGTCAATGTCGGCGCGCACCCACTGGGAAGTGGCAGCGGTTTCTGAGCGTTTTTTGGGAGCCTTCGGAGCTTTCTTGGCAGGAATCATTTCCAGCTCCCGCATCACTCGCACCACACCCTTCACGCCACTGATGATGACCACTTCATCAAAGCGCAGGGCCTCGCCGCCTTCAAAGGTGATTACCGGAATGTCCTGGGAATCGGCGTAGGCCCGCAGGCTGCCTTCACGCAGACCGGAGTTGATAACAATGGGCGCGCCAAAGGCTTCGGCCATGCGCACAGTTTCCGGATTTTTCAGCTCGGCACGGATTTGTGGCAGGTTGAAACGGTGAATGGCGCCGGTGTGCAGGTCAATAATATGGCTGACGTTTTCCATAATCTGGGTGCGAATCAGATAGGCGATGCGCCCGCCCAGTGAGCCACTTTCCGTGCCTGGGAAACAGCGGTTCAGATCGCGGCGGTCCGGCAGGTAACGGGTACGCTGCACAAAACCGAAGATGTTCACGATTGGCACCGCCAGCAAGGTGCCCCGCAAATGCCGAAGGGCGGTGTTTTTCAGTACCCGGCGGATAATCTCAACACCATTGATTTCATCGCCATGAATAGCGCCGCATACCATCATTACCGGGCCATCACGGCGGCCATGCACCACCTCCACCGGAATATGCAAAGGTGTGTGGGTATAGAGTTTGGCGACCGGTACTTCCACCGTTTGCCGCGTGCCGGCTTTCACCTGTACGCCAGCAATTTCAAAGGGGGCTCTGGCCATAGGGTTAACCTCTGCCGCCTTTGGTCCGCGTCTTCCAGGGTTTGTAGTTTTTCTCGGTCCAGTCGACGATCATGCCTGCGACATTTTTGCCCGTGGCGTTTTCGATGCCTTCCAGGCCCGGCGAAGAGTTCACTTCCATCACCAGTGGGCCCCGGCTGGAACGCAGCAAATCCACGCCGGCCACGTTCAGGCCCATGGCCTTGGCAGCGGTAATGGCGGTACGCCGCTCTTCCGGAGTAATACGGATCAGTGAGGCGGAGCCACCCCGATGCAGGTTAGAGCGGAATTCGCCCTCGGCACCCTGGCGTTTCATGGAGGCAATCACTTTGTCGCCGATAACAAAACAGCGGATATCGGCACCACCGGCTTCCTTGATGAATTCCTGCACCAGAATATCGGCTTTCAAGCCCATAAAGGCTTCGATTACGCTTTCTGCGGCCTTGCGGGTTTCCGCCAGCACCACACCAATGCCCTGAGTGCCCTGCAGCAGCTTGATCACTACCGGAGCACCACCAACCATCTGCAACAGCTCAGGTACGTTGTCCGGCTTGTTGGCAAAGCCGGTTACCGGCATGCCCACGCCTTTGCGGGCCAGCAATTGCAGGGAGCGTAGCTTGTCCCGAGACCGGGTAATGGCCACCGACTCGTTCACCGGGAACACGCCCATCATCTCGAACTGGCGCAATACGGCCGTGCCGTAGAAGGTAACAGAGGCGCCGATCCGCGGAATGACCACATCGAAATCTTCCAGGTACTCTTCGTGGTAGCTGATCCGGGGATCCGCCGATGTGATATTCATGGAGCAGTGCAAACAATCGACTACCCGAACCTCGTGGCCCCGGTTAATGCCTTCCTCCATCAAGCGACGGGTGGAATACAGGTGTTTGTTACGGGACAGTACCGCAATTTTCATATTCAGGTCCTCAATGCCGGTTCGCCGGCAAGATACGAAGCTTCAGGGTAAATCTCGGAGCGGCCAGCCATGGCGGTGCGCCCCAACAACATTCGAAAGCGCATACTGTCACGGTTGGTGAGCGTCATTTCAACCGGCCAGCTGAGATCTCCTACCACCAGGGTGGTTTCAATAACCAGACGCTGCTCTTTATGGCCACCCGAATCCGACACGGTACGCTCATCCAGCACTTTGGCATCGCACTCAACAGACTGATGCAGATCATTCTGTACCGGGTGCACCCAGAATCTTACCCGCCGCTCGCCGTTTTCAGTGTAGGGCTCGGTGCGAAAGGCATGCAGACAGGAGGTGCGGGCACCGGTGTCTACCTTTGCCTTGATGCGGTCAATGCCAAGATCGGGCAGCCCTACCCATTCACGCCAGCCAAGCACTGCCTTGGGTTTGGATTGATCGGGATGAATGGTTTTTATGGTTTTAGGCGTTTTTGTCGGCATTCGGTAAGTCCTTATCTGATTGTTGCTCCGGCTCTACCAGCTGAATGCGGAACGGTGCCGAATGGCTGCCGGCATATACGCTGGTATGCGGGAACGGTATTTCAATGCCAGCCCGATCCAGGGCCTTTTTAATTTCGATCATCATGGCGCCACGGCCTTCCAGGAATTCTTCTTTCACCACCCAGAAGGAAAACTGCAAATCCACCGACGAGGCTCCGAAACCGGTCACCAGCACAAAAGGCTTCGGTTCTTCCAGGCACACCGTGTTCTGTTCCGCCAACGACAATAGCAGTTCTTTCACCCGCTCCACATCTTCGGCGTAAGCAATACCGATCACCAGATCAACCCGGCGAATGGGAAAACGCGAGCGGTTGGTAACCTCAGTCTTGATCAGGGTTTCGTTGGGAATGCGCACATACAGGTTGTCGCGGGTTCTCAGCTTCACGCTTAACAAATCGATTGCCACCACTTCACCAATGGTTGTGTTCACCTCAATAAGGTCACCAATCTCAAACGGTTTTTCCATCACCAGAAACAGACCACTGATGATATTGGAAGCCGATGTCTGGGAAGCGAAACCGATGGCAACGGTCAGGATACCGGCTGCCCCCAGCACTACCTGCAGCGAAAAGCCGACCTCACGCAGCGCAGCCATGGCGAATATGATGAAGATCAGGTAGAACACCAGGCGCCGGATCATCACCTGGTGATGGAGCGAGATGCGCTTTTCCGTCAGCTTTCCGGCACTGCGGGCTAACAGAGTGCCCAACACCACACCCAATAACAGCAGAAAACCGGCTGCCAGCCATTGCCCCCAGGCAATGCTGCCGATTATCTGCATCAACGTATTCTGAAGCTCATCAAACACCGCCACTGCTCCCGGCCATTATCCGAATATGTGATCGAAGGCCCGCACCAGGCTTCGCCCCTTGGCCAGCTTTTCACGGGCCGGCGCTATCAACTCACAGCTACCGGCTGCTTCCGTTACCGAAGGCTCTATGCGCAAACTGGCTGAGCTCATGTCTGTTTCACATTCCACAACAACACCAGGAGTCCACAACTGGCCCCGCTCATTGCGGTGCAGCGAAAGCAAGGGAGTGGGCAAGCTGAACCGCTCCAGCAGCAGCGGTTTCTCTCTTCGATTATTAATAGTGACCGGCGTAACCGCACGCCAGGGGCGTATGGGTACCGCATCGAGAGCCAGCCGACCATAGGTGGCGGAGGCGTAGCAGATTTCGCCCTGCATGGTATTGGCGCCCAGCCAGGTTTTCGACGGCGTCGCCAGCGGCAACTCGGTTAAGGCAAGCAACTGCTGGCTACCAGAACAAACCTGTATCCAGAGCGACGTACCCACATACAACACACAGTGGCCACCCGCCGGAATGGTCAGAGGCTGGTAGGGGCGAATCACCGTGGGTAGCGCAGCCATAGCGGGCCTGTAGAGAACCACGCCCTGGTCATTATCCGGCCGGATAAACCGTTGCAAGGAAGCATCCGTAGACGGAGGGCTCTGCGCCAGGGATTCCTGCCAGGCCGGAGGATCTGCATCCGGAGCCAGTAGCTCATGGCGGACTTGCCATTCCCTTTTCTCCAGAGAGACCCACAAGCGAATCTGGCCCAGCTGGTGACATTGGGTCTGGCCGCAAGCCAGCTGGTACGGGTGTGCCCAGACACCATCGCGCTGGCTTTCGGATTGTTCAATCATGCCCTTGAAAATACTCCCTCTGAGTTCAGGCGTTACAGTTGAACTATAATCCAATCCGCCACCCGCAGCGAATATACAAGCTAATGATTTTTGAGCTGTAATTACCCCTATCACAACGCCCTAACCACACGGATGGCCTGATGACACAGTTGGTCTGGTTTCGTAATGACCTGAGAATCGCCGACAACCCTGCCCTGACCGCCGCCTGCGCCACGGGTGAGCCGGTACGCGCCTGCTTTCTGATTACCCCCGGGCAATGGCAGGAACACGACTGGTCTGCCGCCCGGGTGCGCTTTGTGCTGGAACACGCCAACGCCTTGGCCCGGGAGCTGGCGAAACTGGGGGTGCCACTGAGTTTTCTGCACGCCCACCGCTTTGCCGACAGTCTGAATGTACTGGACGATTTTTGCCGCCAGCATGAAATCACTCAGGTTCACCTGAACGAGGAATACGGCATCAACGAACGCCGGCGTGACAAGCAGGCCAAAGACCGCCTGGCCGGGCTGGGCATCCCGGTCAACAAATACCGGGACCAGACCGTCGCTCCGGTAGGACAGATACTGACCCAACAAAACGAGCCCTATTCCGTATTCACGCCTTTTTCCCGCTGGTGGCGCCAATGGATTGAGGAAACCCGGCCCACGGTTTACCCGACACCGCCTGCGATTGGCCCGGCAGTAACACCGGAGCAGACCGAAACCCTACCTGCGCCCTTCAGTGAAGCACCAGAACC
>Ga0136557_1001061_pt1 | contig 18853 bp, 19 predicted proteins | sample AntRauTorckE6832_FD_104796 | JGI IMG/M metagenome (GOLD analysis project Ga0136557, IMG submission 104796) | Saline lake microbial communities from Rauer Islands, Antarctica - Metagenome Torckler E6 #832 | ecosystem: Environmental > Aquatic > Non-marine Saline and Alkaline > Saline | place...
AAAAATAAAATATAAATGACAAACTATTTATTGCGTTTATAGATGTTGTTTTTCATAACTATATAGAAAGTATTAATATATAGAATATTTAGAGAATTCATTCAGTGAAAAGATAAGTTCTATGTTAAGGATAGTTATCTAATCATAAACCAATAATGAGCGCAATGAAAACAACAAACTTAAAACTAAATATTTTAGCTAGCTATATCAGTCAAATATATTTAATAGTGATCAGTATTGCAATACTACCGGTCTATATTAAATATATGGGAGCAGAAGCCTACGGTTTAGTAGGGTTTTTTGCTATGCTGCAAGGCCTATTTAATTTACTTGATTTTGGTTTGACGCCTACTATTAGTCGTCAGACAGCACAGTATAACGCTGGAGTTGAAACCGCTTTAAGTTTTAGAAGACTATTTAGAGCATTGAGTGTTATATTTACAATTATTGCTATATTGGGTGGTGGTACTTTATATCTACTTGATGATTATATAGCTGCACATTGGTTGAAATTAGACAGCTTAAAAATTGAAGATGTATTATTTTGCCTACAAGTTATGGCTATTTGTGTCGCTTTACGTTGGGTAACAGGGTTATATCGTGGTGTGATTTCTGGTTTTGAGCGTATTGTCTGGTTAAGTGTAGCTAATAGTGTTATTGCGACCTTACGGTTTCCCGGTGTCTTGCTCTATATGTATTACTTTGGCTTTACTATTAAGAGTTTTTTTATCTTTCAATTAGCGATTGCATTAGTCGAGTTTATTATCTTAGCATTCAAGAGTCATCAACTATTACCTAAAACGACAGTACAAGACATAATAGGCTGGTCTATTAAACCAGTAAAACCTTTATTGGGATTTGCATTAACTATTGCCGTAACCTCTTCGATTTGGGTATTGTTTACTCAGCTAGATAAGTTCGTACTATCAGGTGTATTACCTTTGGCAGATTATGGTTACTTTACTTTAGCCGTATTAGTTGCAGGGGGCATATTACAGCTCAGCACCCCTATCAGTGCACCAATTATGCCGCGTATGGCCCGCTTAGAGGGTGAGGGAAAACATAAGCAGATGCGACAAGTGTATTTAAACGCAACTCAATTCGTTGCTTTTATAGTAGTGACTGCAGGTATTGTACTTGCAGGTGTGGCACGACCAGTATTGTATGCTTGGACAGGGGACAGCAACTTAGCTGCTCAAGCAGCACCTGTACTACAGTTATATGCGATAGGCAATGCATTATTGGCTCTTACTGCTTTTCCCTATTACTTACAATACGCAAAAGGTAATTTAAAATATCATCTTATTGGAAATATTGTCAGCGTTATTGTTCTAATACCGGCTGTAATTTGGGCAGCTAAACATTATGGTGCTATTGGCGCAGGTTGGGTATGGTTGCTTATGCAGTTGAGTTATTTAGTGTTCTGGGTAAGCTATGTCCATTTTAGAATCGAACCTGATATTAATTTGGAATGGTTTAAGTCCTTTATACCAAGCTTAGTCAGCGTATCTCTATTCGTATGGCTAATGATGGGATGGATAGATCATTCTGGTGATAGATTAGCTATATTATTTAAAATTATCGTAATAAGTGTATTTAGCGTAATCATTTCTCTATTAAGTTCATTTAGAGTTTTAAATTTATTAAGAGTTAAATTCGTAAAGAGAAAAGTATGAAAAAAGATAAAAATAACATTCAGGTTTCAGTATGTGTAGTGACTTATAATCAAGAAAGTTACATAGCAGAATGTCTAGAAAGCTTAATTGAGCAGAAGACTGATTTTGAATTTGAAATTATTGTTGGTGAAGACTGTTCTACCGATAATACCCGTGCAATAGTTCAAAAATACATAGAAAAACATCCTAGTTTAATAGTTCCATTGTTTTATGAGAAAAATGTAGGGGCCGCTGAGAATATTAGACGAGTTTATGAAAAGGCTAGAGGTAAATATATTGCTCACATGGATGGTGATGATATTGCAATGCCAAATAAATTACAGAAACAATTTAATATTCTAGAATCGAATCCTCAAGCGATAATTTGTAGTCATGACGTGTCATGTGTTTCGTTTAATAACCAACTCAAGAAAAGTCCTTGGCATCATCCTGAGGGTCAATATAGCTTTTTAGATTTAGTAAAGAAGCTTCCATTCTTTGCTCATTCTTCTAAATTTTTTAGAGTAAGGGATGATATCAATTTATCGAGCATTTTATGTGATAATGATGCTCTTGACATTGAACTGCATTTATATCAATTACAGAAAGGAACATTGTTTCACATTGGTGAAAATCTTGGCATCTATAGAGTTGGAGTTGGTATGTCTGCGGTCAAAGATAATAAGTTAAACTCTAAAATGATAGAAAGAGTAATAAAAGTATACGAACAACTATTAAGTAATTATCCAGTTTTTGAGGATGATATAAAAAAATCGTATTCAATGTATTTATTAAATACAGCATATAGTTATGGTGTTTTCGAAAATAATAGTAAAAAAATGAGATTGTTTGTTCTAAGGTCTATTAAAATAAGTAATTTATCTTTACAACAAATTTTGATACTTCTGTTTTCTATATCACCTTTTTTTAGTCTTCCTATATTAAAGCTTAGAAGTAAAATAAAAAATAGAAAATAAGGGTGTAAAGTAGTCACTTTTGAAAGTAATGTAGTATTTAATAGGTCAGTTGCATTATCTTAACAATTTACAGGTTTCACTATGAAGATTTGTTTTATAATTAATCAGTTATATAAATCAGGGGGTATTGAACGTACGATAACTCAAAGATTAAATCAACTAAGTAAGTATCATGATGTTTTTCTAATAACTTTAGAGAACGGTGATCGTCCTTATTTCTTTGGTGAATTGGCTGATGTAAACTGTATAGACTTAGACTTTAATTTCGAGAGAAAAGCCAACGGTGGCTTTAAGAAAAGCCCTACTAATATAAATCGTAGTCTACGCTCTTATGTTAAATTGCAGCGTACTCTAAAAGAAATAAAGCCAGATTTTACAATCAATGTTGTAGGTACACATAGTTTGTTCTTCTTACCGTATATACCTTATACTGGTATTAAGGTATTAGAGTATCATTCTAGCTTTTATGAGTCTAAAGTTAGCAAAGCAAAAAAATATATTTACAATAAGTACGATCAACATGTTTTTTTGACAGAAGAAGAACGTAAGATAGCTGGTTTCATTGGCAAGAAAAAAGTGGTCATCCCAAATCCTGTTCAAACAGATAAGTATAAAAATATACCCTATGAAAATAAGAAGAATCGTATTATTGCTGCAGGCAGAGTATTAGATATAAAAGGTTTTGATCGGTTAATTAAAGCTTGGGCAGTTATTCATTTAGATTTTCCAGATTGGATAGTCGAAATCTACGGAGAGTCTGATCACGAAGTACTTAGTAAACTAAAACACTTAATAATCACATATGACTTAGAAAATAGTTTTTATATACGACCCGCTACACTAGACATATTGAAGTTGATTAATGATTCCAAGATATATGCGATGACTTCACATTTCGAGAGCTTTTCTATCGTGCTATTAGAAGCTATCTCTTTAGGAACTTTAGTGGTAGCGTTTGACTGTCCTACAGGTCCAAGAAATATAATTGATAATACTAATGGCTATTTAGTTGAAAACGATAACATAGAACTTTATGCTAAAACTTTAAAACAAGCTATCCTATCTGATAAAAAGGCTAGCCTTCTAGCAGCAAATGGTTATATAAGAAGTCAAGATTTTGCACTAGATAAAGTTATAGATAAATGGAAAGTGTTTTTTTCTGCGCAAAAGTAAATTTTACTACTAGAGGGTCAAATGAAAATTCTTTACGTGATTACTGGCTTATCCCAAGGTGGCGCAGAACGAGTCGTTTGTGATTTAGCAGATGAGATGTTTGTTAGAGGTCACATTGTAAAGATCGCCTATCTTACAGGGGAAGTACTCACTAAGCCTATGCACCAAGAAATTGATCTGATTAAAGTAGGGTTGAAGAAGTTGGTGTCGTTACCTATAGCTTATTTAAAATTAGCAAATATTATTAAGATTTATCAGCCTGATATAGTTCATGCTCATATGGTTCATGCAAACATCTTGACACGTTTAGTTAGATTGGTAATTCCTATTGATAAATTAATATGTACAGCCCATAGCAACAACGAAGGTGGGACTCTACGTATGTTAACTTACCGTACCACTCATAAACTTGCTACTGTCACTACTAACGTTAGTCAGCAGGCTACTCGTGCTTTTGAGAGTAAGCACGCAGTACCATTAAACGGTATGCGCACTATATATAATGGAATTAATTTAAACAAATTTAATTATGATCCAACAGCTAGATATACCTTAATTAAGGAATTAAAAATTGATGATAGTTGCAAGTTAATTTTAGCTGTTGGTAGATTTACTGAAGCGAAGGATTATCTCAATCTAATAAGGGTTATACATTTATTAAAAAAAGAAGTCGATTACTCATTTAAACTATTAATAGCAGGTGATGGTTTATTAAGAGAACAGATAGAAAATATGATTAGCGAGTTACAGTTGCAAAATCAAGTTATATTATTAGGCAGAAGAGATGATATACCGAAACTTATGAGTGCAGCCGACCTATTTGTTCTTTCTTCCAAATTTGAAGGTTTTGGTTTGGTCGTGGCTGAAGCTATGGCCTGCAAATGCTTAGTAGTAGCAACAGACTGTGGGGGTGTTACTGAGGTGTTAGATAATAAAGAATTTTTAGTTGCAACAGAAAACGCTGATGAGCTAAAAAGCAAAATAAAATATGCTCTCAGCATATCACATATTTATAAAAATATTGTTATTCAAAGAAACTTAAAACATGTCCAAGACAATTTTTCTTTAGATAATATAGTAGAAAAATGGATCTCCTTATATTATGAAAAATAAGAGTGCTATTTTCAGTAAAGTACCTAGTTCTGCTATTTTTTTCATATTAGTTGCTGTATTTTTCATTAAAGTCATAATATATTTTTTAGTAAAAGGCAATTTTATAAATATTGGTCTAGGGGGTGGTAGTGATGCAAACTACTACCATGCATACGCCATCGGCACTATAAATATAGAATTGAATATTTGGCCAGTAATGCTAAGGTACATAAATAGCTTAGGTTTTTATTCAAGGGAAATAATATCTTATTTTTTATTTTTTCTGAATATAGCAATAATCCCTATTTTGACTGTAACTTTGACAGGACTAACTCTTAGAAATCATCAGAAATACTATCTTTCTATATTTTTAATAGCATTTATCTATCCTACACTATTTTATTTTACATTTGATATATATCGTGATGTATTTATGGTTTTTAGCTTCTTGCTAGGCTGTTTAGTTGTAAAGAAATCTTTATGTAATAGTAGCTCCTTATTTTTTGTTCTTTACTTAGGTATTGCTATTGCAATAGGTGTATTTTTGCTAAAATTAAGACCTTACTTAGGTTATGCTTTTTTACTATCATTACTTCTGTGGAAAATAAGATTTTCTAAAAAAAGAATTTTATTTCTAGGGATTGTATATTTTTTAGTATTATTTGCAGCAAACTATATTGGTCTTCTTAATGAACTTACTGAATACCGTTCTGGTTTTGAAGAGAGTGAGGGAGGATCTACTCTAGGTTTGAATTTCTCTAATCCTATCATGTTTATACCTAACTTTATCTTGAGTTTCTTAGGTCAAATGTTGGGTCTATACGTCACTAACCCATTTTCTATTTTGTTGTTGTTTGTTGAAACTTTACCTTTTTTCTTTATGTTAGTCTTTATCATAAAAAACATTAAGTTAGCAGATAACTTTATACGGTTTCTTATTATATTTTTTGTGCTTTATGCTAGTGTTTGGCTAATTGGTAATGATAACTTGGGTACAGCAGTTCGGTTAAGAATGTATAATTATTTGGTCGTATACATTAGCTTCTTTTATATCCTTAGACTCAAGCATAACAATAGGAACAACATGTCATAAAAGTATCTTTAGCAAAGTAACAATGTAACTATAAATTATCTATGATCTTTTGTCATAATACTCTCAGACAATAGAGTACATATTAGGGCGTGTCCTCAATTCATCTTACAGTGGATGATGGTGCACGCTAGGTAAAGCATAGACTTGAAATTACGCGCCAACTTCTCATAGCGAGTGGCTATACTACGGAAGTGCTTGAGTCTCGCAAACATATTTTCTACTAAATGGCGCAGTTTGTATAAATAGCTATCAAACTCTGGATTAGGCTGTTTGGCATTTTTCCTTTTAGGGATGACAGGCACCATATCGTGGGTACGGGCTTTGTCTCTGATGGCTTCTGAGTCATAGCCTTTATCAGCGATAAAGTAATCAGCTTGACCAATCATGTCAATCAATTCACCTGCAACTTGACTGTCGTGGACTTCACCCCCAGTGATTTTAAAATCGAGCGGATATCCATCGGCATCACAGGATAGGTGTATCTTTGTAGTTGCTCCGCCACGGCTTCGTCCAATTGCTCGATCTTCACCACGCCGAGCTCCACTTGCATGCTGGTGACACCGTATATAACTTCCGTCGATGAATACCCATTCCATATCAACTTCTTTTCGTAGGCTAAAAAAAATTTCTCCCACAAACCCGTTTTTGACCATCGATTGAAACGGTTGTAAGCGGTTTTCCATGGGCATAATTCTTCAGGTATGTCACGCCAAGGAGCACCTGTACGTAGTTTCCAAAGAATGGCTTCCATCACGTCACGATTCTTATCTTTTCGGTAGCAACCATGTTGTGCCATAGTCACTTGTAGCTGTTCCCAGAGATTATCGGTCAATGCTTGTCTGGCCATCTTTCTTATATACCTCTTATTTTATAAAGTGTATGCTTTATTTTAGAAGATATATACTTTTTTGCCAATTAGGGACACGCCCTAAATGTTAAATAATTTACAAGGTTTGAGAGCTTTTGCAGCATTGAATGTAGTTTTTTATCACATCATTATTACTTCGTTTAGTTACAGTCAACAGGTATGTTATATTGGTTTTTGAATATAGCTCTTTTAGCTGTTTATATATTTTATATTTTTGCCTTCAGCTTTTAGAGAGTTATAGTTAAGTTTAGGACATATAGTATCCTCATTTACGTTTGTCTCTGGAGCATTAGGTTATAGTGAACCTATACTCTATGCTGGATAGACATTAGAATACGAAATGTTATTTTACTCACTCTTTTCTTTAGGTTTGTTGTTTAATAATAAGGTGATAGCATTTTTTACGCCTAGTTTTTATTGGGTTTTACAGGTTTATTGGTATTAGAGTTTGTGTTAGGGATGATTTGCGCCAAGTTATATTTATCTAAAAAGTTTAGTTATTTGGGGTATTTTTCTCTTATTATTGGAATATTAATTTTACCAATAAATATTTTTTATGATTCAGGTATGGATAGATTTTATATCTATGGGATACCAGATTTTTTTATTATTTTTGGACTGATAAACGTTAGGCAAACTAAGAGCAGACTGCTAGTTTATTTAGGGGATACTTCTTATGGTATTTATCTTGTTCAAGTATTTACAATACCTGTTTTTTACAAAATATCTTCAAATTTTTTAGTGACTCTACAGAATGATGTAGTGTCAATACTGGCTTTAATATTTACGATTATAATTGGATGTTTTCTTTATAGCTTAGTTGAGAAGAAAATAGGTTTAGTTATAAATTTGTTTATTAAAAAGAGTCATAATGCTTCTATTTACGTTGTAAAAGTGCAATAAATATCATTTTTAATTTATATCTTTGCTATAGTCAAGCCCACTTAAAAGTGTTGTAAATTAATTATCAAACCCAATTGTTATTATAAAGACCATGACTTACTCACTAGATTTTCGTATGCAAGTTCTTAAAAGTATAGATGATGGTATGACCTTTACCGAGGCAGCTGAGTTTTACAATCTCAGCCCAACCACCATGCAAAACTGGAAGCGGCGTGTTCATAGCAAAACAACCAGGCAAACCAAACCTTATAAAATACCAGATGACGTGCTACTTAAGGATGTAAAAGAACATCCTGACGATTACCAGTATGAGCGAGCGCGTCGTCTAAACTGTAGTAAAACAGACATTTATCATGCCCTGAAGCGCTTAGGCATTAGTCAAAAAAAAGACCTTGGAACATCCAAAAGCCTGTCTGATAAAAAGAGCACAGTATCAGAGCAAACTTAATAGCTTCATGCACCAAGGCTATCCCATCGTTTATATGGATGAAAGCGGCTTTGAGCACGAGACCATTCGCTCTCATGGTTATTCACCGATTGGTAAACCTTGTATTGATCGCTACAATTGGCAAGGTAAAAAGCGAACCAACGTTATCGTTGCTCTGTATGAAAAGATGCTGTTTGCACTTAATTACTTTGAGCATAACATTAACAGCAGCATATTCTACGACTGGTGCAAGTTCACACTTATTCCAAGCCTTAAAACAAAATGCGTGATTGTGATGGATAATGCTCGGTTTCACAAAAATAAACGCATTCAAAAGCTACTGAACAGGCACGGGCATCGCATTCTATGGCTGCCACCGTACAGCCCAGACTTGCACCCTATTGAAAAGAAATGGGCTCAAGTAAAGTTTCTACGCCAAGGATGGATGGAAAACGACTTATCCAAATTGTTTTATGATATTTGCCCTAGCCATAATATTTTTATTTTGAACTGACTATATTTGGTATACTATTAAAAATATTCTTTTAGGTCAACAACTCTAGGCATCTAATCAATGAAAATAGTTATTATAGGTACAGTAGCAAGTAGTTTTCTAGGGTTTCGGTCTGATTTTATTAAAGCTCTAATCAAAAAAAAATACACTGTTTATGCTTTTACCTCAGAATACAGCCAAAGCGACCTTAAACGAATTGAAGAGCTAGGCGCTATACCCGTTACCTATCAACTAAACCGTGGTGGCTTAAACCCTTTAGTAGATATAAAAGCAACATATGCACTATCAAAGCAGATAAAAGCTATTGAGTCTGATATGGTTTTTTCTTATTTCTCAAAGCCAGTTATCTTTGGCACAATAGCAGCTAGACTGGCCAAGGTGCCTAAAGTAGTAGGAATGTTAGAGGGTCTAGGGTATACCTTTACTGATCAACCCAAAGGACTTAGTAGGAAAACGAAACTCATCAAGAGTGCTCAAGTGCTACTATATAAGCTAGCTTTACCTCAATTGGATAAGCTCATCTTTTTGAATCCAGATGACCAAAAGGATTTGCTTGATCTTTATAACATAGTGGTAAAGCAAGTTGAGGTCCTAGGAGGAATAGGTTTAAATTTGGAAGACTACCCTTATTCTGACTCTTATCCTACACAACCAACATTTATTTTTATAGCAAGACTGTTAGCTGAGAAAGGTATTCATGATTATATAGCTGCTGCCAAAATAGTGAGGAATAGCTATTCTGACGCTCATTTCATTATATTAGGTACTATAGATAAAAAGGCTTTAGGCGCGTTGACAGAGACAGAACTACGAGAATGTACTGAAGCCAATATTGTAGAGTATCCAGGACATGTAAATAATGTGTCAGAATGGATAACAAAGTCTAGTGTATTTGTCCTTCCGTCCTATTATCGTGAGGGCGTACCACGCAGTACTCAGGAAGCTATGGCGATAGGTCGAGCAGTCATTACCACTGATGTACCAGGCTGCCGTGAAACGGTAGTCGATGGGGTAAACGGCTTCTTAGTAGAAAAATGGAATCCACAAGCGCTAGCTGATAAGATGATTTACTATATAGAGCATCCTGAGCAAATAAAAGTCATGGGTGACGAAAGCTATATAATAGCGCAAGAGAAGTTCGACGCTGATAAAGTTAATAAACGACTACTAGATATACTAGGGCTATAAGGAATAGCAATGATAAAACGCCTCTTCGACATCGCCGCCGCTAGTGCTGCCATAGTCATACTCTCTCCCGTATATGCCATCACCGCTTATAAGGTCAGACAGAATCTAGGTTCGCCAGTATTATTTCGTCAGACGCGCCCTGGACTGAATGGCAAGCCATTTGACATGGTGAAGTTCCGAACTATGACTGACTGTAGAGACTCAGAAGGCAACCTATTACCAAATAAGGATCGCCTGACTCCATTTGGTAAAATGCTGCGTAATACTAGCCTCGATGAATTACCAGAGCTATGGAATGTGCTCAAGGGCGATATGAGCCTAGTTGGACCGCGACCGCTGTTGATGGAGTATCTGCCACTATATAGCGAGGAGCAAGCACATCGTCATAATGCGCGCCCTGGTATTACAGGTTACGCACAAGTCAACGGACGTAATGCTATAGATTGGGATAGGAAATTTGAACTTGACCTTTGGTATGTCGATAATCAATCACTGTGGCTGGATATCAAGATACTAGTCAAAACCGTTAAAAAAGTACTAGTCAAAGACGATATAAACTCTAGTGAAGATATCACAATGAGTAAGTTTACTGGTAATAAATATAAGATTTAAATATGAGCCAATTATTAGGTGTATATGGTGCAAGTGGATTTGGTAGACAAATCATGCCATTATTAAAATTACAATATCCTGACTTAGATATCAGCAGCTTTGTTTTTATTGACGATAATAGTGCGTCAACAGAATTAAATGGTTACAAAGTGTTGACATACTATGAGTTTTTGGAACATCCTTACAGTAATAAAAGAGTAACTATCGCTATAGCTAATAGTCAGATACGTGAGCTTTTATCCAAAAAATTAGCGACAGACAATATTGAAAATATAGCAGTGAGGTCTCAGACGGTTCTCATTCTAGATAATGATACTGTAGAAATTTCAGAAGGTAGTATTCTATGTAGCCATGTTTGCCTCAAGGTAAATATTAAAGTTGGTAAGTTCTTTCATGCCAATACTTATAGCTATATTTCACACGATTGCATCATCGGTGATTACGTCACCTTTGCGCCACGAGTCAGCTGTAATGGCAATATCCATATCCATGACCACGCTTATATCGGTACTGGCGCAGTCATCAAGCAAGGCACCCCTGACAAGCCCTTAGTCATTGGCAAAGGCGCTATCGTCGGTATGGGTGCAGTCGTGACCAAAGATGTGCCAGCTGGGGCAGTAGTAGTTGGTAATCCTGCACGACCACTTAATAAATAAAAAAATCATCATCAAATATTTCGTTATAAGTTATTAATCGTCAATGATGAATCATTAATTATAAAGAAGCACCATCGAGGCAACTATGTTACACACGCCATTTTCACCTTGGCCCAGCTTTACTCAAGAAGAAGCAGATGCAGTCAGTCAAGTATTATTATCCAACAAGGTAAATTATTGGACAGGGCAAGAGTGTCGTCAGTTTGAGACTGAGTTTGCTGAATGGGCTGATAGCAAATATGCTATTGCGATGGGAAATGGTACGTTGGCATTAGACGTTGCCTTACAAGCGCTAGATATTGGCGCAGGCGATGAAGTAATCGTCACGCCGCGTACCTTTATTGCAAGTATCTCATCAGTCGTCAATGCGGGAGCGACGCCTGTATTTGCTGATGTCGATGAGGAAACTGGTAATATCACGCCTGAGTCAATCGCCGCAGTACTGACAGATAAAACCAAAGCTATCGTCTGTGTGCATTTGGCAGGTTGGCCTTGTGATATGGATGGCATCATGGCGTTGGCAGATAAGCATAATCTATATGTGATAGAGGACTGTGCACAGGCGCACGGTGCACGTTATAAGGGTCGTAGCGTGGGGAGTATCGGCCATATCGGTGCGTGGAGCTTTTGCCAAGATAAAGTAATGACCACAGGTGGTGAGGGCGGTATGGTCACCACCAATGATGAGCAATTATGGCGCAAAATGTGGGCTTATAAAGACCATGGTAAAAGCTACGCCGCTGTCTATGAGACCGAGCACCCACCAGGCTATCGCTGGCTACATGAAAGCTTTGGTACCAATTGGCGCATGACTGAAATGCAAGCCGTGCTTGGTCGCATTCAATTAACGAGAATGCCGGATTGGACCGCCAAACGTACGGCCAATGCTCAAGCTATCTTAGATATCTGTGCTAAATGGGAAGCAAAAGGCTACCTGTTTGTACCAAGATTAGAAGAGTCGCCGCAGTTTGCAGATTCGGCCCACGCCTATTATAAGCTCTACGTCTATGTGCAGTCAGACAACCTTCCTGAAGGCTGGTCACGAGATCGTATTATTGAAGAAATTAATAAATTAGGAGTTCCTTGTTTTTCTGGTTCCGCTTCGGAAGTTTATTTGGAAAAAGCATTTGATAATACAGGTTTACGTCCTGAAAGCAGACTGCCAGTCGCTAAGCATCTTGGCGAAACCAGCTTGATGTTTCTTGTGCATCCAACGTTAACGGCAGACGAAATTAAGCAAACGCTTCAGGGCATTGATAGCGTACTCACTAAGATTGATGACTAATAATTTATAATTTGTTAGGTTAAATTTAATTTAATGACGTTATTTTAATTACGTTAATCCATATTACTGTTTGAGCGATAGCCTTTATAATAAACCCTTTTTAACCAAAGAGTATTTGATCATGTACAAGAAGCTAAGTATTTTATTGGGTTTTGGTGTCTTATCATCAGTGTCGATGCTAGCATCTGCACAAAACCTGTATATGAACGATCTAAAGCTTAAGGCCGATCTTGACTGGCTAAATACTCAAGGGGTCGCGCAGATTAGCACCAGCACGTGGCCACTGACGTCCAATGAGATCAAGCGCGCTTTAAATACGGCTAATGCTCAGACACCTGCGCAGCAGCAAATCCTGCAGTCGGTACAAACGCGCCTAGCTCAAAACCGCAATTCTGTGGTAAAAGGGACGGCCGCCCTGCATATACAAACCGATAGAGATCAGCTACCACAAAAATTTGCTGATGATAAGCTGGCGGGTCAACAAGCAAGCGTTGGGGTGTCACTTAGCGAAGCAGAGTGGGAATTTAATCTACAAGCCAATCTAAAAAATGACAAACTCATTGAAGATGGCTCAGACGTTAGCTTTGAAGGCTCATATCTTGCTGGTACCGCAGCTAATCAATGGTTGATTGCAGGTAAAATTCCTACATGGTGGGGACCTGGTCATGATGGTAGCCTGATTCGAGGCGATGCAAGCTTGCCAGTGACAGGTTTTACCATGCAGCGTGACCAACAAACAGCGCCTACATCACCATATTTATCGTGGGTCGGACCTTGGCAATATCAGCTATTTGCCGGTCAGTTTGAAGATTATGAAGCGATTCCTGATGCTAAGCTGTTTGGTGCAAGACTTACCGCTAGCCCTTGGGAATGGTTAGAAGTCGGGGCTTCTCGTACCTTTATGTGGGGCGGTGAGGGTCGTCCACAGAGTTTTGGCTCCTTTACTGATGCTCTTTTAGGAACTAAAGATAATGGTGGGAACGAGCGAGGCGATCCTGCTAATCAGTTGGGTGGATTTGATGCGCGCTTAAGTTTAGCGCCATTAGTGAATGTACCTGCAGGCGTTTATGCACAATACGTGGGTGAAGATGAAGCAGGCGGCTTACCCGCGAAAAACATGTATTTAGCCGGTGTTGATTATGCATCTGCTGCTTACGGCAAACCCTATCAGCTGTATGCAGAGTATACAGAGACCCGTACCAGTGGTGAGGTGCGAGGTATCTCTTATGACCATAGTATTTATACTGACGGCTATTATCAGCAAGGTTTCCCATTAGGGTATGCGCTAGGCGGCGATGCGGAAAGTATCGCGCTTGGTGGTCGCTTATGGCTCGATAATCGTAATTTCATTAATGCAAAAGTACAGCATGCTAAGGTGAATCAAGCGGATGAAGCTATTAATCAAGCCTTCCCAACGACTGATAAGCTGACAGCTATCGACGTCGCTTGGGAGCATCAGTACAATCCAAAGACACTTATATCTAGTAGGCTTTGGGCGGTCGACTCTGATATCCAGTCCACTGATGTTGGCGTAGGTATAGGTATTGAGCTGCAGACTTATTAAATGCTTGCTTAATCAATGCACGACAGTGCTTGAAAACAAAAAGTCGGTCTATTAATATTTAATAGATCGACTTTTTTATGGTCACGTTATTGTTTTTTAATTATGGCTTTTTAATATAGTGAGTTCAATATAAAGGAGTTATGCTTAGAATAGCATTACACTGGGATAAATTTCTCTCGCTTGCTGTGCGCTTCGCACTCCAGAGGCTTCGTAAAATTTATCCCAGCAGTACGGTGTTCTTTTTAAATTGAATCGAATATAGGGTGCTAGGATTTTTTGGCTCAGGCAGGTACAATATGAGTATCAATCATACCTTGATCAAGGATAAGACAGGCATGCAAGCAATTGCGGCGCTGTCTTTACTTTTTTTATCGCACCCTCTATTGGAGTTACTATGTCAATTGCGTCTATTACGTCAACTGCCCAAGGATCTGCTACCGTTTTGGACGGTAAAGCACTTGCTAAACAAATAGAACAGCAACTGAGTACGCGTGTAGACGCTATTAAAGCTAAGACAGGACGTACACCAAGCTTAGCGACGATATTGGTCGGCGATGATCCGGCTTCTGCGACCTATGTACGTATGAAAGGCAATGCTTGTAAACGTGTCGGTATGGATTCTATTAGGGTTGAGATGCCAAGTGCGACAACGACTGCAGAGCTGATAGCAAAAATAGACGAGCTGAATAGCAGTCCAGATGTTCATGGTATTTTGCTGCAGCACCCAGTACCGGCTCATATTGATGAGCGTGCTTGCTTTGAGCAGATTGACTTGGCAAAAGACGTCGATGGTGTGACCTGTCTTGGCTTTGGTCGTATGGCAATGCAGCAGTCCGCTTATGGCTCATGTACCCCGCAAGGTATCATGCATTTACTAGAGCAGCATAATATTGAGCTGGCTGGTTTGGAGGCCGTGGTAGTAGGTCGTAGTGCCATTTTAGGTAAACCAATGGCGATGATGCTATTAAATGCCAACTGTACAGTAACAATCTGCCATTCAAGAACGCAAGATTTAGAGTCTCATATTAAGCGTGCTGATATCGTAGTTGGTGCAGTCGGCGTACCTGAATTGATTAAAGCAGAGTGGATTAAAGCGGGTGCTGTGGTCATTGATGCAGGCTTTCATCCAACGGATAATGGCGGCGTCGGCGATATCGAATTGCAAGGTGTAGAAAATATCGCTAGTGCTTATACGCCTGTACCAGGTGGCGTTGGGCCTATGACGATTAATACCCTTATTCGCCAGACCGTTGATGCTGCTGAAAAAGCTGCCGGTTTAGACAATAGTTAATCAGTTAATCAGTTAATGAGTTAATGAGTTAATGAGTTAATGAGTTAATGAGTTAAGCATAAGAGCACCGATTGCCGATAGATAAGGAGCCTGAGACTTCACAGTAGACAGCACAAAGACTCAGGCTAAATCAACCCCTTTACCGTTGATAGGATCTAACATGGCTAAAAATAACGTGGATATTCATGAGCGATTACAAGGTATTGGTAGAGAGTTCGTCGATGTCTCTCATTACATAATCTTATTTTTAATCAGTGTAGTGGTGGTTTGGACAGCGGGCAAAGAATTCTTTGTCATCTTTCAAAAAGGTTCAGCGGATTTGAAAGACATCTTATTACTCTTTATTTATCTAGAGCTGTTAGCGATGATAGGGATCTATTTTAAGACTCATCGTTTGCCAGTGCAGTTCTTGATATTTATTGCGATTACGGCGTTATCGCGACATTTAGTCGTCGATGTACAGGCGGTATCAGATAACTTTCACTTATGGCTGTTAGCAACGATTTCCTTTGCCATTATGGTGCTGAGTGCGTCAATTGTTATATTAACTTGGACAGCTAAGATGTTTGGGCGACCAGAAGATTATTTGAAAGACCATCAAGTGACCAGTACTGAGCATCACTTGCCTTGTGTTGATAATGAGCAGTCTCTTAAATAATTATTTTCGATAAATATCATGAATAAAGGGATGATAGGTGTCGATGAGTTACTAACGATAGTTAATATCTGTTAATAAAAAAAGTGAGTTTATAACCAGCCTAAGCGCTTAAAGTTAAGGTATAAAAAGCTACATAGTGAAATGATAACCGCCATAATGATAAAGTAAGAATATTGCCAGTGTAGCTCAGGCATAAAGTCGAAGTTCATCCCATAGATACCCGCAATCGCCGTCGGCACTGCCAAAATACCTGCCCAAGCAGCAAGCTTGCGAACCACCTCATTCTGTCCCATATTGACCATAGCGAGATAGGTATTCATCACCACACTGAGCATCTCATTTAAACCATTGATGGCATCTAAAGAATGCAGTAAATGGTCATTCACATCTCGAAAGTAGGGTTTTGCAGCGTGCGAAAATGGTGAGACCAAATCGCTTTTTTGATGGTTTATAAAAAAGCTACAGATATCCTGCACTGGTAAAATAACTGCACGCATATGCACCAATTGTGATTTTAATTCATATAGATTTCTAAGCGTTTCTTTATTAAATTCATAAGTAAAAATATTACGCTCTTGCTCACGTAAATAGCTGCCTAAGCGGTCGGTCACTGGCATATAGTTATCGACGATAAAATCAATTACAGCGTGCAAGACAAATATAGGTCCCATACGCAGTTTTTCAGGGCGGCGATTGCAGTGCTCACGTACCGGCGCATAGGAATTAGAAGGACCATTACGAATCGTAATCAGATAGTTCTTGCCCATAAATATCGCCGTAGTACCGTAGCGGATGACATTACCTTCAAGCTTAGCAGTACGTAATACCACAAATATTGTATCGTTATCATAGCTTTCAACTTTGGCGCGCTGATGATCGGCAAAGGCATCTTCGATTGAAAGCTCGTGCAGATCAAAAGCTTCTTTTACCTCAGATATTGTCTGCAAGCTAGGCTCATAAAGACCTAACCAGATAAACTGACCACTATTGCTCAAGGCGCGACTGACATCCCTGAGCGCTATTTTGTTCAGCTGCTCACCGGTTTTACGGGAATAAGCATAACAATTGACCACTTCATTAGCACTGAGTGGCTCAATATCCTCATAGCGTTCAGAATCTGGATCATAGACGGTCATGGTCTCAATAGTGTCCTCAACCGTCGCATCAGAATCGCCATAGATATAGCTGTCATAATTGTCTAAATAGGAGTGCTCGTCTATGACAGTGGCGTCAATAAGACTGACATTAGACTCAGGTGTGATACGCGTTGCCGTTTTGACAATCAGGTCATCATCTTGGTTCATACCTACTCCTTCTGTCTAAGTATAAAAATAAATATAAAATAACTTCTGCAACTGATGCGTATTACAAGGCAAAGCGTTTTAGCGTATCAATATCGACCAAACTTAATAAGCTCTCATGACAAGCTTCAAGCTTGATTTGTGGCGCCATGCCTAAATCGAGTGCTTCAACCCAACGTAACGCACAAATACACCAGTAGTCACCTGGTTGCAGACCGGAGAAACCATACTCGGGCAGTGGCGTAATCAAATCGTTACCGCGACTGGCTGAAAAATTTAAAAACTCGCTGGTCATTTTGGCGCAAACGGTATGTTGACCAACATCATGGTTGCCCGTATGACAAAAACCATTACGATAATAACCGGTAAGCGGATCAAAACAACAGCTGGCTAGGGCAGTGCCAAGTACATTGGCTTGGTTGATAGCAGGATTTGGATGATAATCAGAGGACATAAGGCTTCCAAAATGAAAATATAGGCTAGTGTAACATGAGTGCACATCTAAGACGTTATTCAACGATAGATGCAAAAGATAGTTAGAGGAAACATTGCCTCGTTAACGCTATATTTTCTCTATAGAAATACGGTATTAATGATGCTAAATCTGTCATAAAAAAGACAGTTGTTAAGGTTATTAGAATAAATTAGATGGCGATTGACGTTAATGTTCACTAGGCGTAGCTTGGCTGCTATGCTAAACTAAAGCATAAAGTGCCTTGATTATTTATCATAGTTTTCTATCACATAAATTTTAGCGCATAAAGATACTCGTCTTATCATCCCAACTTATACTATTACTCACCCTTTTGCGGTTACCTAGTTTGCTTATCAATAATTGGGTCAGTGATGTTGCGCGTGAAAAATAAAAAACGCCTGATATCTATGCAATTGGAAATATAACCTTTAAGTACCGCATCTTTACCGCGCTTTTGGTAAGCGATACGCCAAACAAGGATTTATTGTGTCTGCCAGTCCTGATTCTGCAAAATCTGCCCTGCAAAATACCCTCAAGCAAGCGGCTACTCAGCCCGCTGATAATACTGCCGCACCCAACCGTTTACCTTATCTTAGCAATCTTGCCAGCGATGTTGCCAATAGCTGGTTGCTGCCTGATGGGGTGGTTGATGTGTTGTTTGAAGATGCTCATAAGCAAGAAGTGCTTAGACATCAATTGATCCAGCAACTTATCAGCCATGGCTATCAGTTGGTCAATCCGCCAATGATTGAGTTTACCGAATCGCTACTGAGCGGAGCCTCAGAAGATCTAAAGCGTCAAACCTTTAAGATTATCGATCAGCTAACGGGTCGATTGATGGGTATACGCGCGGATATCACGCCGCAGATTCTACGTATTGATGCACACCATGGCGGCGATGGAATCGCGCGTTATTGCTATGCAGGTGATGTCATTCATACCTTGCCATCGGGGCTTTTTGGCTCACGTACACCGTTACAGCTCGGTGCTGAGATATTTGGTTGTGAGTCCATTGCAGCAGATATTGAGCTGATTGATGTCTTATTTAGCATGCTCAATAGCCTAGAGATGAGCGCAGCATTACACATTGATTTGGGTCATGTAGCGATATTTAAGCGCTT
>Ga0136557_1001064_pt1 | contig 18823 bp, 11 predicted proteins | sample AntRauTorckE6832_FD_104796 | JGI IMG/M metagenome (GOLD analysis project Ga0136557, IMG submission 104796) | Saline lake microbial communities from Rauer Islands, Antarctica - Metagenome Torckler E6 #832 | ecosystem: Environmental > Aquatic > Non-marine Saline and Alkaline > Saline | place...
AAAGATTTTAAACTGTTTTTTTTTGTGTTGAGTCATGTCTTTTCCTTTTTATAAAAAAAATCGGAACTATTTTCTGTTTAATGCTGAAAAAATTGTTAAAAAATTATATTCTTATATTACATATGATTCTGTTTTAAAAATATATTTTTTGTATTATATAAAATTTTAATTAAATTAAAATTGTTTTGTAGCAAGGTTTTAAAAAAATAAGAAAGTTTTGAAAAAATGAAAAAATTTTTACTTGTTATTTTGGTAGCACTCATTCTTCCTTTGAACATTAAAGCAGAAGTAAATACTATCTTAAGAGTTGACACAAAAGGTCACAAGGGACTTGTAAGAGACATTTGTGTTACTTCAGATAAAAAATATATTGTGTCTGCATCTGATGATAAAACTATTCGGGTATGGAACATTGAAACAGGTAAAGAAGAAAGAAAAATTCTTGGACAGATTGGAGATGGTGCAGAAGGAAAAATATATTCAATAGCATTATCTTCAGATGATAAATATCTGGCAGCCGGAGGATATTTATCTTTCGGCGGCGATAAAGAGTATGGAAGAATCAGGATTTATGATTTTAAAACCGGAAAACTTATCCAGAACCTTGAATCACATACAAGTATAATCAACTCTTTATGTTTTGACGATTCTGGCAAATACCTTGTTTCAGGCTCTTATGATAAGACTGTTAAAGTATGGCAAAAAGGTAAAAACGGTTTTTATCTTGATAAAACACTGAACAATTTTAAATCCCCGGTAAAAAAAGCAGTTTTGAAAAAGACTCAAGATAAATTTTTAATTGTAACAGCAGAATATAAAGGCAGAATAACTGTCTACGATATGAACAAAAACAGGTTCATAGAAAAATATAACCTTAAAAGACCTGTTCACTCCCTTGCTGTATCAGACAAATATGTAGCTGCTTGCGGAAGATACAACAATACTATAAGTATTTTAAATCTCAGTCTTGAACCGGTTGATGAAATAATTCAAAATAACGAAGCTCAGGGCCTTAAATTTTCTCAGGACGGAAGATATCTTCTTGCTGGAGCTTCCAGTCATCCAAGAGACTGTTTTGTTTACGATTCCAAGCTTTCGTTTAAAAAAATTTCAACTTTGAAAAAACACAAAAATATTGTTTTTGCTTTAAATTTTATAAATAGCTTTACTGCAGTTACAGGAGGCGGTGCAAAAAACGAATTGTGCATCTGGAATTTTTTAACCGGAAAGCTTTTAAAAACAATTGAAGGTAAAGGAAAAATTGTATGGAGTGTTGGAATAAAAGGTAACAAAATAGCTTTGGGAAACACATTTACAGCTTCCGGAGACTGGCATTTTAAACCAAGTGCTTTTGAAAAAGTTTTTGACCTTGATTCTTTTTCTGTTTCCGAGCCTTCTTCTTTTGAAGGTTTTAAAAGGATATTGAAATCATACAAAAACTATGACCTTTCCTATTCTAAAGGAAAGAATAACCCTCGGCCTGATGCGGTTCTTGAAATAAGAAAAGACCTTAGAATAATTACTGAAATAGAAAAAACTTCCTATGACGGCTTCAGGAATGCTTCGTTTGGATTTACAGATAAAGGAATAGTAGTTACAGGAGGCATGGGGTCTTTGACCGCTTATTCAAAATATGGGCGTAAACTTGCCGATTTTATTGGCCATACAGGTGAAATATGGACACTTGCAACTCAGGGTAATGTGCTTGTAAGTGGCAGTGGGGATAATATTATTAAATTATGGAGCCTTAAGGGGATTGATGAAAACCTTGAAACTCCAAAAAAAGTTTATCCTTATCTGAATATTTTTGTTTCAGACGAGAATGAATGGGTTGTATGGAGCCGTTCCGGATATTACAACTCAAGCATAAACGGAGATGAACATGTAGGTTTTCATGTAAATAACGGTTCATCTACAGAAGGAGAGTTTTATCCTTCAAAAAGATTTTACAAAACTTATTTCAGGCCCAACTTGATTGAAAAAATTGCTCAATACAAAGATGAAGCAAAAGGGCTTGAAGCTTTTGAAAATGCCAAAAAAATTGTTGTAGCAAAGTCTGAAAATATTCTTCCCCCGAAAATCATCCTTAATTCCGAAAAAAATATAACGACAGACAATGAAAAGATAACAATTGATTTTTATGTTGATCCGAACTCTGAAAATGAAATTCAAAATATTTCGATCCTTCTTAATGGGCGAGAAATAAATGAAAGAGCGATTAAAAGAAAGACCAAAAAAAATGGTCTGATACGAATAAGTAAAGATCTTATTCTTGAACAGGAAAAAAATATTATAAAAATTGATGCTGAAAACAGTTTTGCTAAAAGTAATCCTGTATATGTAAATGCATTTTTAAAGACTCCTAATCAAGCAGATATTTTTAAACCCGGACTTTATGTTCTTTCCATCGGGGTTTCAAAGTATTTGGATAAAAGTTTCAATCTTGATTATGCTGCCGCAGATGCAGGTTCCATAGCAGAAATATTTGGCTCTCAAGCAGGCGGGCTTTACAACAGTGTTAAGGCAAAAATCCTTACAGACAATGAAGCTACAAGGATTAATATTTTAAAGGGTATAAACTGGCTTGCCAGAGAAGCGACTCAAAAAGACGTTGTAATTATTTTTATTGCAGGGCATGGAATTAATGATGATTTTTCAGGATATTATTTTCTGCCCCATGATGCAGACAGGGAGTTTTTAAGCGGTACTTCTATTGAATGGACAAAATTTGACAATCTTGTAAAAAATCTTCCTTCCAAAGTTATTCTTATGGCTGATTCTTGTCATTCCGGGAATATTGCAGGCGGTAAGAGAAGAAGCGCAGACATAACAGGAGCTTTAAAAGAGATGATGTCTGCAGGAGCAGGGCAGGTTATAATGACTGCAACTACAGGAGGTTCCTACGCCTACGAAAATAAACAATGGGGGCACGGAGCTTTTACAAGAGCACTCAACGACGGCCTTAAATCAGGTTTAGCTGATTATGATAAAAACAATGTCATTACAATAAAAGAACTCGATTTTTATGTTACTTTCAGGGTAAAGGAACTTACCAATGGAAAACAGAAACCGACAACAATTGTTCCTGAATCAATTCCCGATTTCCCGGTTCTTTTGAAGAGCAATTAAACTTATAATTTAAAATTAAAAAATTAATTAAGCCCGAAGGTCTTTAAATAAAATATGAAATGAATATTTATTAATAATTTTTTATTTGTTTTTTTTAATGAGCTTGTTCTCCTTTGATTTTAAACCGATATTTATCTCATAAATATATGGAATATATTTAAAATACAATTTACTTGTATTTTATTTTTAGTTATAATGAAGCATCATAATCTCAATTCGGCAATTGCCAGAACAATTAAGCATAATCAGACACAAGCCAATTTCTCATACTTTTAAAAAAAATTTACAGGTGATATCATCGAAACTCTCCTGAAAATACTTGAAGCATCAAGCATAGGTCTGTGGGAGTGGGATCTTGCCACAAACCAGGTATATTACTCATCCGTATGGAAGCAGCAGATTGGTTATGAGGACCATGAGATAACTAATCAATATTATGAGTGGGAATCAAGGGTCCATCCTGATGATCTTGAACAGGTTCTCAAAAAAATAAATGAATTTATAAAAAATCCGCATCCCGATTACAATAATATTTTTAGATTCAGACATAAAGATGGTTTCTATATATGGATAATGTCTAAGGCCGCTTTAAAATTTGACAGTGAATCCAAACCTGTAAAAATGGTCGGTTCCCACCAGGATATTACAGAACTAAAAAATACTGAAAAAAGACTTATCGAAAGTCAGCGTCTTCTTAAAGAAACAGGAGCAATAGCAAGAGTTGGTGGCTGGGAGCTTTATACAGATACACGTAATGTTACCTGGTCTGAGGAAGTATACAAAATACATGAATACGAAAGTAATGAGCCTCCTGCTTTAGAAGAAGCTATTAACTTCTTTGATCCGGCAGACAGGCCAATTCTTGCAAAGGCAATAGAAGAAGCTTTTGAAAAAGGAAAATCCTACGATCTTGAATTAAGACTTATAACTTCTAAAAATAACAAGATATGGGTACATACTTCATGCAAGCCGGAAGTAAAAAACGGAAAAACAATCAGGCTGAAAGGAACAATTCAGGACATAACAGAAAGAAAGAGTCTTGAAAGAGAATTTAAAAAAAGTGAAAAAAAATACAAAAATCTTTTTAACAGTATAAGAGACGCAATCCTGGTTGCAGATAAAGAAAGAAATATTATAAGCTGCAATAAGGCGTTTACGGACCTTTTTGGCTACAATGAAGAAGAACTTCTTGGTAAAAAAACCTCCTTTGTTTATAATGATAAAGCTCAGTTTTCTGATCTTGGGGTTAGAATTAATTATAATAACAATGAATTTTTTTACACTATCGATTACATAAAGAAATCAGGAGAAGTTTTCCCCGGAGAAACAGGAGTATATTTCTTTAATGACGAAAACGGAAAACGGATCGGATTTATCGGTGTAATAAGAGATATTTCTGAAAAAAAGGTTTCACAGGAAAAAATTGCCCAGAGTGAATCCCGCTTTAAATCTTTGGTGGAGAATCTTTTTGATGCTGTAATTGTAATAGATGATCAGGGGATAATCCGTTTTGCTAACAAAGCGGCTGGTCTTCTTTTTGAAAGGAGCAAGAGTGAACTTATAGGTAAAGATTTTGGATATCCGATCTCGGGAGATCAAACCTCTTTAATAGAAATATATACACGTGAGAATAAACTAAAGTATGTAGAAATAAAAAAAACATATGTAAATTGGAATGATCAAGTATCGTCACTTTTATCAATAAGAGATATTACTGCTTCGCAGCAGGCAGAAATTGAGAGACGTCAAATTCAGGACCATATCAAGCAGTTCCAGAAATTTGAAGCGATAGCTGCTCTTGCCGGGGGCATTGCACACGATTTTAACAATCTTCTGGCTCCAATAATGGGGTATGCAGAACTGGAGATTAGCAGAACTGAAATTAATTCCAAGCTTTATGAATCCTTAAATCAGATACTTAGTGCAAGTAACAGAGCAAAAGATCTTGTAAAGCAGATCTTAGCTTTTAGCCGAAAAGATGATGCGAAATTTACTAATGTTAAAATAGCATCGATAGTAAAAGAGGTTATGAAGCTTTTGAAGTCGGCTTTTCCTTCTACAATAAAGCAGGAAATGAATCTCAACAGCGAAAGCATGATTTATGGAAATCCTACACAGATTCATCAGGTAATAATGAATCTGTGTACAAATGCCAAGCATTCTATGGAAGATAACGGCGGAGTGCTTACTCTGTCAGTTGATGATATTATAGTGGATAAAAAATTTATCAGACATTACCCTACTTTGAAAACCGGCGAATATGTCAAAGTGACAATAAGTGATACCGGTAAAGGTATCGACAAGAAAATAATTAACAAAATATTTGATCCGTATTTTACAACCAAGGAAAAAGATAAAGGCACAGGCATTGGATTATCTGTGGTACAGGGCATAGTTCAGAACCACGGAGGCCTTATAACTGTAAAAAGCTTTCCTGATAAAGGAAGTAGCTTTACTGTTTTTTTACCAAAAATTGAGAATACACAAAAGACAATTCTGTTATCGGATGAAGCAATAACTGAAGGCAAAACTTCGGTAAGAATTCTTGTCCTTGATGATGAAAAACCTGTGCTAAAAATAAACACTAAACTAATTGAACAGCTTGGATATACAGTTGATCCCTACTTATCATCTGAAAAAGCTTTGGAGGCATTTAAATCAGATCCTTATAAATATGATCTTATCATTACAGACATGACCATGCCTAAAATTACAGGAGACGTATTTGCAGAAAAAATTTATGAAATAAGAAATGATATCCCGATAATTTTAATAAGCGGGCTACCGGGTAATCATAAAATAAAGACATCCAGTGATGGTGGTTTTGTAGATGATATTCTGGTTAAACCTGTTTCCAAAAAGAAACTTTCAGAATCTATAAGCAAAGCTATGAATAAAGCTTAAAAAATAATAATATTTAATTAGTATTTGGCCGAAAACCAGAAAATTTTCTTCATTTCAAGGCAGATGAAAAGTTTAACCGCAGGAATACTGGAGTGTTTTGAGGATTAAATTTTGATTCTAACTTACGCACCGGGCAAAAAAGGCAGTTTTTGTTCACCAACTAATTAATAAATTTATACATTCATTTATATTTTTTTAATAAGGATTTGCAAATGAATAAACAAAGTCCCTGCACAGATAAAAAAGATTATAAAACTCCCACAGGAATTAAAGGACTTGATGAAATAACAGCAGGCGGTTTCCCGAAAAACAGAACAACACTTGTCAGCGGTGGACCCGGATGCGGCAAAACAATTCTTGGTATGGAATTTCTTCTGAAAGGGATTTTGAATTATGGAGAAAATGGCGTCTTTATTTCATTTGAAGAATCAGTTGATGATCTTGTTAGAAATATAAGCTCTCTTGGCTATGATATCCAGAATATAATAGATTCAGAGCAGATGATTATTGATGAAATTCGTTTTATTGATCATGAAACTTATGAAACCGGCAAATATGATCTGGGTGGTCTTTTTTCAAGGATTGAATTTGCGGTTAATAAAAAGAATGCAAAAAGAATTGTAATCGACGGAATTAATTTTATTTTCAGTCATTTTAAAAGAGAAGACATCCTCAGAGCTGAACTGAGAAGACTTTTCCAGTTTTCAAGAGAAAAAAACATAACTCTTTTAGTTACTTCTGAAAAAAATAATAAAAATGACTTTCATAGTTTCAGCCCTGAAGAATATATTTCTGACTGTGTTATAATTATGGATAAAAATATCCATAACCAGATTTCAACCAGAAGAATAAAAATTCTTAAGTACAGAGGTTCAGATCATGGGGGCAATGAATATCCTTTTCTTGTAAGCAGCACCGGGCTGTCAGTTTTTCCGGTTACATCAATTACTCTGGATCATGAAATTTCATCTGAAAGGATATCGACCGGAATTAAAGGTCTTGATTCTATGCTCGGAGATCAAGGATATTATGAAGGAAGCAGTATTCTTGTTTCTGGGTCAGCAGGAACTGGGAAAAGTTCTTTTGCAGCTCATTTTGCACACTCAGTCTGCTTGAAAAATAAGAAATGTGTTATGTTTTTATTTGAAGAATCGCCCGATCAGATATTAAGAAACATGAAGTCTATCGGCCTTGATCTTACAAATTATTTAAAAAAAGGGCTTCTTAAAATACATGCTCAAAGGCCGACTTTTTTTGGTCTTGAAACCCATTTAATGCAGATGAAGGAAATAATAGATAATTTTGATTCGCAAGCTGTAATTCTTGATCCTATATCAAACCTTTCTTCAATAGGTTATGAATGGGAAGTTAAAATTATGTTTATGAGACTTTTCGATTCTTTAAAACAAAAAAAAATAACTACTTTATGCACTTATCTTACACAGGCTGGTGGTGAACCGGTTTTTACAGATTCAGGTGTTTCATCTATAATGGATACATGGTTAATTCTTAAAAATAACCTTTTTCATAGAAAACGTAAAAGAGAAGTCTATATTTTAAAATCAAGAGGAATGTCTCATTCAAATAAATCTCATACTTTTGAGATGAATCAAAATGGTATAAATATAAAATAAAGCAAATAAAACGGAGTTTAGTTAAAATGGTTCCTGCTTCTGATGAAAAAGCATATTATTTTTCCTTTTATGTAAGCACAATGACTTCTGCTGCTGAAAGATCTATAGATCTTTTATACGAGATTTGTGATCAGTATCTCAAAGGGGAATATAAGGTTGAAGTAATAAATCTTTCAGAATCTCCGGAGCAGGGGATAAAAGATCAGATTCTTGCAACCCCCACTCTTATCAAGAAAAAACCCGGGCCTGTAAAAAGAGTTGTTGGAAATCTTGTAAACAAAGAAAAAATATTAGAAGCACTTGAGCTTGATATTAAAGATAAAAATATCCATAAGAAAGTAAAATAATCCCCCTGTTATTAAGGAGGATTATTTTTACTTATCCCTGAACATCTATTTCAGGGTCACAGCCAAGATTCGGATCAGGTTTTTCGCATTCAAAATTTTGTTTCCTTACATCTTCATGCCCCTTTTTTGCTTCTTCTTCAGACTCTACATAGCTTTCAACCTTAACTTCTTTTTGCTCTTTTTTGGTCTTCATGATTTGCCTCCGCAGTTAATTGATTATAATGTAAATATAATCATGAAATTGTTTATTTAAACATATTGTTTTTTTTGCGAGGTTTTTTTGCGAGGTTTTTTTACGAGCGACCATTGGTTTTTGGTAGCATTCTATCTCATGAAAAAAAATATTTGTCGATTTTACAGTTATCATGGAGATTAAACAAAAAGATTTAATGACAAACTGTTAATATAAATGATAATTAATTATACATTATTATATACAAGCCTGACATAAAATGAACATTAAAAATACATGCAGTCAGCAAATATTATTATAATTAATAAGTTTAAGCAAAAATTTCAAAATCAGTTTTCATTACAATTTTTTCTTAAGTTTCCCATGTAATTTTTTTTATTTTGTTGAAAACATTGGCTGTAAATAAATTGTCTGAAATTTATTTACAAACAGATTTGTTCGGCTAGCCTCGTGTTGCTAAGGTGTCATTCAAAAGAGATAGTTTAAGCGATTAATAAAAATTCATTAATTGTTAATTCAGGGGAAAAAAATGAAGCCCTTAATCTGGTTTATTTTTTTAACAACAATTTTAACTCTGCCATTAAATTCATACTCATCAACTTCAGATCTTAGTGAAGAAGAAAAAAAATATATAAAGAAAAACAACCCGTTTACGTTGCTTGCTGTTGATGAATTCAGGCCTTTTTCCTTCCGAGAGAATGGAGAACTTAAAGGTTTTACTGTAGACCTTTTAAAACTTATTTCAAGTAAAACAGGGCTCAGGATAGATGTTAAAACAGGAAAATGGCATGAGAATCTTGAAGCTTTTGAAAACGGCAAATATGATCTTATTTCAGGCATAACTCCAACTGAAGAAAGGAAGAAATATACATTTTTTTCTCCTTATTATTACAGGCTTCCGATTTTAATTTATGCAACAAACGATTTTACAAAATACTCAGGTATCAGTGATCTTGAAAATAAAACAGCAGGAATAGAAAAAGATATTTTTTATAAAAAAGATTTGAAAAGGATAAAAAACCTTAAAATCAAAGAATATCCGGACCCAAAAGAACTTATGAAATCACTTGCCTATAAAAAAATTGATGTAGCCTTTGCGACTTTATACAGCGGCAACTACTACACAAAAAAATACGGTCTTGGAAATATAAAAATACTTGGAGAATATTCCAGTGACAAAGTTGAATCTGAAGATTTGAGCATTGGAGTATCAAAAAAAAATCCCATTCTTTTTTCGATTATAGAAAAAGAATTTATGAAAATTACTGATGAAGAATTTGAGTCATTAAGAGATAAATGGACCGGGTTATACAAAGATAAACCGGAGCAAAGAGTTTTACTTAGCACCAGCGAAAAAGAATTTCTTTTGAAACATCCTGTGATTTATACAGGAAGCCAGAGCGACTGGGGTCCTTTCAATTTTAATAAGAACGGAAAAGCTATGGGCTTTTCCATAGATTACCTGAAGCTTGTCGGAGAAAAAACAGGACTTAACTTCAGATTTGTAAAAAAAGATTCATGGGATGATCTTTTAACATTATTTAAAAATAAAGAAATAGATCTCCTTCCATTTGTTTTTAAAACTGATGAGAGAAAAAGATATAGTCTTTTTTCAGAACCTTATTTTAATGGTAATCTTGCTGTATATATAAATTCTGAAAACGATTCAGTTAAATCTCTTAATGATATTTCAGGACAAAAAATTGCACTTTTAAAATCTGATGCTGCCTGCGAAATTATATTAAATAAATTTCCTGATATTGAACCTGTCTATTATGAAAAAACAGAAAATCTTTTTAAATCACTGTCAGCAAAAAAGACAGAAGCTATTATAAACTCGCCTTTTGTTATTGAGCATTTTGTTATGAAAAATCAAATAGTCGATATTAGGCTTCTCGATTATATCGACCTTTCTGAAAAAGAATCGGCTGAGCTTGCAATGCATTTCGGCGTAAGAAAGGAAATGCCGGAATTAAAATCTATAATAGATAAAGGCATAGAAAAAATTGAAAACAGTAAAATCAATGAACTGGAAAAAAAATGGATAAGCCCTTTGTTTTCAGATGATTTTTTAACTGAAAGAGCTTCTGATGATTTAAAAAACAGGATTAATCTAAGCTCTGAGGAAAAACAATACCTGAAAAAGAGAGGCCCTGTAAAAGTCTGTGTGGAATCGAACTGGAAGCCTCTTGAATTTATTGATGAAAAAGATCAGTACCAGGGAATGCTTGCAGACTATATTAAACTTTTTGAAAAAATAATAGGAAAGGAGATTAAAAATCTTGATACCAGCAGCTGGAGTCAGGTCATTGAATTAGCAAAAAAGGGAAAGTGCGATATTCTTTCTGCTGTTATAGAAACAGAAGAAAGAAAGGATTACTTAAATTTTACAACTCCCTATATAGAATTTCCCTACGTTATCGCAACTAAAAGAAAAGTAAAGTTTATTGAGAATTTAAAATATGTACTCGATAAAAAATTTGTGGTGATATCCGGGTTTGCTGTATCAGATAAGCTCAGGGAAGAATATCCTGAAATAAAGCTTATTGAAGCACAAAACACTGAAAAAGCATTGATCAAGGTAAGTTCGGGACAAGCCTACGGATATATTGATGCATCTCCTGTAATATCTTACAATCTTCAAAAACATGGAAGAAAAGATTTAAAGATAACAGGCAGGCTCGATTATTCCATGAAGCTATGTGTTGGAGTAAAAAAAGACGACCCTCTTCTTTTAAGTATTTTCAGTAAGGCTGTAAAATCACTTTCTGAAAGTAACCATAAACAAATATACAATAAGTGGATAACAGTAAAATATGAACAGGGTTTTAATTATTCTCTCTTCTGGAAAATTACACCTGTAATAATTATTATAATGATATTTTTTCTGTACTGGAATATGAAACTTTCTCTTGAAATAAGCAAAAGAAAAAAAGCTGAAACTGAACTTCTCGACGCAAAAATTAAGGCAGAAATTGCTAACAGGACAAAAAGTGAATTTTTAGCCAATATGACTCATGAGCTCAGAACTCCTCTTAACGCAGTTATAGGATTCAGCGATCTTCTTTCTTCTCTGGATATAAACAAGGAACAAAAAAGCTATGTCGAATCAATAAAAACTTCGGGCAGAAGCCTTTTAACACTTATAAACGATATACTTGATCTTTCAAAGATTGAAGCCGGGATGCTTGAGATAAACCCGTCTGCTTTAAATATAAGAACCCTTCTTTCTGAAATATCCATGATTTTCAAGCCTCAGATGGAGGAAAAAGGATTGGAATATATAATGGAGATAGATAAATCTGTTCCCGAAGTTCTTGTTCTTGATGAAATAAGAATAAGGCAGGTGCTGCTTAACATTATAGGAAATGCTCTTAAATTCACTGACAAAGGTTATGTGAAAGTAAAGCTTGATTGCTTTTTAAAAGATGAATCAAAAACAAGAACAGATCTTTGCTTTTCTATAGAAGACACAGGAATTGGAATAAGCGAAAAAGGCCTTACAACAGTATTTGAAACATTCAGGCAGGAATCAGGCCAGAACCTGAAAAAGTACGGCGGAACAGGACTCGGACTTTCAATTTCAAAAAAGCTTGTAAAAGCCATGGGAGGTGAAATTTCAGTTTCCAGCACTCTGGGTAAAGGCTCGGTTTTTAAAATATATCTTAAAAACATTATGTCAGATTTAAGTCAAAAAGAATTAGCAAAGTTTGAAAAGAGTTTCGATTTTAATGAATTAGAGTTTGAAAAAGCTCTAATTCTTGCCGTAGATGATGTTGCCTCCAACAGAAATATAATAAGTGAGATTCTAGTAAAAGCCGGATTAACTGTAGAAACAGCTGAAAACGGTGAAAAAGCTGTTGAGTTTATATCTCAAAAAAAACCTGACCTGATTCTTATGGATATTATAATGCCTGGTATGGATGGTGTTGAGGCCACACGAAAAATTAAAGCTTCGGAAGGTTGTAAGAATATCCCTGTCATTGCTCTTACAGCTTCAGCCGGTTTTTTGAAGACAAGGTCTGTTTTAAATATTTTTGATGACTACCTGGAAAAACCTTATCGGCTAGTTGAACTTTTAAATGTACTTTTAAAATACCTGAATTACACAAAAAAAATAAAGAGAAAAAATGAATTAAAAAATAAAGAAACCATTAATTTAAAAGATATTAAAAATCCTGATAAACTTATAAAAATTCTTAACAATGAAATCCTGCCTGAAGCTGAAATACTTAAAAATGCTGTTATTGTAGGAAGAACCAGAGAGCTTGGAGCAAAAGTAAAAGAACTTGGAAGTCTTCATAAGTCAGATCTGCTAAGCGATTGCGGAGCAAAGCTTATTTCGTCATGTGAATATTTTGACATCGAGAAAATTGAAGAAGAAATAAAAAAACTTTTTTCACTAATAATTAATATCAATAAACTAAGGGAGGGTGATGATGAAAAATAATAAAATGATTCTGATAGTAGATGACAATAGTGAAAATATAAAATTTTTAGGAAACCTTCTGTCAAAAAACGGATATGAAACCGGTATTGCGCAAAACGGCAAAAAAGCCGAAGAATTTATTAAAAAAGAGATACCCGATCTTATTACTCCTTGATATAATGATGCCTGATATGAGCGGATATGAGCTTTGCAGAAAGCTTAAACTGAATAATAATACAAGTGATATTCCTATTATTTTTCTTACGGCTAAAACCGATTCCGAAGATATAGTCAAAGGTTTTGAAGCAGGCGGTGTCGACTATGTCACAAAGCCTTTCAATACTGCCGAGCTTTTGGCAAGAATAAAAACTCATATTCAGCTCAACCTTCTTAAATCAATACTTCCTGTATGTTCTAACTGCTCTCAAATAAGAGACGAAGATAAGGGCTGGATGAATCTTGAAAATTATATCTCTGAAGCAACTGATACTAAATTTTCTCATAGTATGTGTCCTGAATGTATAAAAAAACTATACCCGGAAATAGCAGACGAGATACTGGCAAAATATAATAATTGAGATTAGAGTCCTTGAAGTTAATATTACAATAAAAGATTTTAACACTCCAATATTTGCAGAGTTTCAGGGATAGTAGTTTGTTTCGTTGATAATCCATTACCTGAATGGAGAGCAATTGTTTTAACTTTTAAATGTAAGAACTTATATATGTTTCACTTTCTTTATATCTATGCTGTTTTTCTGTTTTTTTTATTCTTTTATAAGTTTTTATTATTGAGGTTTAACTTTAACTGCACAAAACTTGGGTAGGTTCATTTTTTATTTTAAAAGGATTATATACTAATCTCTGTTTTAATAATTTAAGTAAGTTGCAACAGCATCAGCTGATGCTTAAAAGTTTAATCTGAGCAAACTGTTTATGGCCGTCAGGTGAACCGTGGAATCCGTATCCGCTCTGTTTCGCGCCGACCCATGGCAAATCGTCTCCTCCCCCGGGTCCCTGATTGATCCCGACCATTCCGGATTCTATTCTGTTTGCAGTTTCAACAGCTTTTTCAGATCCGAAGACAGAACTTCCAAGGCCGAATGTTGTAGAATTTGCAGAATTAATTGCATCATCAAGGTTTTTATATCTTGTTATTGCTGCAACCGGGCCAAAGGTTTCTTCACGTGTAATAAGCATATTGTCTGTAACGCCTGTAATTACAGTCGGAGTTACATATCTTTCGGGGTGATCTCTTCCGCCCAGAAGGGCTGTGGCTCCCTTGTCCAGAGAATCATTAATATGTTTTAAAATTACAGACCTTTGCTTTTCATTTATAATCGGTCCGATATTGGCTGAAGATGAATTCCATGGACCTGTTCTGTAACCGGATGCAATCTCTACAACCCTTTTTTCAAATTTATCTGCAATTTTTTCATCAACAAATATACGTTCGACTGAAGTGCATACCTGACCTGCATTTTCAAAACTTCCGGCTACTGCAAATCTCGCTGATTTTTCTATATCTGCATCTTCAAGAACAATTAAAGGATCTTTTCCTCCAAGCTCCATAATTAAACGTTTAAGATCCTTTGATGCAGACTTCATTATCTCTTTTCCAGTTGCATGAGAGCCTGTAAATGCAATCATATTAACATTTGCATCAACAAGGGCTCTTCCCTGAGCTTCACTTCCCTGAACTATTTGTAAAACATTTTTCGGCAGGACTTCTGTTAAAATATCTGCATAGGCTTGTGCTATAAGAGGTGTTTCTTCTGATGGTTTAAACACCACTGTGTTTCCTGCAGCAAGAGCGGGAATTATCATCCAGTTTGCCATAGCCATGGGAAAGTTCCAGGGGCTTATGACTGCACATACTCCATATGGATGATACTCAATCCTTGTCTTTTTGGAATAGCCTGTAGTCTCCCTTGGCTTCAGTGCTTCTGCAACAAGCTCTGGCTTATGTATGGCATCTGAAGCACATCCCTGGACTTCACCCATACTTCTTCTTATATCCTTTCCCATTTCCCGGGATAAAAGAACACCAAGTTCTTCTGCTTTTTCACCGATTTTTTCACCTGCTTTTCTAAGAAGATTCACCCTTTTCTCAAAGGTTGTTTTTTTCCATTCTGAAAGAGCTGCTCTTGATTGTATTACTTTATCTTCTATTTCATATAATGATGTTATTTCAACTTCACCAACAAGCTCTCCGTTTGAGGGATCATAGGATTTAAGCATTTTTTTCATATTTACCTCTTAAATAAATCTTTGAATTATTTTAAATGTAAGCTCTTCATCATTTTCTGTTTAAATTTATGGGAATTTTGCCCTGATGGTATAATTTAAAAGACCTTTATTTTTAATGCCTGGAATACTTTTGAATATTCCATAGTTTTCTCCAAACTTTAGGCAGTTTGATTTATTTCCATTCCAAGAAATTTTTTTATATTATCATATTTCAAACTTGTTACAACTCAGGCTTGTAACCTTCTTATTTATGGAACCTCAGAGTCATATGCTATATATGATGTCCAATATCCGGGGATAAATTACCTGTTGGCTCATTTGGTTTTATTATTATTTTTGTGCGGGAAACAACAAAGTTAAATATTATCAAAAAGATAATCTGAATTAGTCCTGATTATGTGTTTTTTAAGACGATGTTTTTAAACTCTCCTGGTAAAAATTTACAAAATATGTAAACTTGTCAGAATCTGTGACAAGTGACAATCCGGCCCAGTTTAGGTCATGTCCCACTTCACGTCCGGCAGCAAAATTAAAACATGATCTTGTCTGATTATCCGGAAGTGTTAAAAAAAAGCCTAAATGAAGACCTGGATTTTCAACAGCTGTCTCCATATCGCACGTCTGCCAGGGGAGAAAATCTTTACCGTATAATATTTTCCGTTCATTATTTTTTATTGTAATCATTTGGGTAAAATCGATTCCCGGAACCTCGTTTAAAAGAATCAATTCTCCCGGATTCTTAAGCTCCTGGCTATTTACACTGATTTTAAGCTGAAGATTATTTGTTTGATAAATAACCCGGCAGTATCCAAAACTTTTGCCTGGAGTCATTGTGTTTTGAATTTTAAAAAATTTAAAAAGTCTGTTTCTGATGTTTAAACCGAATGACTGTAATTTTGGACGATTCATATAAACATTTACTATTTTTTCCATGAAACCAGAGAACAGAGCCTGAGCCGTAATACCAGCAATATTCCAGGTGTTAATGAGGTTTAAATGATAAACCACTTCAACACTGCCGGATTTATGTCTGGTTGTGGAAAAAAGAGACGGAAATATCGTCTGATTTTTTGTTTTGATTACAGGTAGGCCAAACCCGGCAGCTTCCCCGAAAAAATTCTTATCCTGATGACAAAGAATAAGGCCTTTTGCCATCTTTCGGGTTTTACCTTCTCCTGGTGAAAATGACTGAATTAAAAACAGATTGTCTGAAAGTGTAAGCAAATAAATAAATCCTATAGGTTCCAGGCATTAGAGTAAAACCAATGCAGCAGGCCTTAACCTGAACTGCGGGCAGCGTTAAACTGTTTATAGATGCTATCAATCCTTTTTTTAAGATACTCTTCATCAAACTCGGATTGAAAAACCATACGGTTCTCATTTTCATATCTCCAGTCAGTATTTTCTTTGACCGGAGTAACTCGATCATATAATCGTGTTCCCGGAAGTGGATAAGGAACTGTAAAGGAGATTTCATCCAGCGGCAGGGAAAGTGCCCATTTGAAAGTCGTTTCAATGGTGTCATAGGTTTCACCGGGATATCCTACCATAAAAAATCCGGCGGTTCGGATGTCGCTTTGCGCAAATCTATCAATGGTTTTTTCCGCTTGCTCCGTTGTAGTCTTCTTATTCATCAACCTTAAAATGTCATTACTGCCGGATTCAAGACCGAAAAAAACTTTCCGACATCCGGCCTCCTGCCACAGCGAGATGTCATATGAGGTCATGCGGTCTACCCTGGAAAGACAGAACCACTTCATGTCCAGCTTTTCAGATATCATACGGTGGCAAAATTCACGGGAGTATTCCGGGTTAAGACTAAAGCAGTCATCTGCTATCCAGAGTCCTGTATATCCCCAACTTTTAATATCTTTGATTTCTTCAAAAACCTTATCCAGGCTGCGTTGCCGGAAGTGATTGCCGAATACCGGTTTTGAGCAGAATTCGCAATCAAAAGGACATCCATAACTCGTCATGATGCTGGCCAGTGAAAAACCTTCCCGATCGAGCCAGAATTCTTGATATTGTAAATGATCATAATCACTGCGATCCGGTGTGGGAAGTTCGTTAATGGTTTTTTTGTCAGATGATAGGGGTTTGCTCCGGATTACTGATTCATTGTGCGGGTTTTTTAAATAGATGCCCGGATATTTTTCCGGATATTTGACCAACCCCAAAAGATCTTTAGGCAAACCATCTGATTCAAGATAATCCCGGCAGAAATCGGGAAAAGCAACATGGGCTTCACCGCAAAATACTACATCAAAATCAGGTAAAAACTGATCGGGTTTTAACGTGGGAAGCGGGCCTCCGCTTATCAAAAGGGTTTTCGGAAGACTTTGCCGGATTTCACGGGCCAGATTCATAGCATTTTCCGACATGGAAAGCATGGCATAAATGCCTACAATCCGGGGCCGGGCATGAACTATTTTTGAAATTACATCTTCAGTTTTATCAAAGGTGCAGTCAATAACCTGAGTGTTAAGTCCCAGGCTTCTAAGCACAGCTGTCAGCTGTGAGATGCCAAGGGGATTAAAAAGCATGGCTTGGGTTGCATGGGTATAAAAATACGGGTAGACCAAGATGACATCTACTGACTCATCAGTTACGATGCTCTTTGAATGGCTTTTTTCAGCCTTTGTTTCAGGACGTTTAGATTGTGTAGGCATAGTTATAAGTATCTTTTATATAGAGTTTTTGTTCATGATTTGAGATCAAACCAAATACAACAAGTACTTAAAGCAAAAGAAGATGTGCTTTAAATTGATTTTTCATCTTACCCCCCTATTTTCAGGGTGTAAATGATAAAACTCCAAAATAAATTTATTTAGTTGCTGAACGAAAACTGCCTTGTTTATGACATCTGTAGATTATTTGCCTTATTTGACCGAAAAGAAAATATCTGTTTGTTGGTCAGGCCCGGATTTTTGATGTTTTGTTTTAATTCAGGTCAGGTTGTATATGATGAGTTTAATTATAAAAAATTAGACTGAAATTTAATTTATGTTATAGTATATTTTAATAATAAATAATCTTTAAAACATATCATTCTTCACTTATTTTTATAAATTCTGGTTTAAAATCTGTTCTTATTTTATTTCAAAAGGATTAAACACCGAAGATTATGAAAAAAAATACCTGTTTTTCTGAAAATAAGAGAAAATATGCAGCAGTTAGTCTTGCTGTGATAATTTTTCTTATTCTTTTCTTATCATGGACAATTCCTTTTATTTTTGAATCCTCAACAATACTTTATAAGTTCGGTTTAGAGAAAAAACTTTTAAGAGGGGGGAAAATAATAGGAATTACAATTGCTGTTCTAATATTTGTTCAACTTGTATTTGTGGCGAGATTCAAATTTATGGATAAAATTTTCGGGCTGAACAAACTCTATATTTTTCACGGAATAAACGGTTTGATAATAGCTTTTTTAGCCCTTGTTCATCCTTTTACTATAATAGCTTCGGAAAAATTTACCCTTTTTCCTCTGGAGTTAAGATTCTGGCCTGAGTTCTTAGGAGCCGGAATTGCAGTAATCATTGTTATGATGGTTTTGGGTGCTGTTATGAGGAAAAAATTAAAACTTCCATATCATATATGGGCAATACTACACAGAGCTGCAGCAGTTCCGGTTGTATTTTTATTTACTTTTCACATTCTTTTTGTAAGTGAAACTTTTGAGTCCGGAATACCTCAGATCTCAGCTGTTATTTTAGGTTTCATTGTATTGATATTAGCTCTTAAAATTATTTATCGCTGGTTTAAGCCGGGGAGCAAAAAATTTAAAATTTTTGAGGTTACTCCTGCAGGAGGCGGTTCTACTTTATTAAAAATAAGGGCCCTGGAAAAAAGTGATGAAACAGATTTTATTCCGGGACAGTTTGCATTTATTACACCATTATCAGAAAATATCCCGCCGGAAACTCATCCTTTTACA
>Ga0136557_1001065_pt1 | contig 18816 bp, 16 predicted proteins | sample AntRauTorckE6832_FD_104796 | JGI IMG/M metagenome (GOLD analysis project Ga0136557, IMG submission 104796) | Saline lake microbial communities from Rauer Islands, Antarctica - Metagenome Torckler E6 #832 | ecosystem: Environmental > Aquatic > Non-marine Saline and Alkaline > Saline | place...
TCCGCGCCAAGCGCCTTCAACTGCTGTTCCGCCTCCCGGTACAGAGCAGAGGCTATACCTCGCCGGGCGTAATTCGGAGCGGAGTAAACCAGATCGATCAGGCCGTCCGGTGCGTAGGAAATGAATCCGGCCATTTCCTCCCCATTTTCCGCCACCAGCGTTTCCAGAGAATCGAGCCGTTGACGCCAGGTATCGAGATTTGGCGTGCGCGACGCCCAGGCAAAACGCTGGGTTTCGTCATAGGCCGTGGCACCGAGTTGGTGAACGGAATCAGTAAACAGGCGGACCAGGGAGCTGAGATCCTGAATCCGGTATTTGCGAATAGTAACAGTCGGTTCCGCGCTCATAGGCAATTCAGTGTGCACTCTTGTTGGAGAACAGATGATAACCAAAACACCGGCTACGAACAGCAGGATACCTGCAAATGAGGGAAAATCCAGCCTCGGACAGGAAGAGAATCAGGATTGGCAGTGTAAAACCCACCGGCAACCCGGGCTTTGTTCTGGTTGCCCGGGTTGCCGGTTTACAGGCGCTTTGGGGAAAAGCCCTGTTATTGCTTAATTGTTGTAACCGTCTTCGGATGGATCATAAACAATGCGGTAAACCTTGAACGAATTGGCACCGAAGCCTGTACCGCCAGTAAAGGTGATGTGGCCTTCATTCTTGTAAATTGAATCGGTGCGAGCAGCATCACTGCCGTAGTAGAACGGAATGAAGCTCTTGCCGGTGATGTAGGTCTTGGTGTCGGTGGGCGGGCCGATCAGGTCATATACCTGGGCCTGGGGCATGCCGATTTCGACCTTGGCAAACTTACTGTCTTCCGGAATGTCGCCAACAATGCCGCCATCGGGTGCTTGCTTGGCGGAGCTTGCGCAACCGGCAAGAACCACACTCAGTACAATCGCCATCGCTGGCGTGAATATCTTGTTCATTATCCGTTTCTCCCTGTACAGGCTTGGGTTTCTTTCTCGTTCGTTAAAACGAGTTAACATCATGCCCAATTTCCCGACATATCGGAAGACCAAAAAACGTCGGTGGTCGTAATTCTGCATCAGTGCCTGACTTTGCAAACATCATGTAAAGATCGCTGTATCTGCTTGAAAACCCTTCTGGCGGGTGCAGAATGAGCGGCATCCACAGTGTTCTCCGGTCCACCCTCGGAACAGGACTTCCATGCACAAACCGTTCGCTACAGTCTGTACACGCGCTATCGCTCTGCTGGTAGTGGTTACCCTGGCCGGGTGCGCCAGCAGGCCGGATACGGCAAAGGTTCCCCCGGACTTTCCGGCCGGCTTTTCCCGTACCGGGCAGCAACCGATCTCCAAGCTCTGGTGGCAGTCGTTCAACGACAGCCAGTTGAACCGGCTGGTTAGTCGGGCACTGGAAGATAATCTGAGCCTGCGTGCCAGCTACCAACGTTTATTGCAGGCCCGGGCAACGGCGACACAACAGGCAGCCGGCCTGTTTCCATCACTGGATGCCAGCCTTGGGGCTGAGCGCGAAGAAACGGATACCACCCGCACCGATAGCTTCAGTGCCGGCCTCAGCGCCAGCTATGAAGTTGACCTGTGGGGCCGGGTGCAGTCGTTGACGGAAGCCGAGGAGCTTCGTGCTTCGGCCAGTCAGGCTGATTATCACGCCGTCGCAGTGTCTCTGAGCGGAGAGATCGCCAACACCTGGTTTCAGCTTGTGGAGCAAAGAGGCCAGCGGCAACTGGCGCAGAGCCAGCTTGAAACCAATCACAATTTGCTGACCCTGATCGAAGCCCGCTTTGCTGCCGGCCAGAGTGACAGTGCCGATGTGCTTCGCCAACGCCAGTTGGTCAGCTCTTCACAGGAACGGGTAAACAACATTGAAGGAGAAATCGGCGTTCTTGAGAATCAGCTGTCGGCGCTGCTTGGTCAGTCCCCAGGCCAGGGGCCGCTGCCAGACGGGGAGCGCCTGCCGGAGTTGCCGCTTCTGCCGGAGACCGGAGTGCCGGCCGACCTTGTACAACGCCGGCCAGACATTCAACAGGCCTGGCGACTGGTTCGCGCGGCTGACAAAGATCTGGCCGCCGCTATCAGCAACCGCTTCCCGAGATTTTCCCTCGATGCATCTGTGACCTCCCGGGCCGAGGATGCCAGTGATTTGTTTGACAACTGGCTCGCCACATTGGCTGGCAATCTGATGATGCCCCTGATAGACGGCGGGCAGCGCCGTGCGGAAGTGACCCGCTCAGAGGCAGTGCTTGAAGAACGTCTGCTGGAGTATCGGCAGACGGTATTGACGGCCATCCAGGAGGTTGAAGATGCTCTCGTGCAGGAGCGTCAGCAGCGCCAGCGGATGGACAGCCTTGAACAACAGATTGGCATGGCACAAGCCAGTTACCGCCAACTGCGTAACCGTTATCTGAACGGGGCTGTCAGCTACATCGAAGTATTGAATGCACTGCAGGACCAGCAGGATTTGCAGAGAACCCGACTGACCGCGCGGCAGCAACTGCTGAATGCCCGGGTCGCACTATATCGGGCACTGGCCGGCAGTATTGAAAGCCCGGAAGACGCCGGAGAAAGGCCGACACACAGCATGGAGAACGATCAGGCATGAGTCATCCTATCGACGACAAGGCTGCACGACCCGAACGAGGCAGGGCAGGCGTGCTGAAAACCGCCTTTGTTACGCTGCTGATCATCCTTGCGGGTATTGCTCTGGTCTGGCTCATCTTCAAGACCGAGCCCACCGCTACCCGTAAAGACGCGGCGAGGGAAACCGCCATGCTGGTGGATGTTCAGACGGTCAGCCGTGGCCAGTACACACCAGAGGTGGAAGTAATGGGGCAGGTTATGCCGGCCCGTGATGTCACGCTGAGTGCCCGGGTGGGTGGCCGTGTTATCCACCAGGCCGGACAGTTCACGCCCGGGCGGATTGTTGAAGAAGGTGAGGAACTGCTGCGCATTGAACCGGCGGATTACCAGATCGCGCTGGACCAGCGACAAAGCGAACTGCAACAGGCGCTGGCGGACCTTGAAATGGAACAGGGCCAGCAGGCTGTTGCCCGGCAGGAATTCGAGCTGCTGGGTGAAGAAATTCCGGTGGAAAACGAAGGACTGATCCTGCGTAAACCGCAATTGAGACAGGCCGAAGCCAGTGTTGCGGCCGCCCGCTCGGCGGTACGCCAGGCCGAGCTGGATCTGAAACGGACTCGTGTTCATGCGCCATTCCCTGCCCAGGTTCTTTCCCGCGACGTCACTCTGGGGTCTGAAGTCAGTACCGGTTCAACTCTGGGGCGCCTGGTGGGCACCGAGCAATACTGGGTGGAAGCAACGGTTCCGCTGTCCAGACTGCCCTGGCTTGTTTTCCGGGACGATCCAGAGTCTGCCGGCGCACCGGTTACGTTGAACCAGGATACCTGGCCTGCCGATGAAAGCCGGGAAGGTCGCCTGCAGCAACTGGTCGGTGAACTGGACAGCAACGCCCGCATGGCCCGGGTGTTGATCACCGTGGATGACCCACTGGCCCGAAACCAGGGCAAAAGCAAGCCGGCCCTGATACTGGGCAGTATCCTGCAGGCCAGGATTCAGGGGCGAACACTCGACGATGTTGTGCGTCTGGACCGGAACCTGATTCGTCGTAACAACACAGTATGGTTGATGGAGGAAAGCAGGCTGGCCATCCGGGACGTGGATGTTGCCTACCAGGACGAAGATTACGCCTATGTGCGTTCCGGACTCGACGATGGCGACCGGGTGATCACCAACGATCTGGCATCGGTGGTCAGTGGTGCACGCCTGCGGGTGGAGGATGAATCGCAATGAGTGACGACTCCAGGCGTAAGGGCTGGGTGGGGCCTATTGAATGGATGGCGCGCAATTCAGTTGCCGCCAACCTGATGATGCTTCTGCTGCTGGCTGGCGGCTTCTGGATGGCCTCACAGGTTCAGAAAGAGGTGTTTCCAGAGTTTGAACTGGACATCGTTCAGGTCAGCGTCAGTTACCCCGGCGCGTCACCCTCCGAGGTGGAAAAGGGCATTCTGTTGCCCGTGGAAGAAGCGGTGCAGGGCATTCAGAGCATTGAAGAAATGACCTCCACCGCCCGTGAGGGCAGCGGCAATATCCAGCTGGAACTGGTGCCCGGCACTAACCGTATGCAGGCCCTGCAGGATATAGAGCAGGCTGTGGACCGTGTGCGCACGTTTCCGGAGCAGGCGGAAGAACCGGAGGTGAGGCTGGTCACCCCCACCCGGGATGTGCTGGAACTGGTGTTGTATGGCGATGTAGATACCTGGACCCTGCGACAGCTTGGCGAGCAGGTGCGCAACCGACTGTTGGCCGAAAACGCCATCACCCAGGCTGACATCAGTGATGTACCCGCCTACATGACCAGCGTTGAAATTCCCCTGGAGACGCTGCGTGAATACGATCTTACCCTGAGGGAGGTTGCCTCCAGCATTGAGCAGTCCAGCCAGGATATCCCGGCAGGCTCCATGGCTACGGATAACGGCGACATACTGCTGCGCCTCAAGGATCGCAAACAGTGGGCTGATGCCTTCGAGGGTATCGTCATCCTCAATGCTGACTCCGGCGGTAGCGTCACTCTTGGCGATATCGCCACTGTTCACGATGGCTTTGAAGAGGGCGGGTTTCACTCGCGCTTCAATGGCCAGCCTTCAGTGGAAATTGAGATCTTCCGCACCGGCGACCAATCACCGCTGGATATCGCCGAGTCGGTCGAGGGTGTGATGGAAGAGCTTGAAACCACTCTGCCGGAAGGGATTGAGGTACGCATCGACAGTAACCGGGCCGAGCACTTCGAAGACCGCATGAACATGTTGCTGGAAAACGGCGTGATGGCCATGGTCATCGTGCTGGTTATTCTCAGCCTGTTCCTGGAATATCGCCTGGCGTTCTGGATCATGATGGGGATGACCATCTCATTCGTGGGCAGCGTATTCTTCCTGCCGGTGATGGATGTCAGTATCAACATGATTTCCATGTTCGGTTTTCTGATGGTGCTCGGTATTGTGGTGGACGACGCTATTGTGGTGGGAGAGAACATCTACGAATACCGCGAGCAGGGCATGACTTTCATGGAGGCCGCGATAAAAGGTGCGCAGGACATCGCCGGCCCGGTTACCTTCAGCATTCTTACCAACATTGTTGCCTTCCTGCCGCTGCTGTTCATTCCCGGCACCACCGGAAAGTTCTGGTGGCCGCTGGGTATGGTGGTCATTCTGGTGCTGGCGATCTCACTGATTGAAGCCCTGTTTATCCTCCCGGCTCACCTGGCTCACAGCGGGCGTGGCAGCGTCACCATCTATGGTCGCTGGATGCACGCGATCCAGCGAGTATTTTCAAGCGGTTTCCAGGCGGTGATCGACCGTGGTTACCGGCCCCTGCTGGACCTGTCCCTGCGCTTCCGGTACGTCACCGTTGCAGGCGCACTGACCATCATGGTGGTTACCGGCGCCTACGCCGTCAGTGGCCATATGGGCATGATCATGATGCCGGAGTCGCCGGCGGATGAAATTGAAGCTAATGTTCGTTTGCCCGTGGGAACCACCGCCCGCCGAGCCGGTGAACTGGCCATGGATATCACCAGCGATACCCAGCGCCTGTTCGAAGAGCATGACCTGAGCCGCAATGCCGAAGGCATAAAAACCAATGTGCGCGGCGAACGGTCCATTGATGTGGAGCTGGTACTGCGCCCGGAAAACGAGCGCGACATGACGGTGAACGAGATTGTCGAACTCTGGCGTAATGAGTTGAAAGACTTCAAAGGCGTTGACGAAATTACCTTCCAGGCTGAACAGGGGCCCGGTAGCTGGCGCGACGACATCAGTGTGGATCTGAGCCATACCGACATCGACACTCTGGCACGGGCCAGTGAGCGCTTCCTGAAGGAACTGGAGCAGCTTGGCCAGACCCGGGACGTTAACGACAGCTACACCGCCGGCAAGCCGCAATTTGATATCAGCCTGACGGACCAGGGGCGGGCGCTCGGCCTGAGCGGTGCTGAAGTGGGCCAGCAGCTGCGAGATGCCTTCTACGGTGCCATCGCGTTGCGCCAGTTAAGGGGCATCAACGAAAACGAAATTCGCGTGCGTCTGCCTGAATACCAGCGCCAGGATCTGTATTACCTGGACAATTTTGTTATCCGGACGCCTCAGGGGCAGGAAGTGCCATTGATGGATGTAGCGGACGTGACCATTGCCGAATCCTTCCGTTCCATCGACCGTCGGGATGGCCGCCGGGTTATTACCGTGGGTACCGATGTGGAGCCCAAAGCGGCTACTGGGCAGGTGCTGGACGTTATCCAGAATGACCTGCTGCCGCAATTGCGGGGGGATTTTCCGGGGCTGACCTGGAGTTTTCAGGGCAGTCAGGCAGACATGCGTGAATCCACTGCGGCCCTCTGGGGCGGATTTGGCCTTGCAATGGGGGTGATCTTTGCGTTGCTGGCGGTCGCTTTTCGCAGCTACCTTCAACCGCTGGTGGTTATGCTTGCCATTCCATTCGGTGCGGTCGGTGCCATCATGGGGCATATGATTCTGGGGATGGAGCTGTCACTGGTCAGTATCATGGGTATTGTGGCGTTGTCTGGCGTGGTGGTGAACGACTCGCTGATTATGGTGACCTACGCCAATCGCCAGCGCCACCGGGTGAGCCCGGCTCAGGCCATTTACGAAGCCGGTTTACGGCGCTTCCGGCCCATTGCCCTCACCACACTGACCACCTTTGGTGGCCTGACGCCGATTATTTCAGAAACGTCGTTGCAGGCAACCTACCTTATTCCCATGGCCGTTTCTCTGGGTTTCGGTATCGTGTTTGCGACTGCGCTGATTCTGTTTCTGGTGCCTTGTCTGTATCTGGTGCTGGAGGATATAAAAGCGTTCTTTGCTCGTACCGTTTATGCTTAACCACTGACTACTACGATGCCAAGTGCTAGCGCATATACGGCCAGAATCAGCGCGCTCTCAAATCCGATCCGGCCAATGCCGTAGACTTCGCGGCGTAACATGCCCATCAACAGAATAGCGGTCATAAGAATGCTTATCAGGCCCCAGGTCATCTGGATGGACGCCATGTCATGATAGATCGAGCCGCCCGGATAGCCCTGTCTGATCACTGACCACCTTGGCATTCTCCATGAGTGCCCAGCCGGAAAGGCCCGTGACACCCGCCAGCACAACAAAACTGAAACAGGCTGTGACCAGACTGCCATGATTGTTGGGGTCAGGCTGGTCCGGCACCGTTTGGCGGGTATGGCGGGGAAACCACATTGGCTTGCTGTCGGTGCTGCGAACCAGTTTAAGGCCGAAAAATACGCGATCACAAGCACCGGGGTTCGCCGCCATGCTGCCCATAACGTTGCTCATGGCAAGATCTGCTCGGGAATCCAGAGCTGCTCAGGCTGAACGCGATAATGCCGGCGGTCAGGGATGTGGTCGTAGACCTCTCGCGATGACAGAGTGCGTGTCACTACTTCCAGCGAGCGCTGGGCTCATAACTTAACGGTATCAGGTTTTTGCCGTTTCAGTGTGCAGACGTGTTGGAAAACAGGTTGATGACCATGACCCCGGAGAGAATCATCGCCATACCAATGATAGCCGGGGCATCGAGTTTCTGCTGGAACACCAGCCAGCCGATCAGCGATATCAGCACAATGCCCAGGCCCGCCCAGACGGCATAGGCAATGCCCACCGGAATGACTTTGATGGCCAGTGCCAGAAAATAGAAGGCGACGACGTACCCGATGATAACCACGGCCGTTGGAGCCAGACGACTAAAGCCTTCGCTGGACTTCAAAGCGGAGGTGGCAACGACTTCGGCGATAATGGCCAGTGTCAGGAACAGCCAGCTTTGCATGGGATTCTGCCTTGAACGTGGGGTTGTACTCATTGAAACAGCGGGGGAGTCTAGCATATTCCGGGGTAGGCAGCGGTAAAGCAGAGGGCGCCTCCTGCTGGGCAGGCGGGGCCAGGGGGTGACACTAACGGCACCCGCCAAACACGTTGTTTGCGGGTGCCTTTGCTGGAGGGCTAAAGCCGGATCAGAAGCGATACTTGGCGTTTGCGTTTACGGTGCGACGCTCGCCATAGCCGCAGTCCTGGCCCTCACCGCGGCACCAGCTGACGTACTCTTCGTCTGCCAGGTTCTTGGCATCCACGCTGAAGTCCCAGTTGTTCCAAGTGTAGCCAACCATGGCATCGTAGAGCGTGACAGAAGGTACGCGGGGGCCATTATTGCGGCCGATGTTGTCACCGACGTAGCGTACACCGGCACCAAATCGCCAGTTGCTGCCGACATACAACTGGTTCCACCAGGAGGCTTGGCGTTCAGCGACGAACGGCAGGCGGTCACCGGTGGCATCGTCTTTGGCATTCATATCGGTAAGGGCCACTTGGGTCTCAAAGCGGTTCCAGCGTTTGTTGAGCTGCACTTCCCAGCCATCAATGACCGCGCCGGTCTGTTCCACGCCGCCGGGGGTGCTGCTATCGCTGATCCGGTTTTCCTGGCTGATGTCGAAATAGGCAATGCTGACACCCAGCGACTGGTCTGGAGACACGTATTTTACACCCGCCTCTTTTTGATCACCGGTGGTGGGCTTTAGAGTATTTCCCGTCGACGTTCCGTCGGTGTCAACATTCATACTAAAGGCCTCCGCATAACTGATATAGGGCGATATGCCATTATCGAAGCGGTACATCAAACCAGCTCGGCCGGTGGTTGCTTCTTCATTGCTAACAGTATCCGGGCCCGATACGGCAATTTCACGGTTCTCTGCCCAGTCATGACGCAGACCGGCGGAAACAACAACTGGGCCGATTTCCATGTGATCCGCAACGTAAAGGCCAAACTGTTCAATTTCATTGTCGGCTTTGTCATCAGGATCAATAACACCGTCATTCAGGTTGCCGTATTCCGGGTTATAGACATCGAAAGTGCCGCCCTGGCCAGCGCCATAGAAGTAGTTGGACTGTTCCCAAAGTACATCCTGTCGGTCAGCGCCGATAATCAGTTGATGTTGAGTTACACCCAGCCGAATATCGCCCTCCAGGCGAGCATCGAAGTTAAAGATACGGGTGCCGGTGTCAGCGGTAAAAATAGTGCGGTCCACTTCACCATTGGCATCTGGGACGTCGGAAATCTGCACCCAGTGCTCCCGAGTTTCCGCACTGGAGTCGGTGTAGCGAGCCGTGGCGGCTATGGCCCAACGGTCGTTCAACTGGTGATCGACGAACAACGTGGCTTCGGTTTTTTCCCGGTCATAGCGATCCCAGTCCGGTTCGCCCACAAACCGCTCAGAACCGATGTATCCTTGCGAACCCCGGTCCAGCGTGCCGGCCTGGGGCAGGAACTGTGCGGAGATCTGACCCTTGTTCTCCTGACGGTTCAGTAGCAGCGTAATGCTGGTTTCGTCGGTTGGCTGCCAAGTGAGTGAGGGGGCGAGTACGTAGCCATCATTTTCCACATAATCGACCTGAGTGTCGCTATCCCGACCCAGGGCAACTACGCGATACAACAGGTCGCCATTCCGGGTGGCTGGTCCTGTGACATCCACGGCCACTTGCTTACGGTCAAATGTGCCGTATTGCATCCAGACCTCTCCCCCTTGCTCGGCCTTCGGCAGTTTGGAAACGGCGTTGATAATGCCACCCAGGTCACCCTGTCCGTAAAGTGTGGAGGAGGGGCCTTTCAGCACTTCAATGCTTTCCAGAGCGTACACATTGGTTCGCACGCTGTTGTAGGAGCCGTACATCTGGCGCAGACCATCGACATAGCGACCGGCATCCACGCCCCGCACTTTGGCGGAGTCAATACGGGTGTCAAAACCGAAGGCGCCGGCGTACACACCGGGGGTATAGAGCAGGGCATCCTGGATGTTCTTGGCGCCGGTATCCTCGATAAAGGTGCGGTCAATCACCGATACTGAATAGGGTTGTTCCTCTACCGGTACATCCATCTTCCCCACCTCGGGCTTCCTTTCCAGAGGCATGTAATCGGGAGCGGTAATAGCATCCGACACAATGTCCAGCGTGTCGAGTGTGGTTGCTTCGTCGGTCTGTGACTGGGCCATGGCCAGTGAACTGGCACCGAGCAGCGAGGCCAGTGCGACAGAACCATAGCGCCGGGAGTAGGAAGCTTTCATTTGAACGTTAACCTTTCGTCATGAGTTGCAGTGACGAATGATAATGATTGACATTACAATTGCAACAGAGAATTTTATCGCCTTATCATGCCCGACAACACGGAAACCAGCCCGTTGAGTAGTACAATTGTGGGCCGAAGCAAAAGCCGCATGACCCAGCTGGCTATGTAAAGAACCGGCACCAGTAGCAGTAACCAGCCCAGGAACTGAATCAGCCATGCCGGATAACCCAGAATGTCAGCGACCTCCGTTAGAATGTCGTTAATGATTCCCGGGTGGGCGACCAGCAGGTATCCACCGCCAATGAGGGCGGGCCACTTCGCGTAGCGGCCACTGTTGAGAACCATCCGGCCACTGTTGGCCAAGCGGGTCGAGAGTGTGGCGGAGCGGGTGCCTCTGGCGGCACCTTTAGTGGAAACCGCGAGTGCGCGGCCTGCTCTCAGCATTTTCAGGGCACTGGCGAAAATGAGCACATCCACCGAAGCCTGGCCAATGTCTGCTGCCGAGATGTCTGCGCCTGTCCGGTACTGGATCTCAAGGTTCCGGATGCCGCTGGCAAAGAACTGGTTGACGTTCTCCAGTATCCGTTCGGTCCGCACCCAGGTGACTTCTCCCTCCTGACTGACAACAAACTGGCCCAGAAAGTCGTGGCCTTCTGACTTAATGAACTGGATGGCATACCAGCCGCGTTCTGCCGGGAGTAAGCTGTCTGTTCCAGCGGTGGTTTGCTTTTCTGGGGATTCCCCGTTGCCGGTAAGGAAGTCTCTGAGATTCTGGTACTTGCTGGCCGCTGTATTCATCAGCTCGATCGAGCCAATTGGCCGGCTCAGGAAGTAGTAAATGGGAGGCAGTATGTTCTCACTGTACGAGCGGAGGATTTCCCGAAATTCCTGCTCTGGTCCATACAGTGGAAAGAGCTCTCGGGTCATTTCCGGATAGCGGAGAAAGGCCGCCCGGGCTTTGAGCAGGAGTAGTTCATCCTGCGCCATGTCCAGCAAGGCTGCCTGCAGCTCAAGTGGTTCGTTTTCCAGGTCGGGGAACTCACCGAGTATATCCTCCGCCTGAACCCGGATCAGCCGCTCTTCAACAGGCATTGGGTTGGAGCTGGCGGTCGAAATAACCGCAATCAGCACCGCCAAACCAACAATCAGGAACAGTTTTTTCACAACGTCATCAGCTCTTCAGAGCGCCTCAGGTCCACTTCTGTGCCGGGGCCTCGTAGGCGGTGATGGAGGAGAGTAACGCCTCCGGGGTGTCGGCCTTGATGAGCATGTCGGAATGCGCCGGTATCAGAAACCCGCAGGCCGACATGTGATCAATCATCTGCAGCAGTGGGTCGTAAAACCCGAACACATTGTAAAAAGCGCAGGGCTTGGCGTGATACCCCAGCTGTGCCCAGGTCCAGGCCTCAAAGATCTCCTCAAGCGTGCCCGCTCCCCCGGGCAAGGCGACAAAGGCGTCTGCCATTTGCGCCATGGCTGCCTTGCGCTCGTGCATGTCGGCAACCACCTGTAACTCTGTCAGCCCATTGTGGGCAATTTCTTTCTGCTTCAGATGTTCCGGAATTACCCCGAACACCTTGCCGCCATGGTCGAGCACGGCGTCTGCCATCTCGCCCATCAGGCCCACTTTACCCCCACCGTAAACGACATCAATGTCGTTGCTGGCCAGGTGTTCTCCCAGAGCCCGCGTGGCATGTAAAAATTTCGGATTGTTACCGGTATTCGAGCCGCAAAATACTGCGATTTTCATCGTTCCAGCTCCTCATGGCGCTTATCAACAAAAAGGCCCGGAGCATATGCTGCCGGGCCTTTTCAATCACGGGTCGGGTTGGGTTACCCGGTTAACCGCACTTGCTGTCGCCGCAAGACAGGCAGGTGGCGCAGCCATCCATCACGATCACCGCCTTGGTGTTGCACTTGCCACACATGGTGGCGTTGGGCGGGTAGTCGTTGTTGGTGTCATCGTTGTTGGCGGCGCTCTGGCCGGCTTCAAATTCGGCGCGCTTTTCGGCGAGGATGCGTTTGGTGGTTTCGCTCATTTCCTCGCTTTCCAGCAGGCCGATGGCCTTCAGGTGCTTCTCGATCACCGCGCCGATTTCGGCGACCAGTGATGGCATGAACACCCCACCTTTCTTGAAGTAACCGCCGTTAGGGTCGTACACGCTGCGCAGCTCTTCCACCAGGAAGGTTACGTCGCCACCCTTACGGAAGACCGCAGAGATAACGCGGGTGAGGGCGATTACCCACTGGAAGTGTTCCATCGACTTGGAGTTGATGAACACTTCGTACGGCTGCCGGCTTTCGTGATCTGTGCCTTCGTTCAGCAGGATGTCGTTGATGGTGATGTACATCGCATGCTCGGCCACCGGCGGCTTGATCTTGTAAGTGGTGCCCAGAAGGAAGTCCGGCCGTTCGATGTATTCGTTCATCTGAACGGGCTTGGTTTCCGCCTGTACTGGTGGCTGGTGTTCGCTCGGTGTTTCCGCATCGGCTTTCTTCACGCGGTAGCCGACGATCTTGTTGGTAATTTTTACTGTCATGTTGGTTGTCCTGTTTGTCGGTTCCCGGATCAATATTTGCCGTAAGTGCCTTCTTTGAGCGCATCGAACAGGTTGGCGGCGTTGTGGATCTCGCCGTCGTACTCTACCTCTTCGTTGCCCCGCAGGGTGACCTTGCTGCCGTCGTCCAGGGTGAACTCGTACAAGGTGTTTTCAAGGTCTGTCTCTTTTACCAGTACGCCCTGGAAGGCTTCCGGGTTGAAGCGGAAGGTGGTGCAGCCTTTCAGGCCTTTATCGTACGCATAGTGGTAGATGCCTTTGAAGTCCGGATACGGGAATTCAGTCGGTACGTTGGCGGTTTTGGAAATGGAGGAGTCTACCCACTTCTGCGCGGCCGCCTGGATGTCTACGTGCTGCTTTGGGCTGACGTCGTCTGAGGTGGTGAAGTAGCTCGGCAGCTTTTTGTCTTCGTCTTCCGAGAACGGCATGGCGCCCTGGTTCACCAAATGGCGGTAGGCGAGCAGTTCGAAGCTGAAGACGTCGACTTTTTCCTTGGTCTTGCGGCCTTCGCGGATGATGTTGCGCGCGTAGTGGTGCGAGAAGCTCGGCTCGATGCCGTTACTGGCGTTGTTGGCCAGCGACAGACTAATGGTGCCGGTCGGTGCAATGGAGGTGTGGTGGGTAAAGCGCCCGCCTTTCTCGGCCAGTTGCTCGATCAGCTCCGGTTCCACGCCGGCAATTTGCTGCATGTAACGGCTGTATTTGGCGTGCAGTACCTTGCCTTTCAGTTTGTCGCCCACGGTGTAGCCGTCTTCAGCAAGTTGTGGGCACTTGTTGAGCATCTTCGGAGTGATTTCAAAATCGTCGTCCATGATCGGCGCCGGGCCTTTCTCTTGGGCCAGGACCAGAGACTGGCGCCAGCCTTCAACGGCCATTTCCCGCACGACTTCTTCGGTAAACTCAACCGAATCGTCAGAACCATAAGGCATGCGCAGCATGGCGAGGGTGGAACCCAGGCCCAGAATGCCCATGCCGTGGCGGCGCTTGTAAGTGATCTCGTGGCGCTGCTCGCTCAGTGGCAGGCCGTTAATTTCAACCACGTTGTCCAGCATACGGGTGAAGATGGCCACGACCTTGCGGTATTTCTCGTAGTTGAAGCTGGCTTTGTCTGTGAACGGGTAGTCGACGAACTTGGTCAGGTTGATCGACCCCAGCAGGCAGCTGCCGTATGGGGGCAGGGGCTGTTCGCCACAGGGGTTGGTGGCGCGGATGTCTTCGCAGAACCAGTTGTTGTTCATCTGGTTGACTTTGTCGATCAGGATGAAGCCCGGTTCGGCGTAGTCGTAGGTGCTGGTCATGATGGTGTCCCAGATAAACTGGGCTTTCAGCGTCTTATAGATGCGGCAGGCGACCTTGCCTTCATCGTTGACTACATAGCCTTTCTGGACCGGAAAATCGCGGTATACAAATTCGTTCTCGTTGTTCAGGTCCAGGCCTTCATCTTCGGCTTCCTTCTGGGTGACCGGGAAGGACAGGTGCCAGTCATCACCGTTGCGGACGGCTTCAATGAAGTCTTCGGTGATCAACAGAGACAGGTTGAACTGGCGCAGGCGACCGTCTTCGCGCTTGGCCTGGATGAATTCGATAACGTCCGGGTGGTGGACATCAAATGTGGCCATCTGGGCACCGCGGCGGCCACCGGCTGAAGAGACGGTGAAGCACATGCGGTCGAAGATATCCATGAACGACAGCGGGCCGGAAGTGGTGGCGCCGGCACCGGCGACGTAAGCACCGCGGGGGCGCAGAGTGGAAAACTCATAACCGATGCCGCAACCGGCTTTGAGGGTCAGACCGGCTTCGTGGTTTTTCTCCAGGATGTCATTCATTGAGTCATGAACAATGCCGGAGACGGTACAGTTGATGGTCGAAGTGGCTGGCTTGTGCGCTTCGGCGCCGGCGTTGGAGGTAATACGGCCGGCCGGAATGGCACCATGCTGGAGTGCCCATACGAAGTCTTTCATGTGCTTGGTGCGCACAGACTTGTTTTCAACCTCCGACAGCGCCCTGGCCACTCGTTCGTAGGTCGCGTTGATGTTTTTGTCGACCGGCTCGCCGGTTTTGGTTTTCAACTGGTACTTGCTGTTCCAGATGTCCAGCGATGCTTCCTGCATGGGAATCGTATTTACCACTGCCTGTGCTTTAGCGTTCATTGCCACCCTCGGTTTCCAGTATGTCTCGTGTTTGCCCGCGCTCTTTTGAAGCACGAGGCTCCTGCTCGGTAACCCTAGATATGGGTTTAATTTGGTAGGAGTATAACAGGATATTGTGTTCTGTGAATAAGAGAGGAACTATTGTCAGAGCGTTCGGGGCAAGGAAAAACAATGAAAAGGGGCTTGAATTGTGGCGAGGCCAGAGAAATCAGTCGGTTGCCGGAAACGGGATGGGGCTGCCCCGTTTCCGGTTTTTGACAGCAGAGTCAGCCCAGCAAAAGGCTGTCGTCGTCGACTGTCAGGCCTCTTTGTTTTTCAAACAGGCCGAGCAGGTCTTTCACTTCCAGGCCATCCCGGTCTTTGCCGGCAATGTCGAAAACCACTTCACCCTGATGCAGCATGACGGTACGGCTACCCACTTCCAGTGCCTGCTTCATGCTGTGAGTGACCATCAGTGCTGTCAGCCGCTGTGAGGCGATGATGTGTTCAGTCAGCTCCAGTACAAAGCGGGCGGTTTTCGGGTCCAGCGCGGCTGTGTGCTCGTCCAGTAAGAGAATGCTGGAGGGCGTCAGGCTGGCCATCAGCAAGCTGACCGCCTGGCGTTGGCCGCCGGAAAGCAGGCCCATTTTGTCGCCCAGGCGGTTTTCCAGGCCCAGATTCAGCGATGAAAGACTGTCGCTGAACTTTTCCAGGTACTGTTTTTTTACCGCGGAGGTCAGTCCACGGCGTTGCCCGCGTTTGATGGCCAGTGCCAGGTTTTCTTCAATGGAGAGGTTTTCGCAGGTGCCCGCCAACGGATCCTGGAACACCCGGGCCACGCTGTTGGCGCGCTTGTGGGTGGGCAGGCGGGTTACGTCCTGGTTATCGACAACGATTTTCCCGCTGTCCACGATTACTTCGCCGGCCAGGGCGTTGAGAAAAGTGGATTTGCCAGCGCCGTTACTGCCGATAACGGTGACGAATTCACCCTGGTTGACGGTCAGGCTCATGCCCCGCAAGGCCGGGTTTTCCAGCGGCGTTCCCTTGCCGAAGGTCAGTTTCAGATCGGTTGCGCTGATCATGGTAGCTCCTCAGGCTTGCTTGCGGCTGAAGCGATGGATGAGTTTGGTGCGCACACCGGGCAGAACGATGGCCAGAGTAACCAGTACGGCGGTAATCAGGTTCAGATCCTGTGCCTTCAGGCCGATGAAATCTGCGTTCAGGGCCAGCGCGATCGCCAGACGATAGACAATGGCGCCAATCAGGCAGGCAAACAAGGCCCGCACAACGGTGGAAGGGGTTAGCACCGCTTCACCGCCAATCAGCGAGGCCAGACCGATGACGATAACGCCGACACCCATGGTTACATCTGCGGCGCCCTGGCTCTGAGCAAACAGTGCGCCGGCCATACCCACCAGACCGTTGGAAAGGGCAACGCCGAGCACAATCATGGCACCGGTAGCGATACCCTGGGCCCGGGCCATGCGGGGGTTGGCGCCGGTGGCCCGCATGGCAAGGCCGGTTTCAGATTTCATAAAGCGCCAGAGCAGTACAAGCACCACCAGGGCAACAATGACAAACAACAGCACTGGCACCTGGTGAAAGTCCAGGCCCAGTTCATACCAGGGAGTCAGTACCGTTTCCTCACCGAGCAATGCCACATTGGGCCGTCCCATGATGCGCAGGTTCACCGAATAAAGCGCAATCATGGTGAGGATCGAGGCCAGCAGGTTCAGAATGTTGAGCTTGACGTTCAGCAGAGCAGTCACAGCGCCGGCAGCCATGCCGGCGACAATGGCCATGCCTGTTGCCAGCCATGGATCCCAGCCTGCCATGATCAGCATGGCAGCAACAGCGGCGCCCAGGGGAAAGCTGCCGTCTACCGTCAGATCGGGGAAGTCCAGAACTCGGAAGGAGATGTAAATGCCGAAGGCAACCAGGCCGTAGATGAGGCCGGTTTCGAGCGCGCCGTAGAATGCGATTTCACTGAGCATGGGTATTGGTTCACCGTGAAAGAAAACGGGCGGGCCCTTGTGGGGTCCGCCCGTGTTGGTCAGGCGTTAGGTTAGTCGTTTGTGACGACTTTCGTGGCATCCTTGATAACGTCATCCGGCAGGGTGATCCCCATGCGCTCTGCGGCGGCCGGGTTCACGTACAGGTCGAGCTCTTCCATGACTTCAACCGGCATGTCGGCGGTGCCGGCGCCTTCCAGGATGCGCGCAACCATGGCGCCGGTCTGGCGGCCATGCTTGTAGTAATTGAAGCCCATGGCCGCAACGGCGCCACGCTCAACGGTTGCGGTGTCAGCGGCGAAGACCGGAATATCTGAGCGCTCGCCAACAGAAACAACGGCTTCAGCGGCACTGATTACGGTGTTGTCTGTGGTCAGGTAAATGGCATCCACCTTGCCGACCAGTGAACGGGACGCTCCGAGCACTTCGGAGGTTTTGGTGGCAGCACCTTTAACCAGCTCCATGTCGCGTGCGGCCAGCCGCTCTTCCAGCAGTTCAACCAGCGCCGCAGCATTGGCTTCACCCGGATTATAAACCGTGCCAATACGCGTGGCATTGGGCATTACGCGCTGGATCATGTCCAGGTGCTTGTCGATCGGCAGCATGTCGCTGACACCCGTGATATTGGCGCCAGGCTTTTCCCAGCTTTTAACCAGCTTGGCAGACACCGGGTCGGTTACCGCTGAAAACACCACGGGGATATTTCTGGCGGCTGCGGCAACAGTCTGGGCCGAAGGTGTAGCGATGGCCACGATAACGTCCGGGCTTTCACCCACAAACTTGCGGGCAATCTGTGAGGCGATGGCGGAGTTGCCCTGAGCACTTTCGTGCATGAGCTTGAGGTTTTCGCCGTCGCGATAGCCACGTTCGGCCAACTCGTCTTTAATACCCTCGTGGGCGGCATCCAGTGCCGGGTGCTCTACAATCTGGGTAATGGCAACAACGCGCGGTTCTTCAGCCTGAACCAGGGTTGCTGCCGCCAACAGCGAGGCGCCAATCAGGCTGCGCAGGGTTTTCTTGGCCATATGCCGGTCTCCGAGTCAGTTACGGGTTTCTCCGCCCAGTGCGGAGGCACTGCATGGAAGTGCAGAAGTTTACCACAGGGTTGCGGGGGTCGGGCTATACCCGGGCAACACTTTGTTCGCTGATCGCCAATGTTGGCGGCCTGATCTGGACTCTATTACGCCATAGTGCGGGAGTTGGATATAGAGCGATTCATCAGGATGATCGGGATAATGCCGGCCATTACGATAATCAGTGCGGGCAGGGCGCTGTGGTAAAGCATTTCATCCGACGCGAACTGGTAAACATAGGTGGCCAGCGTTTCGTAATTGAATGGTCGCAGAATCAGTGTCGCTGGTAGTTCCTTCATGCAATCGACAAACACAACCAGGGCGGCGGTTACCAGCGTGCCGCGGAGCATGGGCAGATGGACTTTAACCAGTGTGCTGCCGGGTGTGTGGCCCAGTGACCTCGAGGCCATGTCCATACTTGGCGTGACTTTTTGCAGTGCGCTCTCGACGCTGCCTGCAGAAACCGCCAGAAAACGGACCGTATAGGCAAACACCAGTGCGAAGGCGCTGCCACTGAGCAGCAGGCCGGTGCTGATTCCGAAGTAGTCTCTCATCAGGCTGTCCAGCCAGTTATCAAAGCCCGCGAGTGGAACAATGACACCCACGGCGAGCACCGCGCCGGGCATGGCATAGCCCAGGCTGGAGAGCCGCATAAGGATTTGCATGCCCCGGGTATCGTGCAGTCGGCGGCTGTAGGCTAGTGTGACGCCAATCAACAAAGTGGTGAGTGCCGCCGCGCTGGACAGAAAGAGGCTGTTAAAGGTGTTTCGAATAAAATCCGGAGTCCAGCTTTCGTCAAAGTAGTCCCAGGCATAGTAGCCCAGAGTACCGGCCGGAATGATGAAGCCGAAAATCAATGGAATTGCGCAAGTGACCACACAGATCATCTGGCGGGGGAACGACATGGTAAA
>Ga0136557_1001066_pt1 | contig 18813 bp, 20 predicted proteins | sample AntRauTorckE6832_FD_104796 | JGI IMG/M metagenome (GOLD analysis project Ga0136557, IMG submission 104796) | Saline lake microbial communities from Rauer Islands, Antarctica - Metagenome Torckler E6 #832 | ecosystem: Environmental > Aquatic > Non-marine Saline and Alkaline > Saline | place...
CAGTAGTGCCGGATTATGTCGGCAAGAAAAAGACAAAGAAAGCGGTAACGCAAGGCTGATACTGACAAAATGGCAAAAAAACCTAACATGAGCGGTGACGGTGTAGGCGCAGGACTGGGCGAGCTTAAGGCACGTCTGTTGTTCTTGTTGTTTGCCATTTTGGTTTATCGGATTGGAACGCATATCCCGGTGCCGGGTATTGATCCTGCGCAGCTTGCGAACATGTTCAGTCAGAACGAGGATACGTTTCTCGGCCTGTTTAACATGTTTTCCGGCGGTGCGCTTGAGCGGATGAGTATTGTGGCGCTGGGCATTATGCCTTATATTTCCGCGTCCATTATCATGCAGCTGCTGAGCGCGGTGAACCCGCACCTGGCGCAGCTGAAAAAAGAAGGTGAATCAGGTCGCCGCAAGATTACTCAGTACACGCGCTATGGCGCGCTGATGCTGGCCCTCGTGCAGGGCACGGGCATGGCCGTTGGCTTGCTGGCGCCCATGGCCTATAACCCGGGCATGGCATTTACCCTGACCGCGATCGTATCGCTGGTGACGGGCGCGATGTTCATGATGTGGCTTGGTGAGCAGATTACTGAGCGCGGCGTTGGAAACGGTATTTCAATGCTTATTTTCGCCGGCATTGTTGCGGGGTTGCCAGCCGCTGTTGGCAATTCATTGTCGCAGGCGTATGAAGGTCAGATCAGCGGCTTGTTGTTGCTGGTGGTCGGGATCATTGCAGTTGTTGTTATTGCCGGTATAGTTTTTATCGAGCGCGGTCAGCGCCGAATTACGGTGAACTACGCCAAGCGCCAGCAAGGCAACAAGATGTATCAGGCGCAATCAAGCCATTTGCCTCTCAAAGTGAATATGGCAGGTGTGATTCCCGCCATTTTTGCCAGCAGTATCCTGTTGTTCCCGGCATCAATTGGACAATGGTTTGGTCAATCCGAAGGAGCTGAGTGGTTGCAGGATCTCGCACTGATGATTGGTCCTGGACAGCCGCTGTACATTATCATTTTCAGCGCCATGATTATTTTCTTCTGCTTCTTCTACACGGCGTTGGTGTTCAATCCCCGTGATGTGGCAGATAACCTGAAACGCTCAGGTGCATTTATTCCCGGTATTCGTCCGGGTGAGCAGACTGCCAAGTACATTGACTCGGTGCTGACTCGATTGACAATGTTTGGTGCGATTTACATCACCATTGTTTGTTTGTTGCCGAACTTCTTCCAGATGATGGCGAATGTGCCGTTTAATCTGGGTGGGACAGCGCTTTTGATTGTTGTGGTGGTGAGCATGGACTTTATGTCGCAAGTGCAATCCCATCTGATGTCGCACCAGTACGACTCTTTGATGAAGAAGTCTAATCTGGGCACTTTTGGTCGCAATTGAAGATTGACTAGCGATATCGGGCCTTAGTGGCCAGTTCGCAGAATGGAGAGAGAAACGTGAAAGTCAGAACATCAGTAAAGAAAATCTGTCGTAGATGCAAAGTTGTCAGACGTAACCGTGTGGTACGGGTTATCTGTTCGGCAGAGCCCAGACACAAGCAGCGTCAGGGCTAAGTATCTGGTTGATTTTTATATCGCCAGAGTATATCCTTTGCGCCCCTGAATTCAAGGGGCATTGGGTCTCTGGTACATGAGTAATTTACAAGATTGGAGTTAAACTATGGCACGTATTGCCGGTGTCAACATACCAGATAACAAGCACCTCGTTATTTCCCTGGAGTACATCTTTGGGGTAGGTGCGACACGCGCCAAATTGATTTGCGAACGTGTCGGTATTGCTCCCCAGACCAAGACCAACTCTTTGTCACCGGAACAACTGGACAATATTCGTGCGGAAGTCGGCAAGTTTACTGTTGAAGGTGATCTGCGTCGTGAAGTGTCGATGAGCATCAAGCGTTTGATGGACCTCGGTTGCTACCGTGGTATACGTCACCGTCGCTCGTTGCCGGTGCGTGGTCAGCGGACTAAGACAAACGCCAGGACCCGGAAAGGTCCGCGTAAGCCGATCCGTAAGTAAGTTGTAACGGCTCGCGCAACAGCGCGCGGGCTTGAGAGATAAACGCTTTAATCTGATTCAGGAATTATCTATGGCAAAGCCAGCAGCTAAAGCAGCCCCAAAGAAAAAGGCGCGCAAAGCGGTTGTGGACGGGATCGCATTTATTCATGCATCCTTCAATAACACTATTGTGACAATCACAGATCGTCAGGGTAACGCCTTGAGCTGGGCTACCTCGGGTGGCTCGGGATTCCGTGGTTCGCGGAAAAGCACTCCGTTTGCTGCGCAGGTCGCTGCTGAACGCGCCGGAAAATCAGCGATCGAGTTGTATGGACTGAAGAATCTTGACGTAAAGGTAAATGGTCCTGGCCCCGGGCGTGAATCGGCTGTGCGTGCGCTTAATGCTTGCGGCCTGAAAGTCGGTAACATCACTGATGTGACGCCGATCCCACATAATGGTTGTCGACCCCCGAAAAAGCGCCGAGTCTGACGCTTAATCACCGGATCAGTTATCGCTCATTCAGGCTTTATGCCGAGAGTAAGAATACAGGAGTCAGTCTATGGCCCGTTACCTAGGCCCAAAATGCAAGCTAGCCCGACGCGAGGGAACAGATTTGTTCCTGAAAAGTGGTGTTCGTCCGCTGGAAAGCAAGTGTAAGGCGGAAACTATTCCCGGCCAGCATGGCGCACGTCGTGGCCGATTGTCTGATTACGGTGTGCAACTGCGTGAAAAACAGAAAGTGCGTCGTATGTATGGCGTGCTGGAGCGTCAATTTGCGTCCTACTATAAAGAGGCTGCCCGTCTAAAGGGCTCAACAGGCGAAAATCTGTTGCAACTTCTGGAATGCCGTCTGGACAATGTTGTATATCGCGTGGGTTTTGGTTCCACCCGTGCGGAGTCACGCCAGCTTGTTTCCCATAAGTCTATCCTGGTCAATGGCGCGGTTGTTAACGTGCCGTCCTATCAGGTAGCACCGGGAGATGTGGTTTCGGTACGCCCGAAAGCGAAGGAACAGCTGCGCATCAAATCAGCGCTGGAGCTGGCTGGCCAGCGCACTGCAGTGGAGTGGATTACTGTGGATTCAACGAAGCAGGAAGGGCAGTTTACCCGTAAACCTGATCGCGCCGATTTGTCTCAGGATATTAACGAAAACCTGATCGTAGAGCTTTACTCCAAGTAAGTCTGAACAGACTAAACAGATAAGGCAGTAAAGAACATTACCAGGCTAATTGTTAAGGGTGAAACCATGCAGATTTCGTTGTCGGATTTTCTTACACCACAGTTGATCAAAGTCGAAGAGTTTGACAAGTATCACTCCAAAGTGGTGCTTGAGCCCCTTGAGCGTGGTTTCGGCCACACGCTGGGCAACGCATTGAGAAGAATCCTGCTGTCTTCCATGCCAGGCAGCGCAGTGGAAGAAGTTGAAATCGACGGTGTTGTTCATGAATACAGCAGCATTGAAGGCGTTCGCGAGGATGTCATTGAGATTCTGTTGAATCTTAAAGGTGTGGCTATTGTATTGAATGGCCAGGATGAAGCCGTATTGAGCCTGAGTCGAAAGGGCGCCGGTGTTGTGACAGCGGGCGATATAGTTTGTGATCATAACGTCGAAATCGTTAATCCTGAGCACGTCATCGCCAGTTTGAACGAGGCTGGCGAGCTGAATATGCGTATCACCGTGCGCAAAGGTCGTGGTTACGTCCCGGCTGACACGCGTAAGCAGGATGAGGACGAAACACGCGCAGTAGGCCGCCTGGTTCTGGATGCGTCCTACAGCCCGGTGCTCAGCTGCTCGTATTCGGTGGAAAGTACGCGTGTAGAGCAGCGCACGGACCTTGATAAGTTGATTATCGACCTGCGCACCAACGGCACCATCGATCCTGAAGAGGCGATCCGCCGCGCGGCAACAATCCTGCAGCATCAGCTTGCCGTTTTTGTTGATCTGCAGAGCCAGGAAGCGGCAGCACCAGAGGAGCCGGAAGATGAAATAGACCCGGTTCTGTTGCGCCCGGTTGATGACCTTGAGCTGACGGTCCGATCAGCCAATTGTCTGAAGGCTGAAGATATTTACTACATCGGCGATCTGATTCAGCGTACGGAAGTAGAGCTGCTTAAGACTCCGAATCTGGGGAAAAAATCGCTGACGGAAATTAAGGATGTGCTGGCGACCCGGGGTCTTTCACTGGGTCTGCGTCTGGAAAACTGGCCACCTGCCAGCCTGCGTACAGAAGAAAAAGCCAATTAATCAAAGCTAGTCAGCCGCGAGGCTGCTGTTGGAATAGGAATACTAGATATGCGTCATCGTCATAGTGGGCGTCAGCTGAATAGAAACTCTTCTCACCGCAAGGCCATGTTTCGTAACATGACGACCTCGCTGGTTGAGCACGAGCTGATCAAGACTACCGTCATCAAAGCAAAAGAGCTGCGGATGGTTGCTGAGCCGCTGATCACCCTGGCAAAGAATGACAGCGTCGCTAACCGACGTCTGGCCTTCAGCCGCCTGCGCAGTAAAGAAGCGGTTGGCAAGTTGTTCAACGACCTTGGTCCTCGTTACCAGGGCCGCCCCGGTGGTTATATTCGCATCATGAAGTGCGGACTGCGTGCTGGTGATAAATCGCCAATGGCTTATGTTGAGCTGGTGGGACGCCCGACAGGTGTTGACAGCGAAGCACAGGAAAGCGCAGAGGATTGAGTTTTCGTGAGCCGGATCCTGCGGACGCTTGATCTTAACGTATTAAAAAAAGCCGGGCTTGCCCCGGCTTTTTTGTTTCTGTTTCGACAGCAGGAGGACTGACAATGACCAAAAGCTTTTACCCACCACAACGCACACTGATGGGGCCGGGGCCTTCTGATGTCAGCCCCCGCGTGCTGGCGGCGTTGGCCAGGCCGACTATCGGCCACCTGGATCCCGCGTTCATTGAACTCATGGATGAGATCAAGGTGCTGTTGCAATACGTGTTTCAGACCGGCAATGAACTGACATTGCCAGTGTCAGCGCCAGGGTCTGCAGGCATGGAAGCAGTGTTCACCAATCTGCTGGAGCCCGGTGATACAGTTGTTGTCTGTCAAAATGGCGTCTTTGGCGCTCGCATGAAAGAAAACGTCGAACGTTGTGGTGGCACAGCAGTCATGGTGCAGGATGATTGGGGCAAGCCGGTTGATCCGGAAAAGCTCGAATCGGCTTTGCGGGCCAATCCCGACGCCATGGCTGTGGCATTTGTACACGCGGAAACATCCACGGGTGTGCGCAGTGATGCAAAAACATTGTGTGCATTAGCGCACCAGTTCGACTGCCTGGCGATCGTTGACGCGGTCACGTCGCTTGTCGGGATCGAACTTCGGGTAGACGACTGGGGTATTGATGCAGTCTACTCTGGTACGCAAAAATGTCTGTCGTGTGTCCCCGGCCTTTCCCCTGTCAGCTTCAGTGAAAGAGCTGTTGCTCACATAGGCAAACGCCGGCAGCGTGTACAAAGCTGGTTCCTGGACATGAATCTGATCATGGATTACTGGGGTGGGGATGCCCAACGAAGCTATCACCACACGGCACCCGTAAACGCCTTGTATGCCTTGCACGAGTCCTTGGTGATGGTTCAGGAAGAAGGCCTGGAATCAGGGTGGCTCAGGCACGAGCTGCATCACAAGGCATTTGCAGCCGGGATACAGGCGATGGGGCTGGATCTTGTGGTCGATGCGAACTGTCGCTTACCACAATTAAACGCCGTTCAAATCCCGTCAGGTATTGATGAAGCCGCCGTTCGCCGGGAGTTGCTGCAGACCTGGAACCTGGAAATAGGTGCCGGACTGGGGTCGCTGGCTGGAAAAGTGTGGCGGGTCGGTTTGATGGGACACGCGGCAAGGCATACCAATGTGCTGTTGTGTCTCACTGCACTGACAGACACCTTGCGTTCGATGGGCGCCGCCGTCAATGCTGATGCCGCTGTGACTGCCGCTAAAAGCGTTTATACCAAGGGCTGACCTGTCCACTGTCGACCCCGTTGGCGAGACCGGTCAATCGCGATGCCAGAACAATCCGATAAACAGCATCGGCCATAGTCCGATGTGGACAAAGGTGTCTGCGGTATTGAATATATAGTTCCAGAATGGAATTCCGCGGACATCGATAAAGTCGATAACGCTGCCGTAAACAAGGCGGTCGAGTACGTTGCTCAGGCCACCGCCGGCGATAAAACCGAAACACACGAATTCATAAACGTGGACTTTTGTCCCTCGCACCAAATAGGCGATCAGTGCGGTTATCAACACGATACTGAACACGGCGAAAATCCAGCCCTGGCCCTGAGCTATACCGAATACACCACCCAGATTCCGGATATGAGTAAAGTACAGTATTGTGCTGATCTCGACACTGTCGCCAAGTGGAATGTGGGTGTTGACCAGGTAACTGCCAAGTTGTGACAGGGCCAGACAAGCGGCGGCTATTAAAGCAAAGTAAAGCAGGTAGCGCGCGCGGTTACAGGTTACCGGCGCGGTCAGGAACAAGCGTAACTGTGAGTTGCGTGGCATTTACGTCTCCGGGAGCCTGCCCCGCACGTCGGCAGGTGGCTTGCTGTAGTATCCGGCGGCAAGCTTAACGGATGCGGCCGCCGGATGTCACGCAAAAGGTCCCGGGCCGTATTCAGCGCAACGCCCGGGCAGACCTTTGTCAGATCTCGCTAAACAATGCGCGCAGCCGTTCGGCGTTCTTACCGACGTCGCTCAGGCCGACCCGCGATGTTGAGCGTGCATCCACTGCCGTGCCAGCGGGTGTTTGCACGATACGGATAACCACGTCGTCCTTGAAACGGAACCAGAAAGTGGTGTCAGTCGCCTCAATGCGGCCTTCGGCAGGATCTTGCGCGACCAGTTCCCAGCCCAGTGTGTCAACAGCGCCCAGGGCGCGCTCGAATACCGCAGCAACGGAGTCGTCGTAGGTGCGCGTGACGACATCAGGGTAGGCTTCGCGTTGCAGGTCAGCATGCTCCTGGGGCGTTATGTTGGCATTGCCGGTGCCGAACACAGTGGGATTGCTGTTGTCACCGCGCAACGCCAGCACATCAACAAACTGAGGCGGATCGATCACATCCGTGCTGATATCGTGAATTGGAGGGATATTGACGCCATCACCTGGCAGATAGGATTGTGGTACGTACCAGGCGATGCCGGCGGCAACAGTCGCCAGCGCAGCGATACCCGCCATGCGGGCAGTGCTGGCAACTGCGCGTGCGCGGCCGACGACAACAACGATGATGGTAATGGCTGCGCAACCAAGCGTGATCCACCACACAAAAGGCTGGGCACTGCGCAGGATGGAAAAGCCCTGTCGAAAATCCCACCAGCCGGTCCAGACACCCACCGGCGCAGCCAGAGCAAAGAGGGCGAGGCCAAGCCCAGTAAGCGCTGCGAGGGCGGTCAGTATCAGCAGTGGTGTGGGTGTGGGTGCATTGGAAGAAGCAATGTTGTTGTTCATGAAAAACTCCGAAGTCACCTTTTCAGGCGGTTTGTGGGTATGGTTGATTGGCATAAAGCGTAATACGTTGACTACCGTCCGCATGGACTTCAATCGTGCTAAGTGCACAGTTGTGCATAGCCGGCGGCTCCCAGACTCGCGCCAGGGGGCGTTTCTCGATAAAGCTGAGGATGGTTTTAATCAGCAGTCCGTGGCTTACGATAGCAATACTGCTGGCCTTGCTTTCAGCAAGAATGCTGTTCAGGCGTGCAACAGCGCGACATTGAACCTGCTCAAAGGTTTCAGCCCCGTCCAGCATAAAGTTGTGGGGACGGTTCCAGAATGCATCGAACTGGTCTGGATACTGCTGCCGCAGCTCGTCATAAAGCCTGCCTTCCCACTCGCCCATGTGGATCTCTCGCAACTGGTCGCAATGAACTATGGGCAGCTTGCGCTCAGCGAACGCGATGGCTGCGGTCTCGCGGGTGCGAACGCTGCTGCTGCAGTATACTTCTAAAATTTCCGAGTCCGCGAGCATTGCTGCCAGTGCGGCTGCCTGTGCTTTGCCAGCTTCGGTCAGCACGGACTCCTGCTGACCTTGCGCGCGCCCTTCTTTGTTCCAGTTGGTTTCACCATGCCGGATAAGGTGCACGTGCCGAGTGGCGTTCATTGCACTGTCTCTTGGTCAGCGCGTTGTTGCTGCCCTGCATGACTGCGTGTGCGCTGGACTGCGTCGAGCCAGCGCGCGTAATATTTGTCGCGCCAGGCCTTGTCTTGCGTTGGCATAAAGGAGTGCTCAAGCTGCCACAGACGGGTGATGTCATCCAGCGTCGAATAAAATCCGCATTGCAGGCCCGCCAGGTAGGCGGCGCCCAGTGCTGTTGTTTCGGTTGTTTGTGGTCGGTCGACCTGGCAGCCGAGCAGATCCGCGAGCTTTTGCACAACAAAATTGTTGGCGGCCATGCCACCATCAACGCGAAACGTTGTCGGACGCAAACCATCGGACTCCATGGCCTTCTGCAAATCCTTGGTTTGATAACAAACCGACATCATCGCCGCTGTGACGATGTCAGGGATGCCGGTGTCGCGTGTCAGTCCATAGATGGCGCCGCGTGCGTCAGGATCCCACCAGGGCGCACCCAGACCGGTAAAGGCGGGGACAAACATCAACGACAGGCCTTCTTGCGCCTTTGATGCCATGGCTTCTGACTCTGCCGCGTCGGCAAAAAAATGCATCTTGTCGCGCAGCCATTGCATGGTGGCGCCGGCGATGAAAATGCTGCCCTCCATCGCGTAGCTGGTTTTGCCGTTGAGTCTGTAGGCAACGGTGCTCAGCAGGTTGTGGTCTGACTGCAGGATTTTGTCGCCGGTATTCATCAACAGAAAGCAGCCGGTGCCATACGTGCTTTTGGTCATGCCGGGCGAGAAACAGGCCTGACCAAAGGCGGCTGCCTGTTGATCGCCAGCCATACCGCCAACGGGAATGTCATGGCCAAACCACAGTCTGTCGCATTGGCCAAAATCAGCAGCGCTGTCCAGTACCTCGGGCAACAGTGCGGCGGGAATATCGAACAGTGTAAGCAGTTCGGGGTCCCATTGCTGCGTATGGATATTGAACAGCATGGTTCTTGATGCATTGCTGGCATCGGTGCAGTGGCGTCTGCCATTGGTCAGCCGCCACAACAGGAAGCTGTCTACGGTGCCAAATGCCAGTTCGCCCGCCTCAGCTGCCTGCCTGGCGCCCTCGACAGTCTCCAGAATCCAGTTGATCTTGCTGGCAGAAAAATAAGCGTCGAGCAGCAGTCCAGTGCGTTCCTGGATGAGCTGCCCGCGACCTTCGTCGAGGAGTCTTGTCTTGATTTTCTGGCAATACTCAGCCGTGCGCCGATCCTGCCAGACGATGGCACGATGAATGGCCTTGCCGGTCTTTCGGTTCCAGATCACCGTTGTTTCACGTTGGTTGGTGATGCCGATGGAGGCAATACTGGCGGCATCAATCTCGCCCGTTTTCAGGGCGTCGCGGCAGCTCTGCAGGCTGGTTTGCCAGATGTCTTCCGGTTCATGCTCCACCCAGCCGTCATTGGGGTAATGCTGCTTGAAGTCATATTGCGCCGAGCTGACGGCTTTCCCTTCGCGCGAAAAAATGATGGCCCGGCTGCTGGTGGTGCCTTGGTCAATTGCTAGCAGATAGTGGCTCATGTTCGCTGTCTCTCTTTTTGTGGCATGTTACTATACCCGGAAATACAAATCCTGTTTTCTGAGGCTTGGTTATGGTTGATTCGTCGGATGCTGAATCAGTTGCAAGGCCATCAAATGTTGATTTGCTGGTTATCGGTGGTGGCATTAATGGTGCGGGTATCGCGGCTGACGCCGCCGGTCGCGGTTTGTCGGTGCTGTTGTGTGAAAAAAATGATCTTGCCGGTGCCACATCTTCTGCCAGTACAAAGCTGATCCATGGCGGACTGCGATACCTGGAATATTATGAGTTCAGGCTGGTCAGGGAATCCCTGGCGGAACGGGAAGTTCTGTTACGCGCGGCCCCTCACATTGTCTGGCCTTTGCGTTTCCGGTTGCCACATCAGCCCAGCCAGCGCCCGGCGTGGATGATTCGCGCGGGTCTGTTCCTGTACGACCATTTGGGCAAACGAGTCACTCTGCCCGCGTCCAAGGCCATTCGTTTTGACAAGGACAGCCCTTTAGTGGCGGAATTCACGAAAGGTTTTGAATACTCCGATTGTTGGGTTGATGACGCCAGACTGGTGGTACTCAATGCGATGCAGGCCAGCCGTCATGGTGCCGCCGTCATGACGCGGACAGCGTGCACGGGCCTGGCCACGACAACAGACGCCAATGGTAAGGCCGTGTGGCAGGCAACCTTGACTGACAGCGAGTCGGGACAGCAGAGTCTGGTATCGGCCCGATGTGTGGTCAATGCGGCAGGTCCGTGGGTCAGTCATCTGGGCAAAAAATTGATGCCGACAGCCCCGCCGGAACCGGTGCGCCTGGTCAAGGGTTCACACATTGTTGTGCCGCGACTCTACCAGGGCGAAGAAGCCTACATGCTGCAGAATAGCGATGGGCGAGTGATTTTTGTGATTCCTTACGAAAACGAGTTCTCGCTGATAGGCACCACCGAACAGGATTTCTCGGCAGACCCTGGCGAGGCCAGAATCTCGTCCGGGGAAATTACCTATTTGCTGGATATTGTTAATCAGTATTTCCACAAAGGTCTTGGTGAGCAGGATGTCAAACACCATTTTTCCGGTATTCGCCCTTTGATTGACGAGGAAGTTGAAAATGCCAGCAAGGTGTCGCGTGATTATACGCTCGAGCTGGATTTGGCGCCGGCGCCGCTGCTGACAGTGTATGGTGGCAAAATCACCACCTATCGCCGTCTGGCTGAATCGGTATTGCATAAACTGGCACCCTTATTCCCCGATATGAGTGACGACTGGACTGCCGATGCGACCCTGCCCGGTGGTGATTTTGTGTCGCAGGAGAGTCTCTCCGCGCATCTGGCTGCCAAGTACTCGTGGCTGGATATCGCCCTGCGCGAGCGTTGGATAAAACAATACGGCATGCTGGTCAGCGACATGCTCGCCGACGCTGCGGCCATGTCGGACCTGGGTGTCCCAATCGGGCCCGGACTCTACGCCCGGGAAGTCGACTATTTGTGTGCACGAGAATGGGCGCGCACGGTCGACGATATTCTGTGGCGCCGCACCAAGCTCGGTTTGTGGTTCGATGAACCCGATCGCGCAGCACTGAATGACTATCTTCGGGCCCGGTCAGCCCAGGGCAGCTAGCCGGTGCTGGACGACAATGTCAGTTTGCCGACCTGGCTGTATATCCTGCTCTGGGCGGTTGCAGTTTACGCTGTTGTTGTCAGCGTTCTTTACCCCAGTGTGCGCTGGTTCGTCCGGCGCCGTCTGAATCGCGCGGTAGAGCGTCTCAATACCAGTTTGAGCATCAAGATCAAACCGTTCCAGCAAACCAAACGGCAGGAGCTGATAGACAAGCTGGTCTTCGATTCTGAGGTGCTGGCGTTGATTGACCGCCAGGCGCGCGAAACCAACGTGCCGCGTGAAGCCTTGCTGCTTGATGTAAAACGCTATGCCCGCGAAATCGTGCCTTCGTTCAATGCCTATGTTTATTACCAGCTGGGTTACTGGCTGGCCAAACGGATTTCCCGATTTCTATACCGAATTCGTGTCTCCGCCGTGGATCAGGCTGTTCTGGAGACGCTGGATAAAGATTCGACCGTCGTTTTTGTCATGAATCATCGAAGCAACATGGATTACATCCTGATCTGTTACCTGGCGGCAGAGCAGGTCACCCTGTCCTATGCTGTTGGCGAGTGGGCGCGGGTTTTTCCGCTGGAATCAATCATTCGGGCGATGGGGGCATTTTTTGTGCGACGCGGATCCCAGAATCCGCTGTATCGCAAAGTTCTGGGGCGTTATGTTCAATTGGCAACGCAATCAGGGGTTTGTCAGGCCGTATTTCTTGAAGGCGGTCTGAGCCGGGATGGTAATGTTGCGCAGCCCAAGATAGGGTTTCTGGATTACATGCTGCGTCACTATGACCATAACAAACACAGGAATATCACTTTTATCCCGGTGGGCATAAATTACGATAGAGTTATTGAGGACAAGAACTTGATGTACTGGGACGACAAGAGTCGTCGTGTGACCAAGTGGCAGACATTGGTCAGAGTGCTGCGGTTTCTGCGCGTCAATATCTTTTCAGATTCCCGTAGCCGGTGGCAACGATATGGCTACGCAGGCGTCAACTTCGGCATTCCCTTTGATATGCGCAAATACTGCGAGGAGCATCAGCTGACTTTTGCCGACATGCCGCAACACGAAAGAATACCCGCAGTCACTGAATTGGCGGAGCATTTGATGGAGGCAGTACGTTATGTCATACCGGTATTGCCGGTGCCAGTCATTGCCACGGTGTTTGTGCAACAGCAAGGCAAGGGATTGCGTTCACTTGATATTGTTGCGCGGTGTGATGAAATTATAGATGGCATGATCGCTGCTGGCGCGGCGATACGCGATGAGCAAAAGCCCAGACAGAAAACGATTTCAGCGGCACTGAGCAACCTGCGCCATCGCCATATTCTGCTGGAAGAAAATGATGTCTATCGCGTCAATCCCGAATTCGAGCGCCTTATCCAGTACTACGCCAATTCAATCATTCACTGGCGCTAGACTCCGCCATCTGCAAATGCGGACAATAATCTGCCGTGCCGCAGTTGTTAATTGAGCCCTGCTACGATTCTTCCAGCCAGACATCGCGGGCCCAGTGCCATATGCTGGGCCAGGACTTGTTGCCCTGCGGGTCCTTGCCCAGTTTGTTGCCGTTCCAGAAGCGAACTTCACCTTCGTCGTTGGTACAATAATAACCGTTCCCCAGTTGACACACTGGCAGCAGGTAGCGGGGCATGCCATCGTTCCAGGCTTGTGCGGCGACCTCCGGCAGGAAGGTGTGTGAGCGCGGGTCGGCCGCGGTCACTGGCTCCAGGCTGCCCAAAACGACATCACTGACCTCAAGCAGGTAATCGCGGAAATCATCAGGCAAGGACATCAGCAGCTGCTCCTCAATTTCGATCAGCAAGTCGTCGTCCGGCAGCTCCAAAGGCACGGGTATGGTTTCGTTGCGTTCGCGCAACATGTCGATCACGTCTTCCATGGCTACTGGGCTCCGGGTTTGCGCAGGCGTAATAAGAACTGATCCGTGCTGCGGTTCAGCATCGGGTCAAAAATTGAGCGTCGAGGGTTGTCATTGCTGTTGGTCAACAGGTCGCTTTCAGCTTCGACATTAAAGCCTGCACGGATTACGGCGTCGATCGCCTGGGGCTTCAACATCCTGTGTAAACGTCGGTTATCGTTGCCTGCGACCCCATTATGGTCAATGATACCCACGATGCCGCCGGGTTTGAGCAGGCGATACAACTCCACTAGCAGGCCGTGCGCCCGGGCGGGGCTGCCGTTGTAATAATCGTGCAGGATCTGCGAGACCAGAATAAAGTCAACTGAGCTGTCGGGCAGTCCATTGTCGCTGATCGCCCTGTCTATACGTATCACATTGGCCAGATTGCCGTTTTCTATTTTCCCGGCCAGCGCGTCACCCTGGGTTATATCGGTGCGGTCTTCGTCATAACGCAGTGCCCGGGGTGAGTTCTGCGCGTAGACAGTGCCCTGGCTCCCGACAGCGCGTGACAAGACAAATGTATAGTAGCCACCGGCGGCATACACGTCGAGCGCCGTCATGCCTTCCTGCAACCCCAGAAAGGTGAGCACTTCAACGGGTTTGCGGGCCGCATCACGCATGCGGTCGGCGATGTCACGATCGCTGCTCTGCAGGTTTTCGCGCAAGGCCAGCGGATCGAGCGCATAAGCGCTGGTGCTAACCAGCAGCACCAGCATCGCAGTCATACCACGCAGTGCAGCCATGGCCGGTGTGTTGCCTGTGTTGGGGATTATAGTCATGAGGCGGATTATAGTCGATCGCTGAGGCACAGTCCCCTATAATCCCTGCAGTCATTTATCTGGCCAGCGGGTCTGGCCAATCATACAGTTGGGGATGTCTATGTCACTATTACCTGCCCTTGTCCGGGAAAGCAGCCCGGCAAAGGCCGCAGACGCTGCGGTCATCTGGCTGCACGGGCTGGGCGCTGACGGCAACGACTTTGCTGGACTTGTGCCAGAGCTGCATTTGCCCGCAGAGCTGTCAGTGCGCTTTATCTTTCCGCACGCACCATCAATACCGGTGACCATCAATCAGGGTTACGTTATGCCGGCCTGGTATGACATTGTCGAGATGGACGTGCAGCGTCGTGTTGACGAACAGCAACTGCGCGCTTCCGCCGGCGCGGTGCATGATTTTGTTGCCCAGCAGATGGCCGCCGGCATCGACAGCCGCCGCATTGTGCTTGCCGGTTTCTCGCAGGGCGGTGCGGTCATCCTGGAGGCGGGATTGAGCTGTCAGCACCCGCTGGCTGGGCTGTTGTCGCTGTCGAGCTATTTTCCGACTGCGGACAGCGTACAAATTCATGACGCCAACCGGCAACTGCCGATTCATATCTGCCACGGAACTGCAGACCCGGTGGTCAATGAGGCACTGGGCAAGGGCACGGTCAGTGCACTCGAGGCGTTCGGGTATCAGCCGCAATACAGTCATTACCCAATGCAACACAGTGTCTGTCTGGAAGAAATTCGGGATATTTCCGAATGGTTGCAAACGGTGCTGGCGTGAGTGCCTTGTTGATCAATGGTCAGTAACCAACGCCCCGCGCCACCAGATATGCCAGTGCCGGGATAATGATCAGCAGCGGGAGTGCGCTTTTCTGTAGTCGACGTACTGTCGGTGGTATCGGATTCTGCCAGTGTGAACGACACAGAAACCAGGCGGGGTAGATAAGCACCGCCAGCAAAACGATGACCAGTCCGAGTTTGGCGTGGAAAACCGGATTGTTGCTGTAAAAAGCCGCTGGTTTGCCTACCACCAGCCACAGCATCAGGCCCCCGGCCATGGAGAGCATGGTCGACAGTGCCGTGTATGCGTATATCTTGCGGAACGTCTGATATGCAAGCGGATGCCGCTCGCTCTCTGTTGCCAGGCTGCCGCCAGCAAGGGTCGCGATGATCAAGCCCGTGGCCATACCGAGAGCGCCGAGCAGGTGCAGTGCGCGAAACAACGCCTCAACCATCACATACGCCCTCCGTCAGGGTGTCTAAATCTCAACGCCTTTGTTTCCCAGCAGTTTCTGCAGCCGTCCCGCCCGCAACGCAGCCTGTGTCTCCGTGTAACCACCGATGTTGTCGAGCCCGACGAACACCTGTGGCAGGGTTCGGCTGCCGCTTAGTTGCTTCAGCTCAGCGCGCATTCGCTGATGCAGCTGAGTGTCGAGATAAATGCCACTGTCGAGCTCAACGGTCTGGTAAGGCACCCGAAGATTGTCGAGCAGGTTTTTCACCGCATGGCAATATGAGCACCACGAAAGCGTGAACATGATCACCGGCGTGTTGGCATCCTGCAGACGTGTCAGGACGCTGCTGGCAGGTTGTTGTGTCTCGGTCATGCTTGGCACCTTCGGAGAAATTTACGCTATTGTGCCATATCTGACTGTGTTAATCTTCAGCGTTGGGCGGCACGTGGCAGTTCAACATATTGACAATATTTGTCAATATGTTGTCTTATTGCGCCTGCTGGGCGAGCCCAGCGAATCTTAGATAAGCGCGAAAATCCAAGCAGGGTTGTAAACAGCATGGCCAGTGAAAGTACAGGAAGGAAAAGCCTGGCCAATGTTGCGCCGGATATGGCGCCAATGGGGCTGAGGGAGCGCAAGAAGCTGATTCGCTTGCAGAGTATCGTAGCGGGTGCACGTAAATTGTTTATCGACAAAGGTTTTGTCAACACCACCATTCAAGACATTGCTGCGGAGGCGGATGTTGGCCTGGGCACCTTGTATCTTTATGCCAAGAGCAAAGAGGACCTTCTGGTGCTGGTGTTCAAGGACGACATTCTGACAATGATTGACGAATCCTATGCCGCCATCGCCCAGGATGCGTCGTTGATGGACCAGCTGATGGCCTTTTTCGAAGGACATATCAGTTACCACATGAAAGACCAGGCCTTGTCGCGCACAGTCCTGAAGGAACTGTCATTTTCAACGACGGAACAGCGACGCAAGGATATTGACCAGATCACGAACAGCACCTATGCCAAATTGATAAAAATCATTGAGCGCGCCCGACGGGACGGCCGCGTCGACAAGGAGTTGTACACCGGGACCATGGCCTGGAGTACGTTTGCGCTGTACTACCATCTGCTGCAGGGATATCTGTGCGGATTTCATACGGAAGATGAGTTCCGCAAAAGTCTGCGCAACGCACTGATCGCGCTGCTGTCTTGAGCCCCGCGTAAACATCTTCCCAGTCGATGTCGCGACAATCGGTCTGGCTCAAACCGGTTGTCGCATGCGTTTGGCATTCTGTCGCAGGGCCGGTATATCTGTCTGATAACGTTTGACTTGGTTCCCCAAACTGATACGATCGAAATCATGAACGGGCTCATGTCTGGCTTGATTCAGTCTTGCAGTGTCGGCATCTGAAAACGACTAATCAAAACAGGATGCGTTTTTGTCGGGTCTTGGCAGGCCTGGCTGAATTTTTATGGCTGGATCAAATGCGTAACGAGCTTGCAGCGTAACAGATTTGCGAATACCTGAAAAATTCAATGCAGCTTAAAAAAACAGTGCCGGGAACGACAAGATCGAAGAATTTGAAGGTAACGGCAAAAGTACTTAATTGTTGGAGGGTACGATGATCAGATGGTTACAAAACAAAGGTAAGACCGCCACGTGCGCAGCGCTGACAGCGCTGACGTTGGTCGTTGGCACCGGAGCCAGTCACGCCGCCGATGAGCGCGTGGGCGATTTTTCGTTGCTGGATCATGAGGGGTATTTTCACCACATGGCCTGGTATGACAATAACAAAGCAATCGTTTTCCTGGTGCAGGGCAATGGCGCGCAGGAAACACGTAATGCTCTGGCCTCCTTCAGCGAACTGAAAGAGCGTTATGAAGACCAGGGCCTGGTGTTCATGATGATCAATCCGCTGGGTGAAGACCGGGCAGCCGTTGCCGCTGACGTAGCAGCAATGGGCACCGACATTCCTGTGCTGATTGATGATGTGCAGACGGTGTCCGAGTCCATCGGCATTGAGAGCCTGGGCGAAGCCGTGGTGTTTGATCCCAAATCCTTCCGTGTTGTGTACCGTGGTGCACCTGGCCAGGAATTTACTGATGCGCTCGCCAGCATTGCTGCCGGTGAATCTGTGACTACTGCTTATGTGGCTGCGCAGGGCACCCAAGTTCAGTATCGCGAGCGCGATATCACCGCAGTTTCTTACGAGAAAGACGTGGCGCCAATCATTGCCGAGAATTGTGCCAGCTGCCACCGTGAAGGCGGCATTGCGCCGTTTGCACTCGACAGCCATGCCATGGTTCAGGGCTGGTCGCCAATGATTCGTGAAGTGATGATGACCAAGCGGATGCCGCCGGGTCAGATTGATCCGCACATCAATGAGTTCAAAAACAGCTACGTGGTTCCATTCGACGACCAGCGCAAGGTGCTGGACTGGATCGCTGCCGGTTCACAGAAAGATGGAAACACCGATCCGCTGGCGATGATCGAATGGCCGCCTACCGAGTGGGCCTTCGGTGAGCCCGATTACATCATTGAAGTGGCCGAACAGGCGATCCCGGCGACAGGCGTGCTGGATTATCGTTATGAGTTCATCCCGATCAACCTGCCGGACGGCAAGGATCGATACGTTAAGGCCAGCCAGTACATGCCGGGCGACCGTACCGTTCTGCACCACACACTGAATGCCCTGTTCGCGCCAGGCGAGCGCCCCAGCGGCAGTGGTTTTGTGGGAACACCGGATCCGAACCTGGCGTATATCACGCCTTATATTCCCGGTGCGGCGCCCTACGTTGAAGAACCCAACACCGGTGGTTTGCTGAAAGACGGCTCCACAATCGCCATCCAGTTGCACTACACCACCACCGGTCGTGAAACAACAGACGCCAGCCGGATCGGCGTCTGGTTCTACGATGAGGATGAGATCCCCGAAGAGCGTATGACAGGTGAATGTGCGTGTATCTTTACGCCGACCTGGACCACGATCCCGGCCTACGATCCGAACTTTGAAATGGCGGCTCAGATCGAAATCCCCGCTGATGCGTATCTGCACAGCTTCCTGCCGCACATGCACTTTCGCGGCAAGTATATGCGTTTTGATGCCCACTTGCCTGACGGTACGGTGAAGCCTCTGATCAATGTTGCCAATTACAACTATAACTGGCAAATGGAGTACAAGCTGGAAGAACCCATGCTGGTGCCTGCCGGTACCCGAGTGGTTGCAACCGGCGCCTTTGATAATTCCGAGCAGAACAAGGCCAACCCGGATGCGTCGCGCGATGTGCCCTGGGGTGATCAGAGCTGGGACGAAATGTTTTTCGGCCAGGTCTATTACAAGCTTGTTGATCAAAGCGTTTATGCAGTAACTGAAGACGAGTCAGTTGACAGTAATCTGGTAAGCGCGGCGCAGTGATGCACCGACCCGTATCCCAGGACCGAAGGTCTTGGTAACAAAAAAAAGGGAGGCAGAGATGCTTCCCTTTTTTTGTTATGCTTTATGGCCACTTTTTGCCCGGATCGGGCTATGCTCAGGTTAGACTATGTCTTGGGTGGGCCATGTCTTGGGTGGGCTATGTCTTGGGTGGGCTATGTCTTGGGTGGACCGTGATAACACCTTGCTGCGGCTGAGTGGCTGGTGTAAGACAA
>Ga0136557_1001069_pt1 | contig 18798 bp, 19 predicted proteins | sample AntRauTorckE6832_FD_104796 | JGI IMG/M metagenome (GOLD analysis project Ga0136557, IMG submission 104796) | Saline lake microbial communities from Rauer Islands, Antarctica - Metagenome Torckler E6 #832 | ecosystem: Environmental > Aquatic > Non-marine Saline and Alkaline > Saline | place...
ACTATAAACGGATACGGCGAAAGATGCGGAAATGCTGACATAACTTCAGTTATTCCGGTACTTGCGTTGAAAATGGGTATAGACTGTATTTCACCTGAAAATCTTGCAAAGCTTAAAAATGTTTCAAGATTTGTAAGTGAAACAGCCAATGTTCCTCCTTTAAATAACAGGCCTTTTGTCGGCAAAAGCGCATTTGCACATAAAGGCGGAGTCCATGTAAGTGCGGTTCAAAAGGATGCAAGGGCATACGAACATATGCTTCCCGAGCTTGTCGGCAACGAAAGAAGGGTAATTGTTTCCGATTATTCCGGTAAAAGCAATATTGAATACAAGGCAAAAGAGCTCGGTATTGATCTTGAAAAATCACAGTATGACAGCAGGTATATAGTAGATCAGGTAAAAGCTCTGGAGCAGAGCGGATATCAGTATGAGGCTGCAGATGCTTCTTTAAGAGTTCTTATGGCTAAGCTTACAGGAGAATTCAGTCCGCCTTTTGAACTTAAGTCTTTCAGGGTTACAATAGAAAAAGATTATGAAAGACTCTGCACTTCCCATGCAATGATTAAAATTGCTGTTGACGGAACAGAAAAGATCACAGCAGATGAAGGCCACGGCCCTGTAAGTGCACTTGATAATGCACTTAGAAAAGCTCTTTCTTCCTTTTTTGACTGTATTGATGATATGCATCTTGTAGACTTTAAGGTAAGGGTTCTTGACGGCAGCGGAGGTACAGAATCAAAGGTAAGGGTTCTTATAGATTCAAGAGACGAAGATAATATCTGGACAACAATAGGAGTTTCCGAAGATATTATTGAGGCGAGCTGGCAGGCTCTTGCAGACAGTTTTTATTATAAGTTGGGCTTTCTTGATAAGTCTGATAAATAAATATTTTCCCGGGTTGATGATAAGCCCGGGATTTTTTAAAGTATTTAAATGTGTTTCAAGTTTTATTAAAGTACAGCTGAATAGCTTGTTAATTAAATGTTTTATTGTTTTAAAATATCTTCAGCTTCTTCAAAAGAATTTACATGTGATACACTGTAACCTGTAAAATCTTCATCCTGGAAAAGATCTATGACAAAGGCCGGTTGTTTACCTAAAATTCTTACCGCATTTTTCATACCGAGTTTTTTAAGTTTTTTTTGAATAGATTTTAAGTTTTTAACATCTTCTTCTTCTATTTTATCCCAGTCTGTAACAAATTCCCTTAAATCATTTATGCAGTTAAATCCGATGGTTAATTTTTCAGCTTCTTTTTCAATATCATTTGTAAATGATTGAAAATCTTTAAGTTCAAGTTCTCCTGGAACAATATATAAAATATTTTTTTTTGTATCCGACCATGTTTTATTACTCATAAAAATTCCTTTTTTTTAAAACAACTGTAAAAGAGGAAAAATAGCACCTTACCCATTCAGGGTCAACTGTTAGTGTTGGTAAACATTGATAAACTGGTTGACATATAAGAAAAGTATCCTGATATTAAACTGAACCTGAATTGATATTTTTTAATTTTTGCAGCATAGACATGGCAACAAAATATTCAGGCAGTACTTAAGCTCTGCGTGTAATGAATTAACGCAGCAGATCAATGATTTGGTAATTGTATTTCCAAATATAAATTGTTTGAATCCTAATTTTTTTTAAAAATATCTTAAAATATGAAACGCTAAATTTAAATGAATTTATACAGTGTAAAGGAGGCGATATCAGTTATAATATTATAATTGCCGCAGGTTTTGTTCTTCTATGGAATTCAGGCTTCATAGGTGCAGAATTCGGGCTGCCACTGGCAGGGCCGTATACCCTTCTTTTTTATAGATATCTGGGTCTTACTCTGCTTCTTCTTTTGTATCTTATAATCAGAAGACATCTGTACTGGCCGGGAAGAACTTCATTCTTTATTGCTGCTGTTGTCGGTATTCTTGCACATGCAGTATGGCTTGGCTGTACCCATTTTGCTCTATGGTATGATGTGCCAGCTGGTATTGTAGCTCTTGTGGTTGCTCTTCAGCCTCTTACAACAGGAGCTTTTTCAGGATATGTTGTGGGCGAATCGACTCCTATACACAGGTGGATTGGTCTTATTCTCGGATTTCTTGGTGTAGCCCTCCCTGTAGCCGTAAGGGTAGATATAACCAGTGCTGCATCTGTTTTCGGGTATTTGATTCCATTTGGTTCGGTAATTTCCATGACTGCTGCAAGTCTTATACAAAGAAAGGTTGAAGTCTATCACAGAAATTTTATAATTCCGCTTGATCTTGCTCTTTTTTACCAGAGCGTAGCTTCTCTTATTGTTATAATTCCTTTTGCATTTTTTGCTGAAAATTTTGCAGCTGACCTAAACCTTCAGTTTGCAGGGATTATGATTTGGCTTGTTATTGGTGTTTCTCTTGGAGCATATGCATTGATGTGGATTCTTATCTCAAGAATTGATGCCACAAGGGTGTCTAGCCTTTTTTATCTAGGACCGCCTGTTACAATGCTTATGGCATGGCTTGCTTTTGGTGATACTGTTCAGGGGATTGATATTGCAGGTCTTTTTATTATTGTTGCTGGCGTCGTAATTACTCAGCTTGAATTTAAAAGTAAAAAGAAGACCGGTTGAGAAAAAAATAAGCAGCAGAATTTTTCAATTTTAATATTTCATAAATAGTATAATATCTGCTGCTATTGCAATTATACTGACTACAAAAATAAATATATAGTTAAACATTTCCTTTGATTTTATAATGGAGTCTAAAAGATAAACAACTTCATCCCTTGATTGATCATCCATGTCCGAAGTTTTGACCTTTTCAGTCAGATTGTTTTTTAAAATGGTTTTTCTTCTTTTATGGCTTATATAGTATCTGAACCCGAAAAAGAAAAGATAACCGATTACAGCGCAGTACCAGATTACTTTGCTTAAAAAAGGGGAGTAATAGTCAAAAAAAATCATTGTCCTGAAAAGCAGGGCTGATAAAAGCCCTATTATAAAAAAACTGTTTATTACGTATGTCGGAAGGGTTTTTGACTTCACCTTGGTTTCCTTTTTTATGTTTCATAAATTAAATTGTATTTGGCCGAAAACCAGAATTTTTTGTTAAGTTACGGCAGATAAAAAATTTAACCTCAGGTAAAAAATTTAACCTCAGGGATATTAGAGCATTTTGAGGCTTAAACTATTGTTCTAATTTAGGAATAATCAAAAAATGCTGTTTTCGTTCAGCATCTGAATAATAAAAGGTGTTTAAATCTTTTGAAGAAAAGACTGTAAACACCTTTTATAAAATTTTATGCTAAGAAAAAGTTCCTGTCATACGGGTTTTATCGCAGGTAATGTAGTCAAGAACTTCTAAAATAATATCTCCCATGGTTTTAACGTCTTCTTCTTCAAGATATAAAGGAAGTTTTAAATCGCAGGCCGCAGAAATTATTTCTTTTGTCTGTGGAAGGCTCTGTTTTTTTTCAAGATACTCCCAGTTCCAGTAGCACCTTGCATTTCCGGCTTCAATCCCGAATACTGAAATTTTTATGTTTTCCATGTTCATGAGCCTTACGAATTCTTCAATTTGTTCTAAATCAAGATTTACAAGATTGAACTGTGCGGAATCATAAATTTTATAAACATCTTTCTCTACCTCAGGAATTTCAATATATTCTGACTTTGAAATTATATCAGAAAAGATTTTGAAGTTTTTGTTGTATTTTTCTCCGTTTTTATCAATCAGAGGAACCTGTGGCCTTGCTACTGCAGCAGTAAGATTTGAAATTCTCTGGTTGTATGTTGGGATTTTTTTCTGAAATTTCTTAAGCTTATCTGTATCCACAAAATGCTTTTCATATGATTTTTCAAATGAGCCTGCATATAAAATAGCCTTTGCAATTATTTCCTCGTCATCTGTTGCAAGTATTCCACCTTCACCTGCATTTATCATTTTGTGTGACTGAAAGCTGAAGCAACCTGCTTTGCCGAATGTTCCGGCAAGTTTGCCTTTATACTTTGCACCAAGACTGTGGGCTGCGTCTTCAATAAGGCAGATGTCGTATTTTTCACAGATTTCCAAAACTTTATCCATATCTGAAACATGGCCTCTCATATGGGAAAGCATTAAAAAATTTGTATCTTGTAAGGCTTTTTTTTCAAGATCATCAGTATTTATTGTGTAGTTTTTTTTGCATTCAACAAGCACAGGCTCGCCTCCTGCATGGATTATGCTGCTTGGAACAGCTGTAAAAGTAAATCCTGGCACAAGAACCTTATCTCCCTGTTCTAATCCTGCACACAAAAGAGAGATAAAAATTGCACTTGAGCAGGAATTTACTGCAAGGGCATATTTTGTCCCAAGATAATCTGCAAAATCCTTTTCAAGAAGGGATGCTTCAGATTGCGAAGGTTTGTCACATCCATACCTGAAAAGTTCACCGGATCTTAAAATTTCTTCAGCTTTTTTTATTGCCTTTTCAGGAACCGGGTTTGGCACAGAAAGGTTTTTGTTAAATCTTTTTTCGCCACCCTGGACAACCAGAAGTCTGTTTTCTTTATAATTCATTTAACCGCCTGTTTTATTGTTTGTTGTAATCTTAATGCACAGCAGAAGATCAAAAAGTATTTTTGAACAAAATATGCTATTGTAACTAAGTAAAGATTTTTGCTTTGAAAATAAAAGTAAAAATGGAGTTTTTGTTCAGCCGCTGAGCAGGAGAAAAATCCTGATTAAATAATTCGATGTTTCAAAAAGCAGAAATTTTTTCAACAAATTTTAATAGCATAAAAAATTATTATTACAAAAGTTTTTTTATTTTACCGGGTTTACAGGTGGCAGGATTTAATTATTCCCTGCCAAAAAATTGCAGCGCTTATAGTATCGATTTTTTAAAATCTATCTCAATTTAATTAAATATTGTTTTTTATGAATTATTTTGAGTTATACTCTTACTAAACATCATGCAGAAATTTTTTTGGAGAAAAAATGTTAGAAGAAATAAAAAGTTTTATAAATGAAAACAGTTATTGTGTGCTTGCAACCTCAAATAAAGATATTCCTTATTGCTCATTAATGGCTTATCTCAATAATGATGATTGTACAAAGATTTATATGGCAAGCTATTCTGATACAAGAAAAGTAAAAAATCTTAAAAAAAATAAAAATTTAAGCCTTATAATAGATTCAAGGGGAACAAATAGGCCCGGAGCTCTTACTATTCAGGGAGAATTTGTTGAAACCGATAAAAATATTTACGAGTTGATTTTTAAAAAATTTCTAAAAAAACATCCCGGCATGGAAACATTTCTCAGTAATGAAAATATTGAACTGATATCTGTGGATATAAAGGCTTTTATGTATATTAAAGGTCTTGAGGATCCATACTATATAGAGGTTTCATAGAAAGGTTGGACTGAACTGTGCTTTCTTTAAGTTAGCCTGGAACAAATGGGAGATTTTTAAATTGTTTAAATTCTGAAGCAGATAAAAAACCCGCCATAAAAGGCGGGCTTAAATTTTAAACAAGTTTTTTTACTGATTCGATAACTCTGTTGTAGTCCGGTTCTTTTGTGACCTCTTCAAGGATTATAATATCTTTGATAACCCTTTTTTCATCAAGAACAAAAACAGCCCTTGCAAGAAGCCTCAGTTCTTTTATAAGAACACCAAAGGTTTTCCCAAAAGATGCATCTTTATGGTCGGAAAGAGTAATTACATCCTCAACATTATTTGCTCCGCACCATCTTTTCTGTGCGAATGGAAGGTCCATGCTTATGGTTAAAATTTTTATATCTTTTCCAAGCTCTGAAGCATGGCTGTTGAATTTTTGAGTTTCCAGATCACACACAGGTGTATCAAGAGAAGGTACAGCTGAAATAACAATAACCTTTGAATCATAATCACTTAATTTTACAGGATTTAAGTCATTGTCTGTAACTGTAAAATCCGGAGCTTTATCGCCAATGTTAAGTTCCGGCCCGATTAGTGTGATAGGATTTCCATGCATTTGTGTAACACCGGTTCTTTCCTGCATTTTGTGCTCCTTTTCTTATATTTATTATTATAATTCATAAGCTAATGGTAAAAATAAGAAGGTCAAGGCTGGTTCTTCAGCTGTTTTAAAAAACATTTTTTTGTATAGTTATATATTAGAAACAAAATTTAAAACTTATAATACCCCAGCATTTTTTGAATTAACTTTTTCATCGCAATAAACGGATTAAAAATTCTGGTTTTTGCTAGGATACTAATCAAAATATACCTAAGATCAGACAAGTATATTATAAGATGAATTGAAGTGTTAATATTGTTGTAATAAATACATGTATGATTAATGTATGATTTTGATTAAAATCTTTCAAACACAAAAGCTTATAAATGGAAAAAGAGATAAAAAGATCTGAATTATTAAAAAACCAAATTCACGAAATTATTTTTGAGGCTGATACCAAAGCCGGCAAAGCCTTTGATATAATTCTTATTGTATCAATTATATCATCTGTTCTTGTTGTAATGGCAGATAGTATCTCTTTTTTGAACAAGTCTTTTGGTGATTTATTCTATGCTGCTGAATGGTTTTTTACAATTTTATTTACAGCAGAATATTTTTTGAGAATCATAAGTGTAAAAAAACCTCTTAAATATTGTTCCAGCTTTTTTGGTATAATAGATCTTCTTGCAGTACTTCCTACATATATAAGTGTTTTATTCCCGGCTTCAAGATATCTTATCGTGATCAGGATTCTAAGGGTTTTAAGAATATTCAGAATCTTAAAACTTGCATACTATCTTGGAGAAGCAAAAGCATTGAAAGAGGCGATGGTTTCCTCCAGGCGGAAAATAACTGTATTTCTTGTTACGGTTATGACCCTTGTAGTTATATTCGGATCACTGATGTATCTTATAGAGGGGCCTGAAAACGGTTTTACAAGCATACCAAAAAGTATTTACTGGGCTATAGTTACTATGACTACTGTAGGGTACGGAGATATTTCACCAAATACGCCGCAAGGGCAGGCACTTGCATCTTTTATAATGATTTTAGGCTATGGAATAATTGCTGTTCCAACAGGAATTGTAACAGCTGAACTTACCTGGAAAAAATCAAGGGAGATAACAACCCAGGCATGCCCTGAGTGCATGTCGGAAGGGCATGATAAGGATGCGATATACTGCAAATACTGCTCAGCCAAACTAAATATTTAATTTTCTTCTTCCGCTAAAAATTTCAGCCATAAAACTTGACTAATCAATCTTAATAATAATTTTTGGGTTAGGCTAAAAAGATTAAAAAGGTTGAAGATAATTATGAAAAACAAAATCAATATAAAAAACTCATTTGTAAATAATCTTCCTGGTGATGATAATTCAGTGAACAGACCAAGACAGGTTTATAAATCATGCTTTTCTTATGTAAATCCTGAAAAACCCACAAACCCTGAGCTTGTTTCATACTCAAAAGAGACAGCAGAACTTCTAGGTATAAATGAAGACGATTGCAGATCAGAAGATTTTCTTCAGATATTTTCAGGGGAAAAAAATCTGAACAATGCAAAACCTTTTGCAATGAACTACGGAGGTCATCAGTTCGGCTCCTGGGCTGGACAGCTTGGAGACGGAAGAGCCATAAATATTGGAGAAGCTGTTTATAATAATCAGAGATATTTTTTACAGCTGAAGGGAGCCGGTCCTACGCCGTATTCAAGAAGCGGCGACGGTTATGCTGTTTTAAGATCTTCTGTGAGAGAATTTTTGTGCAGTGAAGCAATGTATCATCTTGGAATACCGACAACCAGAGCTTTATCTATTGTTTTTACCGGCAATAGTGTTTTAAGGGATATGTTTTATGACGGAAATCCTGAATATGAGCCCGGAGCTATAGTTACAAGGGTATCTCCATCTTTTATAAGATTTGGTAATTTTGAAATTTTTGCTGCAAGACAGGAGCATGAAATTTTAAAACAGCTTGCAGATTATACGATTGAAACTGATTTTCCTGAAATCAAATCTGAAGGAAAGGAGAAATATTTAGAGTTTTTTTCAAAAGTTTTAAATCTTACTGCTGACCTTATTGTAAACTGGATGAGAGTAGGGTTTGTACATGGGGTTATGAATACTGACAATATGTCTGTAAAAGGACTTACAATAGATTACGGCCCCTATGGCTGGCTTGAAGTTTTTGATCCCGAATGGACTCCAAATACCACTGATGCTCAGTTAAAAAGATATGCTTTTGGAAGACAGCCTGAAATAGCTTTATGGAATCTTTCCATGTTTGCAAATGCTCTTTATCCGCTTATAAATGAGGCTGAGCCGCTTGAAAGAGAACTTAAAAGTTTTCAGTCTTTGTTTAATTTAAAATACCGTGAAATGATGGCTTCCAAACTCGGAATAGATAATTTCAACAGTGATGAAACCGGAAATATTATTAATGAGCTGAATAATATACTTACTATCGCAGAAACTGATATGACAATTTTTTTCAGAAAACTTTCTGATATTGATCCATTTAAAGATTCAGCTACAAACTTTGATATTTTTAATGAAGCTTTTTATGATATTTCTGAAATTACGCCTGAAAAGAAAAAAAGATTTGCTGACTGGATTGAAAAATATTCAGAAATTTTAAAAAAAGAGAATAAAGCTCCGGATAAAAGAAAAAAAGAGATGAACAGCATAAATCCTTTATATGTATTAAGGAATTACCTTGCACAGACTGCATCTGAAAAGGCTGAACAAGGAGATTACAACTATTTAAATGAACTCTTTAGCACTTTGAAGAAACCATATGAAGAACAACCAGGCAAAGAAAACTTTGCACAGAAAAGACCTGAGTGGGCAAGGCATAAACCCGGATGTTCAATGCTTTCATGCAGCTCCTGATTAAGTGGCTTATTTTTTTTAGAAAAGTTTAGTTTTTTGCAGGTCACAATTTTAACTGATAAAGTGTAGCTGATTTTAATTTTTGTTAAAAAGTTTTTTTATGCTTTTTTATTCTTCGGCTAAAGCAAATGCTCTTAGAAAATTTAAACTTATATTATAATTATTAATTTTACTTAATTTCATAATTATATTAACTGAATTCAACAAGTATTAATTTGTGATTATCAACATGGATAAATTCTTATGTATTCAGTATTTGTAAAAGGTTTTGCCTCCGGAATAAGTATAATAGCTGCAATAGGTGCACAGAATGCTTTTGTTTTAAGCCAGGGGGTTAAAAAAAATTCCATATTTCTGATTCCATTGATATGCATAATCTGTGATGCCCTATTCATAAGTATTGGCGTAGCAGGTATGGGAAAACTTGCCCAAACCGGAAAAAACCTTAATACTGTAATCAGTTCAGCAGGTGCTGTGTTCCTTTTTTTTTACGGATTCAAATCTCTTATGTCGGTTTTTAAGTCGAGAAAACTTGATATTGATTCACAACAGGCAAAAGGGATTAAAATAATTATTACTTCTACCCTGGGTGTTACCTTGCTTAATCCGCACTTCTATCTTGATACCGTATTTCTAATGGGCGGAATAAGCAGCGGAATCGATCAAGGTTTAAAACCATACTTTCTGATGGGGGCAGTATCAGCATCATTTACATGGTTTTTTCTTCTAAGTCTTGGCGCATCAGTTCTTGCGCCTTTTTTCAAAAATGAAATATCATGGAAGCTGCTTGATACCTTTGTATCGTTTATAATGTTTTATATCGGTTTTTCCCTTATAAAAAATCTTTTTTGATATTTTAAAAATTAAAATTTTATCAGCTGTATTTTAAATTTTTTTAACTTAAACTCTCTTTAAAAAAATCAATCTTTATGACAGACAATCTTTCTTCCTTTACCTTTCCCTTGAAGCATCAGATCTATTTCTTTTTCAAGATTTTCAAGACCGACCTCTTTTGTTATTTCAAAAAGTTTTGGAATTTTCCAGTCATTTGCAAGCATGTTCCATGTCTTTTTTCTGTAATCCATAGGACAGTTTTGAGACTCTATCCCTGCAAGGGTTAACCCTCTTAATATAAAAGGGAATACAGTCAGATTAAGTTTTGGAGATAAAACATTTCCGCAGCAGGTTACAATTGAATGCTGGTTTACTGATTTGATTGCAGTTTCAAGGATTTCTCCTCCGATGGTATCTATTGCTCCGGCCCATTTTGTTTGTAAAAGCGGCTTTTTTGTATCTCCAAGAAACTGATCAGAGGTAAGTGCGTTTGAAGCGCCAAGGGATAAAATATAGTCTTTTTCATCGCTGGGGCCGCTTACTCCTGTTACAGAATATCCTGCACCGGAAAGAATTAAAACAGCAATACTTCCAACACCTCCGGAAGCCCCAGTAACAAGGATTTCTCCCATTTTTGGGGTTATTTGGTGTTCTGTAAGTTTTAAAACGGATAAAGCTGCAGTAAATCCGGCTGTTCCGTAAACCATGCTTTCTTTAAGGCTGAGCTTGTCAGGGAGTTTTACCACCCAACTTGCGGGAACTCTTATGTACTCGCCAAAACCGCCCGGAGTATTCATTCCAAGGTCATAGCTTGTTACTATAACTTCTTCACCTTTTGAAAAAAGATCAGAGTCTGAATTTTCAACTATACCTGCCGCATCAATTCCAGGAGTATGTGGGAAATTTCTTGTAACTCCTTTGTTGCCGGAAGCTGAAAGAGCATCTTTGAAATTAAGTGAAGAATATTTTACTTTTACAAGAACTTCACCTTCGGGAAGATCTTTTGTGTGAAGTTCCTTAATCGATCTTGAAAATTCATTGTCATTTATTTTATCAACAACAAGTGCTTTGTATTTTATATCAGACATTTTATTCTCTCCTTGTATATATTTGAATTTTTTTTAAATAAAATTTTATCTGAATCAGAATTCAGGAATCTCAGCTTCAAGCTCTTTTTCAGTATCAGATTCTTCAAATTCAGAGTTAAGTTTGTCAAAACTTTTATCAGCCTTTGTCATTTCTATTTCTTCCCTTAATTTTCCAACACGTTTTTTCTGATAATTTATAAGCTTTTTTTTGGGGAGTATAGCAGAACCAAAAACTGCCGCTTCTTCAGCGCCTTTGATAAAACCTTTTTCTTTAGCTTTTCTCTGTTTTATTCTGTCTATTTTAATATTTGACCTTACAAAAAGATAAAGGTTTTCATCATTTTTAAATTCACGGATAAGCCTGTTTTCAGCCTTGCCTTTTACATCTTTGAAATTTTCATAAATAACTGTTTCAATTATTTTATCTATCTTTTTTACCATTTTTTCTTCAAGATCATTTTTAAGCGGATCAATTTTTTCTATTCCCCCTTTTTTATATGAAAAAACATATATGTAATCAGGATTTTTTGCTTCATAATACCATGAGGGAGCATTATCAATCTGGATTTTATCTGCAGTTGCAAGTCCTGTTTCAAAAAGAAATCCTGCTAAAACTGTTATTAGTTTAATCCCTAAGGCTTCAAGCATGATTAACTCCTTTTATTCAATAAGGTTTGATATATTATATCAAAAGTTTCATAAAAAATAACAGATAAAATATAATGTCCTGGTTCTCAGAGAGGCTTTTGTGTTGTTAAAATTAAAACCAGTCAATTTGTAAGTTTAATATTCTTTGTTAAGTTAACTTTAAAGTATAAATTTTGAAAATAATAAAAAAATATAGAATTTGTGAAAAAATCAGGCATAATTTATTTTGCTGGTTTCAAAAACAATAAGGGGAAACTCTATGTTCAAATTTATTGAAAATTTAAGTAAGTTAAGTTTGAAAACAGTCCAGGTTGAAGTTTCGTCTTATTGCAATGCTTCATGCATATATTGCCCCCATTATTTTTTTTCAGGCAAAATCGAAAATAATTTTCTTCCATCCAAAGCAATAGACATAATACTTTCAAACTTAAGCCCCAAAACATATATTCATCTTCAGGGGTGGGGCGAACCTCTTGCTCATCCGGAATTTATAAATATAGCCGAAAAAATTAAAAACATCGGATTTAAAGCAGGAACTACAACAAATGGTTCTTTGTTAACTGAAGATATGCTTGAAAAACTTGTTGATATGAAAATTGATTACATTGCATTTTCAACCGCAGGGTGCTCACATTTAAGCAACGATTTTATTAGAAAAAAGACTTCTTTAAAAGATATTGCAGAAAAGATATCGATTTTAAAAGAGATAAAAAAAAGAAAAAATTCAACCAAACCGAAAATTCATATAGCAGATATTTTGTTTAAATCATCTCTTCAAGGTTTTTTTTCATCACTTGAATTTTATAATGAAATAAAACCTGATCAGGTTGTTGTAAGTTCAATTTCTCTTGCATGCTCCAGAGAGATGGAAAAGGAAGCTTTTTTAGCAAAAAACAGGGAAGAATTTGATATACTCAAATCAAGACTGAGGAGTTTCAGAGATAAGATTTTAACCGATATTAATTACCACATAGTTGCTCCTGATATATTAAGAAATCAATGCAGTGAAGATATAAAAAACAGTCTTTTTATAGGTTCAAAAGGAGATGTTTTTCCCTGCGTTTTTTTAGGACTTCCCCTGAAAGAAAAGGCAGATATTTATATAAGAGGTGCAAAACAAGAGATATTTCCCCAAAGCTTTGGGAATATTTTTGAAACTTCACTAAAAGATATAAGAAACAGCAGTGAATACAAAAAATTTTTAAAAACCTGTTATTCTTCAAATGAAATCTGCAGATTATGTCTTAAAAGATCAATAGATTGTATTGAACCTGAAACCAGGTCTTTTGATTTTGACAGCCTCAATGACAGGTGGGAAGTTGTAAGATCTGTAAATGAGCAAACAGAAGATCGCAAAAGACTTGAAACAGAGCTTGAAAGCCGGAGAAAAAGGGCTTTCAAGCAAAAAAACTAAACGTTTTGTCCTGCGCACCATCCCGAAGACCATGCCCATTGAAGATTATAACCTCCAAGCATTCCTGTAACATCAAGTACTTCACCTGTAAAATAAAGGCTTTTAACTTTTAATGATTCCATTGTTTTTGAAGAGATTTCATGACAGTCAACACCCCCTTTAACAGCTTCTGCTGTCTTAAGGCCTTCTGTACCCCCCGGGGTTATTTTTAAGTTCTGGAGCTGAGATTTAAGATTTTCTGTTTCTTTTTTTGTAATATCTGCAATAAATCTGTTCTGGAGATTTTTGTCTATTACAGTTTCAACAAGGCTTTTTGGAAGATATTCAGATATAAGATTTTTGATTTTTTTTCTGCTTCCTGAATTTTTTTCTTTTAAAATAATTTCTTCAATATCTGTATCAGGTAAAAGATCTATATCTATTGTATCTCCCGGTTTAAACCACAGGGAAATTTTTAAGATTCCCGGTCCGCTTAACCCTTTGTGTGTAAAAAGAAGATTGTCTCTGAATGCTTTTTTTCCGCAGGTTATTTCAGCTTCAACAGTTAGGCCCGAAAGATCTGAAAATATTTTTTTGTCCTCCGGCTGCATTGTAAGTGGTACTAATGCGGGTTGATAAGGGATAATATTAATATCAAAATCATCTGCCACTTTATATCCAAAACCGGTTGCTCCTGTTTCAGGAAGAGACGGTCCGCCTGTTGCTATAACAAGAGATTTGCACAAAAGTTTTTCTGAACCTGAGTTAAGCTGAAAAAAATCCTTTTTTTTGAAAATCTCATCAATTTTAGTATTAAGAAGAAAGTTGACATTATTGTTTCTGCATTCTTTTAAAAGCATATCAAGTATATCTTTTGAACTTTTTTTGCAGAAAAGCTGTCCATCTTTTCTTTGTTCATATTTGATTCTGTGACTTTCCAAAAGAGCAATAAAATCCCATTGAGTATAACGGCTTATTGCAGATTTGCAGAAATGCGGATTTTCAGAGATATAATTTTCAGCATCCAGAAAAAAATTTGTAAAATTGCATTTACCACCGCCGGAGATAAGAATTTTTGCCCCGGGTTCTTTCTGGTGATCTATAACAAGAACTCTTTTACCTCTTTTGCCTGCTTCTATTGCGCACATAAGACCGGAAGCTCCTGCTCCGATTATTATTACCTGCGGTTTAAACTCTGCTGCCTGTGAAATGTTTTTCATTATAATATCTTTGTAAGTGTTTAAAATTTAAAGCGATGTTTTCTCTAACACAACTAGTATTCAAGTGCAAGAAAATAGGAGAAAATGAAACTTTACTCTTTTTTCAATTTGCTTGATTATATTTCTATAAATGTGGTATCTGCTTTAAGATTTTATAAAAAATTGAGTAAATACAGGCTCAAATTATTTTTAAATAAAGAGATTTGATTATGAGTATAATTAATGCGATCGGCAACACTCCTTTAGCAGAACTTAAAAATATGTGGGATGCAGAAAAAACCGGAGTAAGAATTCTTGTTAAGCTGGAAGGATCCAATCCTGCAGGCTCAGTAAAAGACCGCCCTGCATATTATATGATAAAAAAAGGGATTGAAGACGGGCTTTTAACAAAGGATAAGACCATACTTGAGCCTACTTCAGGGAATACAGGTATAGGCATGGCAATGGTTGCAGCAGCTCTTGGCTTTTCCATCAAGCTGACCTTGCCGGCCTGCGTTAGCATAGAGCGCAGATCAACACTTATTGCCATGGGCGCTGAGCTTGAGCTGACTCCCGGAAGTGAAAAAACAGACGGTGCAATAGCAAGAGCTCATAATATAATGGAGTATCACGGAGATTCATATTTTATGCCTAACCAGTTTAAAAATGAAGCCAACTGGATGGCGCATTATGAGACAACTGCGCCTGAAATTATTCGTCAGACAAATGATCAGGCAGATCTTTTTGTTGCAGGAATGGGAACCACAGGAACTCTTATGGGCTGTTCAAAATATTTCAGAGAGAATTCCCATAAAACAAAAGTTCTTGGTATAGAGCCTGAAGAAGGCCACAGAATCCAGGGGCTGAAAAATATGAATGAAGCTGTTGTACCTGAAATATATAATCCTTCTTTGCTTGATGAAAAACTTTTCTGTAATGACAATGATGCATTCAACACAGTAAGAGAACTTGCTTTAAGTGAAGGTATCTTCTGCGGAATAAGCAGCGGAGCCGCATTGTGGGGCGGTATGAAAGCAGCTATGGATATGAAAAGGGGTTCAACTGTTGTAGTTTTGCTTCCCGACCGTGGCGACAGGTACCTTTCAACCGAAGTTTTTCGCAGCGTGTGTGCGGATTGTCCTCCATGATTCTAAATATTGTTTTATTTGAACCTTTATGACATTTTATAAAAAAGGCAGGAATTTTTACCCCTGCCTTTTTTATATGTTTTAATGATTTTGATCAGGACTTAAATCACGAATCAATATGATCTGGCTTGTACATGTCAAGATTAAAGATTTGACCCCGATTGTCTGACCCCGATTGTCTCTGGTAAAATGATTTTTAGATATCCCTATGGGGCACCTACGTTAGCTGGGTCAAAGGGGCTAAAACAAGCATTTGATCCAATTAATAATACATTTACATACTCTAAACAGATAAAATCATTTCAGGCCTTTGAAGTAGGAAGGACTGCATATGGAGATTTATGGCAAGAATAACCGTTTTTTTAAAAAAGAACATCTTAAATTTTGTAATTGCTATTGGGGTTTTAATATTATCAATATTAGTTTCTGATAAATTATCGGAGCAACCGGATTTTAAATGGTGGGCTGGATTGATTTTTTTTATTTGCCTTTATCTTTCCAGTTTATATGAAATTACAGTTAAAGAAGGAAAGAAAAATGGATACCCCAATATTAGAATATTTATCGAAATTTTATGCGTTTGGGTAATACCCATATTAATTGGGTATGTGATGAATATATAACCAAGGAAAACCAAGGGGAAAACCAAGGGGTCAGAAGTTTACTAATTTACTTTTTCAGTAAAAATTATCGATGAAAAAGCAAAGGGCCTCTTGGCCAGGAGACATTATACGACTACGACATGGCAGGAAGGCTGAGCAGTAAAGTTAAGCCCGGCGGTGAAACCATAGAATACGATTACTACCCTTCAGGAAAGATTAAAAAGGCTGAATATTTTAATGCAGCCGGAGAAAAAAAAGGAGCAACAGAGTTTACCTACAATGCATCAGGTTAGATAAAAACCTGGCAGACAGAAGAGTTCAGCGGAAGTTTTACATACAGCAAAACTGGAGAAAAACTAACAGAAACCATAGACTATGGCAATTTTACAAAAACTATAAACTATACATACTATAAAAACGGCCTTAAAAAAACGTACACAGATCCATCAGGAACAGAGTACAGCTACCTGTACAACGAAGCAGGAAGCCTTAAAGCAATCCAGGTCCCTGATAACGGCTACATCACAATGGGCGAGTTTAAATGGAACAGGCCTGAGAAGATGAGTTATCCCGGAGGAACAACAAAGGAATTTGATTATGATGCCTTCATGAAATTAAAGAATATCTCATCCCTTGACCCGGGAGCCAACAGAGTTCAGGATCTTAATTATATCTATGACAAGGCTGACAATATAACAGATATCGACTCCACGGACGGAGATAAGTCTTATAACTACGACAACCTCTACAGGCTTACAAACAAAGATTTTGAAGAAATCCCTGCCGAAGAATTTACCTACGATAACTCAGGCAACAGAACATCATCTTCAGATATTCCTGAATGGAGTTACAATGAAAACAATGAACTTATCTCGTACAAAGATACAGAGCTTACGTATGATGAAAACGGAAACCTTGCAACAAAAACCGAAAACGGAGTAAAAATAACCTATACATATACTCCCAGGGGAAGAATAGATAAAATCTGGAAAGGAGAGCCGGACTCAGGAACTCTTATTGCAGAATACAGCTACGATCCCTTCGGAAGAAGGCTTTCTAAAGAAACGGATAAAGGCAAAACATACTTTATCTATTCTGATGAAGGTCTTGCAGGTGAGACTGACTCTTCAGGAAACATAAAAAGAACCTATCTTTTCAAACCAGGCTCCCAGTGGGGAACAGACCCTGTAATTCTGACTCAGAATAATAAGGTCTATTTTTATCATAATGATCACCTGGGAACCCCGAAAAATATTACTTCAAAGTCAGGAAAAGTTGTATGGAAAGCAAAGTATTCTTCCTTTGGAAAAGCTGATATAGTAATCAGTGATATAGAAAATAATCTTAGATTCCCGGGGCAGTATTTTGATGAGGAGACCGGGTACCATTATAACTGGCACAGGTATTATGATCCTGGGGTTGGGAGGTATTTGCGGGTTGATCCTATTGGGTTTGGAGGTGGGGTTAATTTATATGGGTATGTGCTAAATGATCCTATAAATAATATAGATCCATTGGGGTTAATAAACTGGGGCGCTGTAGGCAAAGGAACCATTGCCACATTTGGTGGTGCTGTAGGGGTTGTTACTGGTGCGGCTGCATCAACAACAGGTGTCGGTGCTATAGGAGGTGTTCCCGCTGTTTTGGGTGGTTCTGCAGCTTTTGGATGGGGTGTTTCACAAATAATTGCAGGCTTTATGGATAATGAAATACCATTTATGGGAGTAAAGGAGGCGGTAATAAAAAACACAACTGACCCAGGATTGTTGCAGGATGAGCTGCTTGGTGTAAATACATTGAATGATATGTTATTGACTGGCAGAACTAAACCTACTGATATAGGAAAAATTAATAGTGCGATACAAGGTGGGCAATCAATTTATAATTCAGGTTCTACGATCATAGACTCTATATATAAAAACGATACTGCTCCGTCATCGCCATGTAAATAAAGGATTTGATGAATAAGATGTCGAATTATATTTTACCAATTTCATTCATTATATTTGCAATCTTTTTTTTGATTCTTTCTAAAAGCAAAAAAAATTATCAAAAATTAGTTGAGAATAATGATGAAAAATTTGCCAATCAAGTAAACAAAACCCTTAAAATTGGGGGGGCTTTACTATTAGCTTGTTCATTCATCTGGCTGATATTTTTTTAAGAATTTGGTGATGTGATCTTATGTCCGGAAGAGGCAGGATATATCCTTATGGCACACCTTCTTTAGTAGGTTCAAAGGGTGTGACTACACTGTATGATCCGGCTAGTAGATTATTAACTAATCCTTCAATAGTTCCGGCCTTTCAAGGCACTCAAGTAATAGCGATAGGTGTAGATAATGCAACAAGGTAACCTGTTTCAAAAATACTGGTTAGATATTGTCTGTGGGTTTGCTGTGATTGTTGCTACAGCGAGAATTTTAATTGAATTGCCATCTTTGACAACAAATAAATGTTGGATGCTGATAATTTTTTCCATTGCTGTATGGCTTTCATGTGCATATGAAATTACTATAAAACGTTGTATTCAAGAAGGGATATTAAAAAAAAATATATTGTTTAGATTTGTTGTTATTTGGGTAATACCTCTATTAATAGGGTATGGAATCAGTTTTATGCTAACACCTTAAAAATATAAAAAAGTACAAATTTATAAAGCGGTTGTCAGCAAACAACCTTCTTAAAAACCAGTAAAACCCAGGAATCAGAAGTTTACAATTTACTTTTTGAGCAGAAGAGCAGAAGAGCAGTAGTTCTTTGACAATAAAATAAAAGTATATACACATATACAGAACCGGTTAAATATTCGATTTTCTGAACAGATAAAACCGAAATTGAAACACTGGATGATCTTAATCTTATAGGAGATGAGATAGATCAGCTTTTTGCAGTAGATCCTCCTCCCTCAGTAAGTAAAAGGGGTCACCCATTAAAGAACTTGTCAATAAAAAAAATACCTCTCCCAGACTAATTTACATTAGTTTTTTTGACAATATTCAATTTTGCTGTTTTGCACTGAGTTATTTTTTAAA
>Ga0136557_1001070_pt1 | contig 18788 bp, 17 predicted proteins | sample AntRauTorckE6832_FD_104796 | JGI IMG/M metagenome (GOLD analysis project Ga0136557, IMG submission 104796) | Saline lake microbial communities from Rauer Islands, Antarctica - Metagenome Torckler E6 #832 | ecosystem: Environmental > Aquatic > Non-marine Saline and Alkaline > Saline | place...
AAAAAAGTCAGGAAAATTCTTTCAGAAGCTTGAATGTAAATATTCTCAGGCTTAAAATATATGTTTTAAAGTTCACTTGTCTCTGCAAAGGTCTTAAAATATAAAAGCTGAAAAAATAAAATGCCCGGCAAAAAGCCGGGCATAAAAGTGTTTGTTATCCCTGGATATATGAAGATACTTCAAAATCGGGGTAGGAGTTACCTCCGTGTTCAACCTGGTCAAGTCCTGCCATTTCTTCTTCTTTTGAAACCCTTAATCCTATTGTTTTATCTATAACTTTAAACAGAATAAATGCTGTGGGAAATGTCCATAAAAAGCAGGCTGCTATTCCAAGAATCTGAACCCCTATAATTGAGGCTGAAGTTCCGCCTGCATTAAATATTCCTGCAGCAAAAGTTCCCCATGCTCCGCATACTCCGTGAACTGAAATTGCGCCAACAAAGAATCTTTAAATCAAATTTATAATGCTGAATCGCTTGTTTCTCCGGTTCTTATCCTTACTGCTTCTTCCACAGGAAGCACAAAAATTTTCCCGTCACCTATTTTTCCTGTTGAAGAAACAGCAGCTATTGTTTCCATGGCCATTTTAAGGCTTGCATCTTCTACAACAATTTCGATTTTAATTTTTGGTACAAAATCGATGCTGTATTCTGCACCTCTGTAAATTTCTTTGCGGCCTTTCTGCCGCCCGAAACCTTTAACTTCACTTATTGTCATTCCACTGATGCCGAGCTCAGTGAGTTTTTCTTTGACATCATCAAGTCTGAACGGCTTAATAATAGCTTCAATTTTTTTCATAACCTGTCTCCTGCAAAAAGTTGTCTCGAGTTGCCCGGGTCGAGATATTTAAACAAAAATTTATTATACCTAAGCAATAAGCCGGCCATATTTTTTAACTGCCCGGTTTTTGTTTTTAAGGTGCTGTATTTGTTGGGTATAGTTTTTTTATAAAATTTCTTTTTAAAAATAAAGTTTAAAGCAAAACAAAGGGTTTGTTCTTTAACTATCTGTAGTTATTGTTTTTTTATACTTAAAGACCTGTAAGTGTTATGTTTCAAAAATGTAACAAAAGTACTGGTAAAAATTTACTTATTATAATTTAAGAAGAAAATTAAGGATTTTTATAAATCTCATAAATTAATAATATTCTGTTTTTAAAGGAGATAAAGACTGTGTGGCAAAAAGCTAAAGTTCTTTGTATTGTAAGGTTACAAAAACGTATATTGAAACAAAAGTGTAATAAAGATAAGCATGGAATTTAGTTGATTACTGATTGTTTAATATGAATTTAACGATATTTAAAAAGAGGGTAAATTTTCAATCAGCCGTAACTGAACAAAAAATTGTAGTTTTCAGCCAAATACTAAATATCTTGCTCGTTATAAGTTGACATTTATTCTTTAAATTAATAAATATACACAATAATAAGAGTTTTTGACTTGCCAACTTGATTTAATTTTCTGGATAACCACAAAAACACAAAGATCATATTTTTTTCGGAGTAAAACCATGAGTGAAACAGTAGAAGTGATTGAAAATCAATGGATACCTATGTCTGACGGATGCAGGATTGCAGCTAAGATATGGCTTCCTGAAAATGCAAATAACAATCCTGTTCCTGCAGTACTTGAATATATTCCTTACAGAAAAAGGGATATAAAAGCCAAAAGAGATTCTGAAATACACGGATATTTTGCTAAAAACGGATATGCATGCATAAGGGCAGATCTGAGGGGTAGCGGCGATTCTGAAGGTATTCTGGAAGATGAGTATCTTCAGCAGGAGCTTGATGACGGAATTGAGATCTTGAAATGGATAGAGTCTCAGCCCTGGTGCAGCGGGAATATAGGGATGATAGGTATTTCATGGGGAGGATTCAACGGATTACAGATTGCAGAATTTAACCCTCCTCAGTTAAAAGCTGTTATATCTGTTTGTTCTTCGGACGACAGGTATGCAGATGATATTCACTACATGGGCGGTTGTCTTCTGACAGATCAGCTTTCATGGGCATCGACAATGTTTGCTTATAACTCGTGTCCTCCTGACCCTGAAATAGCAGGAGAAAAATGGAAGGATATGTGGCTTGAAAGGCTTGAAGGGAGCGGGTTGTGGCTGAAAAACTGGCTTGAACATCAATCAAAAGATTCATTCTGGAAGCATGCTTCTGTATGTGAAAATTATGATAAAATTAAAACACCGGTTTTTGCAGTAAGCGGCTGGGCAGACGGTTATTCAAATACAGTATTCAGGCTTGTTGAAAATTTAAAATCTCCTGTAAAAGGACTTATCGGAGCATGGGGTCATAAATACCCTCATATGGGTGGCCCCGGGCCTGAAATCGATTTTCTTAAAGAGTGTGTGAGATGGTGGGATAAGTGGCTTAAAGGTATTGATACAGGTGTTATGGAAGAGCCTGATTTAAGGGTCTGGATGCAGGATACTGTTTCTCCTCTTCTTCCCAAAAGACCTGGAAGGTGGGTTGCTGAGAATAAATGGCCTTCTGATCGGATAAAGGAAAAAGAGCTTATTATAACCAAAGACGGTTTAAAGGCTGAACCAAATCCCAACAGATACGAAAAAGTTGTTGAGATTCAAAGCCCTTTGAGTGTAGGGCTTTTTGGCGGAAAATGGTGCTCATATTCAGAAACTGCAGATCTTCCCTGGGATCAGAGAGAGGAAGATGGAGGTGCTGTTGTGTTTGAGACAGAACCTCTTGACAAAAAAGCAGAGATTCTGGGACGACCTGTTGCAGAGCTTGAACTCTCTGTTGACAAGCCACAGGCAATGATTGCTGTAAGGCTTTCAGATATAGGTGAAAACGGCAGAGGTACAAGAGTAACATACGGACTTTTAAATCTTTCCCACAGAAATAGTGATGAAAATCCTGAAAAACTTGAGCCTGGCAAAAGATATAAAGTAAAAGTCCCAATGAACTACATTGCCCAGAGTTTTCCTGCAGGACATAAAATAAGACTTTCTGTTTCAACCTCATATTGGCCGCTTGCATGGCCTTCGCCCGAACCTGCAAAAATATCGCTTTATACAGAAAGCTCAAAACTTGTTCTTCCGTTAAGACCTGGGTCTGAAAATGATAAAGAATTAAGGCCTTTTGATTCTCCGAAACCACTCGAAGGCATTGATGCTGAAATAACAGCTCCGTCTGAAAGAGAGTGGAAAGTTATTCATAATCTTGCAGACAACAGTGTAAGGGTAAATGTTATAAATAATGATCCAAAGCTTTATCTTAACCATATAAACTTAAGCATTCAAAAGGATGTAAGCGAGTCCTTTTCGTACTACAGCAATAATTATGATACAGTAAGAGGAGAGGTTGTTTCAAAGCGTGGCTTTAAAAGAGATGATCATGAACTTCTGGCTGTAACAAGAACTGTTCTTACTTCTACTAGAACACATTTTAAAATCAGAGCTTATCTTGATGCTTTTGAAGGTGATGCAAGGATTTTCAGTAAAAGCTGGGATGAAACAATAACCAGAAATTTCTTATAAATTTGAAATATGTAAAAGTGATTAAGCACAATTTGTGCAAAAAAAGAAAGAATAGTAAAAAAACTGAAAGGAAAGAATTGAATGAGTAAAAAAAATATATTCATAGTAGGGCTTGATGAATTCAACAGAAAAAAACTTGAAAATCTTCCCCAGGCAAAGGAGTGCAACTTTCTTCCTGCCCTTGATGTAAGTGATATCCGTAATGTTGAATCATTTGACATGAAGTATCTTATTGAAAAAGCGATAAAAAATATTGAATCAGCACCAGGCGGTGTTGCAGGTGTTGCAACTTTTTATGATTTCCCCGGAACAGATATTGTTCCCATACTTGCAGCACATTTTAATCTTCCCGGGCCGACACTTGAAAGCGTTTTAAAATGTGAAAACAAGTACTGGAGCAGGCTTGAGCAGCACAAGGTTATTCCGGATCATATACCCCAGTTTCAGGCTTTTGATCCTTTTAATGACAATGCTTTTCATGAAATGAATCTTCTTCCTCCCTTCTGGATTAAACCTATAAAAGCTTTTAAATCTTTTCTTTCATACCAGATTAATGGTGAGCTTCAGTTTAAAGAAGCAATGGAAGAGGTAAGAGAGCATATCGAATATATAGGTAAGCCATTTAAGTATCTTATGGAAAATTACGGTGAGATACCTGATGAAATAGCGCACATGCCTGAAACATGTATTGCTGAATCGCCTATAGGCGGGTTTCAGTGTACTCTGGAGGGGTACTCCCAGAACGGAACAGTAACAGGTTACGGAATTGTGGACTCCATAAGGGAACAGGACAGTTCTTCATTTGCAAGATATCAGTATCCGTCAATTCTGCCCATGGAGATTCAGCACAGAATGATAGATATTGCAAGAAGTGCAATATCAGAAACAGGTCTTGATAATTCTCCTTTTAATATTGAGTTCTTTTATGACCAGACTTCTGGCAATATTTATCTTCTTGAAATAAATCCGAGAATTTCCCAGGCACATACAGATCTTTTTGAAAAAGTTCACGGATTTTCACATCATCATATAATGACCGAGCTTGCACTTGGCCGTAAGCCGCCGGTGATGGAAAAAAAGGGTAAATACAACATAGCAGGCCATTTTATGGTAAGAACTTTTGAAGAAGGTATTGTGCTTCAGGCTCCTTCAGAGGATGAAATAAATCAGGTTAAGGATCAGTTTCCGGATACCAATATTAAAATTCTTGTAAAGGAAGGCGAAAAGCTTTCTGAACTTGCAGCTCTTCAGGACAGCTACAGCTATGAGATAGCAAATATATTCATAGGCGGCAGAGATGAGTCGGATATGCTTGAAAAATATCAGAAGATTTTAGAGATTCTTACTTTCAGAATAGAAAAAGAAGAGCCTGTAGTAGAATTGTAGCTGATAATTTAGATTTTTGCAGGTTATAAATACAGGAAAATATTTATCAACAAAGCGCTGGCCGGTAGAGACGCGATTTATCGCGTCTCTGTACACCGCGTCTCTGAATGTTTTCTGCTGAACTGACTTCAGATTAAAATGTTATAATCTCATACCCCTGATCAATATAAGAACTCATTGAAGGGTGCCCCTTCATATCCCCTTTAAGCGGAAGTCCTTGTTCTTTAGCAAAATCAAGAGAACCGAGTTTTGCAGCGCAAGCTTTACAAACGGCATCAAGGATGTTTTCACTTACAACCTGTTCAAAAAGATCGGGAACAGGTTTGTCAAGAGAGCTTATTTTTGGAAGAAGCCCGGCAGAAGACCCTTCAATAACAAGCTTTATGTCATGTCCTTTTTCTTTCATATCAAGAGCATTTAAAAGAACGTGAATAAAGCACATAGGATCTCCATTGAATACAAAAAAAGCTTTTTTTTCCACACCAACCCCCTGAAATTCTCTCTGAATTAAATATTTTCAAGTCTGTCAGATATTTTCATACCGAGCTCACGGCATTTTTCAAGATCAGCTTCTTCAGGAACATACTGGACCTTTATTCCGTCATCAATAAGTTCAAACCCTAAATCTGTCATATAGCTGTTTAATATACCTACAGCTTCACCGCTCCATCCGTATGATCCAAATGCTGCGCCCATCTTGTTTTTAGGCTTCAGCCCTTTCATATATGTAAGAATGTCTGAAAGAGCGGGGAATATATTGTTGTTGAGTGTAGGAGAACCTAAAATTACAGCTCCTGCATCCATTGTTTCCGTAATTATGTCGCTTCTGTGCCACTTTCTTGTGTTCATTGATACTACAGGGATATTTCTTAAAGCTATTTCTTCGGCAATGGTTTCAGCCATTTTTCTTGTGCTTTCCCACATTGAATCGTAGATAATAACAGCTTTTTTACCAGGTTTTTGTTCACACCATTCTTTGTATGCATTTAAAATTTTTGAAGGATCTTTCCTGAACATTACGCCGTGGTCAGGACATATCTTTTCTATTTCAAGATTCATTGCTTCAACATCTTTTATAAGCTTTTTCACAAGCCCTGAAAAAGGAAGAAGAATATTTGCATAGTATTTTTTTGCATGACCCATCATTTCATCTTCATTTATCTGGTCATCCCAGGAAGCCCATCCGGAGTAATGCTGACCAAAAGCATCACTTGAAAAAAGGACTTTATCCTCTTTTGCGTATGTAAACATACTGTCAGGCCAGTGGAGCATTTTTGTTTCAAGAAAAGACAGGGTTTTTGATCCTGTGCTCATTTCTGATCCTGATTCAGCTATCTGTAAATTTAATCTGTCTTTTCCAAAATGTGCTTCCAGATTTTTTTTACCTGCTTTTGAGCAGATTACAGGTTTGTCTTCACCTATAAAATGCATAATATGGGGGATTGCACCTGAATGATCCATTTCAGAATGGTTGCTTATAACCATGTCTATATTTTTCGGATCAGTGATTTTTTTTATATTATCAAGCAGTTTGTCTGAGAAGTCTTTTTTTACGGTATCTATCAGAATAATTTTCTCATCAACTATTAAAAAAGCATTGTATGTAGTTCCCTCATAAGTCGAGTATCCGTGAAAATCTCTTATATTCCAGTCTCTTACCCCTACATTGTAAATGCCTTCGGCTACCTTGTTTATTTGCATTTTAAAGTTCTACTCCTTTTCAAAGTCTTCTTTTCCTGCCCCGCATACCGGACAAACCCAGTCGTCAGGAAGATCGTCAAAAGGTGTTCCCGGTTCAATTCCGCCTTCATCATCGCCTGCTTCGGGATCATAAACATATCCGCAAACAGTGCAAACAAATTTATCCATGCTTATCCTCTTTAAAAATTTTTATGGTTTACCTGATAAAGCCGTTTCCGAAGAATATAAAAATATGTTTCTTCAGAAACGGCAGATATTTATTTGTAATCTAAAGAATTGTATAACAGGTTAAAAGATTATTCTTCTTTTTCAAAATCTTCTTTTCCTACACCGCACTCAGGACATACCCAGTCATCAGGAAGATCTTCAAACGCTGTACCAGGCTCGATTCCGCCGTCTTCATCACCTAATTCCGGGTCATAAACATATCCGCAAACTGTGCATACATACTTGTCCATTTTTTTCTCCTTTTTATAATAATATTTAGTTGCTGAACTAAAAATTCTGGTTTTCGGCCAATCACTTTTTATTCTACTTTTTCAAAATACTCTTTTTCTGCTCCGCAAAGAGGGCAAACCCAGTCTTCTGGAAGGTCTTCAAAAGGTGTTCCCGGTTCAACGCCATTGTCAATATCTCCTTCTGCAGGATCATAAACATATCCGCATGGACATTCATACTTCCCCATAAATTTACCTCCGTTTTTTCTTTTTTATCATACGCATAATAAAAATGAGGACGCTATTGTTCTCATATGATTTTTTTCTTCCTGGGCAATTGTAAGAAAGGTTTTTTCATTATCCTTTTCTTTTTCAGCCATAACTTTGTATAAATCGTAAGCAGAGACTTCCATCAACAGAAGGAATTCCAGAAGATTTATACATAAATTCCCCTGTTCAATCTTTTCTATCTCTTTTAATGCTTCATCGGTTGAAATACCGGACTCAAGAATATCTCCGTCTAAAGAGTTAAAATACTCCTCAAATTCTTCCACAGGCTTCCCAAGTCTTTTGAAAAGAGTTCTTGCATGGGCTGTTTCAGCTTTTTTCAGCATGCTTACTGAGTCTATATAAGGCAACATTTTATAATCATCATATATTTTTGAGTATAAATTGTATGCTCCTTTTTCAAGTTCCATAGCCCTTGTTATGAGAGCTTCTAATCCATTTGCATTTTTAAAAACATCTATTTTAGGGATGTCCTGAAGCTCTGCTCCGTTCCATCCCTGAATACCTGATTTCAGGTTTCCGATTTTTTTTGTTTTTCTGCTTTTTTCAGATTCTGAAAAAAGTTTTGCAGCTGCCATTGATCTTGAGCCTGAGCGACAGTAAAAAATTGTTTCTTCAGAATCAGGAACAAGATCAGGCTTTTTTTCTATATCCGACAATTTGATCCATACAGCTCCGGGAATATGGGACTGGTTATATTCATACTCCTCTCTTACATCTACAAGAATAAAGTCTTTTTCTTTTTTCTCAGCAATAAGCTTTTTTAAATCATCAGGCTCAAGTTCAGATATTTTCTTTGAATCCATGTTGTCTTAACTCCGGAAGTTATTTTGATTTTTTTTCTTGCTCTTTTTCTTTGTCAGCAGTGAATTTAACCAGGCATTCATGACATTCAAGTTCAATGTTTGGAACATCCCCGTATCTTTCTTTTAATTCTTCTTCACTTATATGAGCTGTGTTTGAGCATCCGCACTGAGGACAAGCAGTTTTGATTTTATGTGTTTTTTTTTCACTCATTTTAATACCTCCGTATTGTTATATTCCACAATTTTCAGAATCAGCCTGACATTCTTTTTCAGACTTTTTCATCTCAAGTCTAACCTTTTTTCTGTATTCTGCTTCTGTTGCCCTTCTTTTTTCTTCTTCAGTAACAGGGGTTATAGGAGGGACTGCCACCGGTTTTCCCTGATCATTAACCGCAACAAAAGTTAGATAAGCAGATGCTACATGTCTTACTTCACCTTTTAAAAGATCTTCAGCCTCAACTCTTACGCCTATTTCCATTGAAGATTTCCATGCTTTGTTTACAGAGGCTTTTATAGATACAAGATTGCCAACAAAAACCATATTATGAAAATCTATCCTGTCGATCGATGCTGTGACTGCAAGATTTCTAGCGTGTTTTATTGCAACAGCTCCAGCTGCATTGTCGATTTCTTTCATTACAAAACCGCCGTGAACTATTCCGCCGGGGTTTGCATGTTCAGGCTGCATTAGGTGACTGATTATAACTTTTGACTGATCAATTTTTTTGGCTTCCATAATTTAGCTTGTCCTGTCGTTTTAATATATAAATAGTTCTAAGCAAAAATAATGCCGTCAATAAAAATTATTAAGAAAATAACTTAAGGTTTTGTTTTTGCTTGAAAATAAAATTTAAGGGTTGAATTGTTGTTATACTGCAACTTGTTTAAAGAGCTGTTGTGTCTCATTTTTGTATTATTTATTTCTTTAGTGATACAAAAATGTATCACTAAAGAGAACAGTTTAAACTTTGTATGATTTGATCATCTTATTAATAGATTCTGCAATCTCCATAAGTTTTTTAGCATTATCATTAACATTGTCACATTTCTGGTTTGTGTCAAATGCATTTGAATTAACTTTTGATATGCTTTGAGCTATTTCTGCAGATGCTTCAGATGCCTGGGCAGTATTTTTAGATACTTCTGATGTTCCCTGGGATGCCTGGGAAACACTGTCAGTTATTTCAGAAATAGAAGCCCTTTGCTCCTCCATTGACGAGGTTACTCCTGAAACAATGTCGTTTACTTCAACTATAACATCGGAAATCTTTTTTATCTGGGTTACAGTTGAACCTGCAGAAGAGGTAATATCATTAATTTTTTTCTTAACCTCTTCACTTGCATCATATGTCTGCTGGGCTAGTTTTTTTATCTCATCAGCCACAACTGCAAAACCTTTTCCGGCTTCGCCTGCTCTTGCTGATTCAATTGTTGCATTAAGTGCAAGAAGGTTGGTCTGTTCAGAAATTTCAGTTATAAGCTCTATTGCTTTTCCTATCTCTTTTGCAGCATCTCCAAGTTTGTTAACTTCAATTGAAGCTTCATTTGCCTGATTAACAGCTTCTTCAGAAATGGTTTTTGCTTTTTCTGTATTTGCAGCTGTTTCTGAAATTCTCTGATTAATTTCTTCTGCAGAGTCAGAAACCATAGATACATTGGTTGCTGTTTCTTCAACAGCAGCTGCAACTGATTCCATGTTTGAGCTTAATTCTTCTGATGCAGCTGCTACAGCTTCACTTTGAACTGTTGTGTCCTTTGATGAAACAGACATTTCAGATGAAAGATTTTCAAGATGTTTTGCAGCCTCCTGCATAATATCGGATGTTTTTGAAAGACCGCTTATGTTTTTTATCAAAGCATTCTGGGTTTTTAAAAGTTCATCTGAAATTATTCCAAGTTCATCATCAGATGTTTTTGTTATTTCTCCGGTAAGATCTCCATGGCCCATTTTCTGGATAATAGACTGGATGTTTTTAACAGGATTTAATATATTGATTTTCATAAAAAACCATACAAAAAGTGCTGCTGCAATAATAATCAAAAATGTTATGATAAACGATTTAATAACGGCAGCTTTTATTGAGGCTTTCATTGGAGCCAGTGAAGATATTATTTCAAATGCCCCGTGTATTTCACCGACTTTCCATCCTTCTTTAATCCCGCCTGTAGGATCTTTTTCGCCTTTTGGATCTCCATGGCAGTAAAGGCAGTCTTTAGTAAGTTTTATTGGTCTGAAATAGTGGAGAGCATCATCGGTTTTTACGAATTTATCGTATAAATCTTTTTGTTTTAATTCATTTAAAATTTCTGCTTCAAAATCGTTGGGAGTATTATCAGGATTTCTCGGCGAAAATTTCGGAACCCTGAATTCATAATTTAATTCCTGCGCATTTTTTTTTGCAGCTTCAATGGCTGTTATAACAGGAACAGCTTCTACTATGTTTTCTTTTGCTATATCATCAAAATTTCGAATAACACCGGATTCAAGCTTTGAAGCCATTTCTTCCCTTGTGGCTTCAGCCATCATTACAATAGATCTGCTTCTTTCTCTTATAATTTCAAAGTTGTCTTCTTTTATCTGATTTATCTGAATTACAGACATTATTGCCGATACAACAAGTGGTCCTGATACTGCTATAAAAATAAGTTTCCACTTAAGAGATATTTTTTTCAAGGCCATTTTTGCTCCTGCAGATTAAAAAGTTGGTTGGACAATACATAAAAAATTCTGTAAATATAAAAAAGATGAAAAAAACACTTCAAATTTAGCACTATTGATTAAATTTATAAAACCTTTTTTCTTTTTTGCCTGGATTGTATGAATAAAAAAAGTGATATTTTACAATGCGATATCTGTGGTACACTTGTTTCTGTGCTGAATCCCGGCAGGAGTGATATTTTCTGTTGCGGAGAAAAGATGATTTTTCTTAAACCCCAGTATGCAGACCCTGCGTCTGATAAGCATGTGCCTTATCCGGAAGAAAATAACGGGACTATAAAAGTAAAAACAGGCAAGCACCCTCATCCTATGGTCAAGGCTCATTACACCGGTTTTATTGAAGCCCACTCAGATAAATATATATTCAGGCAGCATTTAAAACCGGGAGATAAGCCGGAAGTAGTTTTTTGCACCAGTGAAAAAATAAAAAAATACAGATCGTATTGTCTTATTCACGGCGTGTTTGAATATATACCAACAAGCTGATTTTTTAATATTTGGTTGTAACGGAATAAAAAAAATAGTTTCTAATGCATATAGCATATTAATCAGGTTTTTATTTTTTAAAACTATGCAGTTATTATGTTTATATGGATTTATAATGAGTGATTGGCCGAAAACTGGAAATTTTGTTCAGTTACAGCAGTTCAAAAAATTAATTGTGCAGGCCAACAAAAAAATTTACAGGCAGGTAAAAAATACGGAGAAAATAATGAGATTTGTCATTTGTTTAATATCTGTTTATTTTGTTTTTATTTCTGGGGTTTTTGCTTCAGAAGAAGTTTCTTTAACAGAAACTTTCCAAAGAACAGCTGAAAAAGAAAAAATAAATCTGGCAGATGCTGTTGAGAAAGCTTTGAATAATAATCCGCAGATAAAAAAGGCTTTGCACAATATAGAGTCTCTCAGAGCAGATCGCAAAGATGCTTTCTCAGGTTTTATGCCTGAAATTTCAACTTATATTGAATATTCTGCAGGAGATTCACCTTCTTCCTATCTTTTTAAAAAAATTGACCAGAGAAAACTTCCTGGCAATGTAAATTTCAATGATCCGGGGAGGTTTGATAATATTGAAGCCGGTATAACCGCAAAGATACGACTTTTTAACGGCGGAAGAACTTTGAGGTCAGGTAGAATGGCCGAGAAGGGTGTTGAGTCAGGAAAGCTTATGGCTGATGAAATAAGAAATGATATTGTCTTTGCAGTTAGTTCTGCATGGTACGATATGCTCAGTGCAAAAGATATGACTGAAGTAGCCAAAGAATCTGTGGATGCCCTTAAAAAACAGGTAAGAATTGCAGAAATAAAGCTAAGAGGCGGGAGTCTGCTCAGATCTGATCTTTTATCTTTAAAAGCAAGGCTTTCTTCTTCAGAGGAAAGTCTTCTTCAGGCGAAAAATCGGCTTGAAATTATTAAATCTGAACTAGCATCAATTATGGGTTTTGATCCCGGGATAAAAATAGATTTTTCAGATGATTCAGAGTTTTTAATGAAAGATCTCCCTTCAGATTACCACCAGGGGTTTGTTGAGGCCGTTGAAAAAAGGCCTTTTTATAAAGCAGTGGAAAAACAGACTGAAATAGCACAGTTAAAAAAAAAGGTGAGAAAAGGGGGATATCTTCCTACTCTGGATTTTAAGGCAGATTATTACCATGATGATCCAGATTTTGAGTTTTCCCGTGAAAGACAGAACTGGCGTGCTGGAATGGTTCTGGGCTGGAAGCTTTTCAGCGGTTTTTCGACACAGGCTGGCGTTGAAAAGGCAGAGGCTGAAGCTGGTGAAGCTTATGAAACCCGCAGAAAAGTTCTTCTTGATATAAAAACTGAGGTAAGAAAAGCTTTTTTAAACATGGAGCTTGCTGAAAAAAGATTGAAATCTGCAAAAATGCAGAAGCAATATGCTTTATCATCTTTTGAGCTAGTAAAAGAGCAGTTTGAGGGCGGTTCTGCAGATATTACAAGGTATCTTGAGGCCGAACTTGCTGCATCCAGAGCTAAAAAAGCACAAACAAATGCTTTTTATAATAAAAAAAAGGCAAAGGCTGCGGCAGCCAGAGCTGTAGGTCTTTTATATTCAGAAGTTGACTAACTAGTGATTGTCCGAAAATCAAACAACCAGGTAATTCTCAAAAACGGAGAAACACATGAAGTTTATAAAGTTTTTTATGATAGTAATTATTCTGTCTTTATTCTACAGCTGCAGTTCAGACGATATTTCAGGAGATGAAAAAATTGAAAGTCTGAATCGGAATAAATACAATCCCTCAGAAACTTTTAAGGCTGAAAAAGATCTTATAACTCAAAGTTACAAGGCTGTTGGAACACTTCGCCCTTCTACTGAAACAAAAATTGCACCTCAGATTCAGGCTCAGGTTGAAAAAGTATATGTAAATTCAGGCTCTGCTGTAAAAAAAGGTGATATTCTTGTTAAGCTCGACGGCAGAAGGCTTAAAACAAAACTTAATCAGGCTCAGCAAGCCCTTGAAAGAGCTGTTTCATCTGCTGATCAGGCAAAAGAGAGTATTAAATCAGCAAAAGCTGTTTATAACCAGGCAAAGTCTGATTATAAAAGAATAAAAGAATATTTTGATAAGGAAGCTGCTACAAAAAGGGAACTTGAAAAGGCCGAGTCTGCATATATTCAGGCACAGGCAGGGCTTAAAAGAGCAAAAGAGATGTTGCAGTCTTCCAGGTCTGCAGTAAAATCGGCAAAAGAGCAGGTAAGAGATGCTGAGCTTGCATTTGAATATACAAAAATAAAAGCACCAGCAGACGGGCAGGTACTTAAAAGAATGATAGAGCCCGGTGATCTTGCTGCACCCGGAAGAACCGTTTTTGTTCTTCAGACTTCAGGGCGTTTAAGAATAGAGGCATATTTGAATGAAGGGTTTATTTCTTCTGTAAAAAAAGGACAGGAAGTTGATGTATCTGTTAATACCATAAGTAAAAATTATAAAGGTATAATTGAAGAAATAGTCCCTTATGCTGATCCTGAAACAAGAACCTTTCTGATAAAGGCATCGCTTCCCGAAGATAAAACTCTTTATCCGGGAATGTATGGGAAAATAAGTATTCCTGCAGAAAAAAAAGAGGTTGTGCTTGTTCCTCAAAAAGCTGTTGTAAGCGTAGGGCAGCTCAATATCTCCTATGTAAAAACTGGTGAAGAATGGATAAGGGTTTATGTGAAAACAGGTTCTGTGCACGGAGACAAAGTTGAAATTCTTTCAGGCATAAGACCAGGTGATATAGTAGGTATGAATTAAGAAATCTGAATTGTTCAAGTTCATTATATACATTAAAAGAAGAGAAAATTTTCAGGAGATATCAATAAATGGGTGAAAATCCGCAAAATATCAGATCCGGACCTTTGATGGGAATTGTAAAAGCTTTTATAACCTCAAGAATGTCGGTTCTTTTGCTTATTGCCGCTTTTTTGTTGGGGATAGCAGCTGTAGTTTTGACTCCAAAGGAGGAAGAACCCCAGATTGTTGTACCCCTTGCAGATATAATGATAAGTGCTCCCGGAGCAAGTGCCAAAGAAATTGAAAAGCTTGTAGCAACACCTCTTGAAAGACTTTTATGGCAGACAAAAGGAGTTGAATATGTTTATTCCACTTCAAAAAAAGACAGTGCACTTGTTACTGCAAGATTTTATGTTGGTGAGGATGAGACAGAAGCTCTTGTAAGACTTCATAATAAGATAATGATGAATAAGGATATTGTTCCGCCTATAGTGAAAAACTGGGTTGTAAAGCCTGTGAGCATAGATGATGTTCCAATAGTTAATATAAGTCTTTATTCTGAAAAATATGATGATCATTCACTGCAAAGAATTGGTGAAGAGGTTCTTGCAAGACTTGCAGAACTTGAAAATATTTCAAAAACAACTATTTCAGGCGGCCGTTCTGAAGAATTAAGAGTTGAAATAGATCCTGAAAAGCTTAACAGTTTTGATATATCTTTAAACAGAATAGCTTCGGTTTTACAAGCTGCGGATTCATCGGTTACTGCTGGTAATGTCTCTGAACAGAACATGAGCTTTTCTGTAGAAAGCAGCTCTTTTTTAAAGGATGTAGATGATGTAAAAAATCTTGTTGTCGGTGTAAAAAAAAACCGGCCTGTATATCTTAAAGAGCTTGCAGATATAAAGTCCGGTCCTGCTGATGCAGAAACTTATTCAAGAATAGGTTTTTCTGATAATTTCAGAAAAATAAAAGGTGTGGATAAATATCCCGATTCTGCATCATCTGTTACTCTTGCTCTTGCAAAAAAACAGGGAACAAATGCAGTTACTGTTGCTCAATCTGTAATTAAAGAAGTTGAAAAACTTAAAAAGGAAATAATTCCCGACGGGGTTGAATTTGAAGTTACAAGAGACTACGGAAAAACCGCAGATGAAAAAGTAACTTCTCTTCTTACTTCACTCGGATTTGCTGTGTTCTGTGTTGTTATTCTTCTTGCCTTCACTATAGGCTGGCGGGAAGCTGTTATTGTTGCTCTTGCAGTTCCTGTGAGTTTTTCTCTTGCTCTTTTCTGCAATTATTTGTTTGGATATACAATAAACAGGGTTACTCTTTTTGCACTTATTTTATCCCTTGGTCTTGTTGTTGATGATCCGATAACCAATGTAGACAATATACAAAGAAATCTCAGGCTGAATCCCAAAGATCCTGTTAAAAGTACTTTGTTCGGGGTAAGTGAGGTTTTGTCTCCTGTTGTAATGTCTACTTTTGCTATAATTGTCTGTTTTGTTCCGCTTTTTTTTATTACAGGAATGATGGGACCTTACATGGCTCCTATGGCTGTGAATGTTCCCCTGACAGTAACTTTTTCAACTCTTTGCGCTTTAACAATAGTGCCGTGGATTTCACATACACTTTTAAAAAATGTTAATCCCTCAGAATTAACAACCTCAAGCGGTGTAAACCCTTTAATAGATAAGCTTTACAGATTGACAATGAATCCTTTTTTAAACAAAAGAAGCCTGAGGTATCTTCTTCTTGCAGGTGTTGTGCTTTTATTTCTTGTATCAGTGGGTCTTGCTTTTTTCAGGCTTGTTCCTTTGAAACTTCTCCCCTTTGACAATAAAAATGAATTTCAGGTTGTAATAGATATGCCTGAGGGTACAACTCTTGAGTATACTGACAGGATTGTAAAACATGTGGAAAACTATCTTGAACAAGTGCCTGAAGTAACAAATTTTGTTTCATATGTCGGAGAAGCATCCCCCATGGATTTTAACGGTATGGTGCGTCATTATTATTTGAGAAAAGGAGAGAACCTTGCCGATATAAGGGTTAATCTTTTTGAAAAAAATAAAAGAGAGATGCAAAGCCACGGAATAATTCTGAGAATAAGAAACGATATTGAAAAAATAGCAGAAAAATACAATGCGCAAATCAAGCTTGTTGAAGTTCCTCCCGGCCCCCCCGTTATTGCAACTGTTGTTACTGAAATTTACGGAGACAGCTCAAAGTCTTATTCTGATCTTATTAAAGCAGGTAAAAAAGTTCAAAATGATCTTATGAAAAGTGAAAAAGGTGTTGTTGAAATAGATGACATGGCTGAAACTAAAAGAAAACGAACAGAATTTGTTATAGACAAGGAAAAGGCTGCTCTTCACGGAGTAAGCACTAAACAGATTCATTCTGCTCTTAGAACTGCTGTAAGTGGGGTTGTGCCGGCAACTCTTCATAAAAAGGATGAAAGGCAGCCTTATCCTGTAAAACTTATGCTGCCGATTGATGAAAGATCAGGTGCTTTTGAGCTTTCCCGTATTCCTGTTGAAACAGCTTCCGGGAAAACTGTTCAGCTTGCAGAACTTGTAAATATAAAAGAGGTTGATTCTGAGCAGCCTGTATATCATAAGAATTTAAAAAGGGTTGTTTATGTAACAGCTGAAATGGCAGGAAGAGCTCCCGGAGAAGCTGTCATAGATATGATGGGAAGACAAAGCGGTTTTGAAGAAGACGGAATAAAAGTTCAGTGGGCAGGCGAGGGTGAATGGAAAATAACACTCAGAGTATTTCGTGATATGGGAATAGCTTTTGCAGCAGCTCTGCTTGCCATATACCTGATTCTTGTAATGCAGTCGAATTCGTTTTTTATGCCTTTGATAATAATGATGGCCATACCTCTTACAATTCTTGGAATCATGCCGGGCTTTTTTCTTCTGAATATGGTTACAGGAGAAACTATCGGGGGGTTTTATAATCCGGTCTTTTTTACAGCCACCAGTATGATAGGGATGATTGCACTTGGGGGTATAGTTATAAGAAATTCCCTTGTTCTTATTGATTTTATTCAGGAATCGTTAAAAAATGGAAAGGATTTTAAAGAGGCCATACTTGAAAGTGGATCAATAAGGTTCAGGCCCATTGTTCTTACGGCTGTAACAACTGCCATAGGGGCGTATCCCATAACCTTTGACCCTGTTTTTTCAGGGCTTGCCTGGGCCTTGATTTTTGGTATAACCGCATCAACCATGTTTACACTAATTATTGTGCCTGTGACATATTTTGCGGTTTTTAGAAAAAAACATACTGGCTGATTTTTTGTAAATGTCTGAATAGCAGTTTTTTGCACGCTGATCACGGCTTAAATTTGCCTGATTAGTAAAATTGTCTTGACAATATTATTTTCGGTAACATGTTATATATAACAAAGTTCACAAGAGCTAATAAAATTAGATAAATATATAAGGAGGCCGAAATGAGATTTTTAAAAGAATTTATTATAGGAAACAGATTCATTAAAACCCACTTCTAAACTTAAAAAAAGGAAGACACAAAACTTGTCTTCTTGAAATAAGATACAAAAAAAGACAGATAAAATTTTTATCTGTCTTTTTTTTGTAATGAATCAGGCTATTTTAAACTTGACACCGCAGAAAACTAACTGCATACAGATATAAAAATTGATTTAATTATTCGGAGGGAGTTTTGGAAAAAGTATTATTCTGGGCATTGGGAGGCATTGTTCTTATTGCCGCTCTTCTTCTGGGGAAGTGGTTTTCAGATGAGGCAAAAAAAATAAAAATACAGGGCAAACCTATGTATCATGCATACTTTACCAAGCCCGGAGTTCTTGTTCTCATAAGTTTCAGCTTGATTTTTCTTTATTATTTTTTGGTATAATCTGATTTGAACTGAATGTTTCATATTTTAAAATACTTTAGCAGGATACATAATATAATTATGCAGATATCACATGAAAAACAGGTAAATTACGAGATAGCAGGTCCGGAATCAGTTAAGACAGATATGCTTGATCCGGTGGAATACCTTTATAAAGGTAAAAGAGATATAGAAATAAAAATCAGTCATCCGGAGCATACTTCGGTTTGTCCTATGACTGGACTTCCGGATAACGGAGAGATTATTGTAACTTATGTTCCTGATCAGCATATAGTAGAACTTAAGTCTTTAAAATTTTATTTTTTTCAGTTCAGAAATGTAGGTATTTTTTATGAGCATCTTGTAAATAAAATACTTGAAGACCTTGTAGCTTCAGTAAAGCCTAAAAAAATGGAAATTACAGGTGTTTTTACTCCCCGTGGTGGAATATCTTCTACTGTTACGGCTTCTTATCCTGAGTAGGCTTTTTTATCTCACGGGGGCACTGAGGCACGGAACCCCCCGGACTTGAAACTGGAGTCAGTAGAGACGAGATATCTCGTCTCTACGGTCGGCACACGTTCCTGAATTGTCCTTTACACTCGAAATTCATTGATGCATATCATTCAGAATTAATTTTTCATGCTAACCCTGGCAATTTAATATCTGGTTAGATAAAATATAGACTCCCAAGCAGGAGCTTGGGAGCCAGCAGTCCGAGAGAGTCTATCATATAAAACAATCTTTGAATTGACTGACATCCTGCGACCGGGCTCGTTCCCAAGCTCCTGCTTGGGAATGTAGCTGTTTGATAATAAAAATATAT
>Ga0136557_1001074_pt1 | contig 18764 bp, 14 predicted proteins | sample AntRauTorckE6832_FD_104796 | JGI IMG/M metagenome (GOLD analysis project Ga0136557, IMG submission 104796) | Saline lake microbial communities from Rauer Islands, Antarctica - Metagenome Torckler E6 #832 | ecosystem: Environmental > Aquatic > Non-marine Saline and Alkaline > Saline | place...
ACCGAGTTGTAACTGTTCAGGAGTGCTCTATATTGGCTCATTTGGGACTTCGAAGCATACTTGTGCTATTCGAGAAGGCTTAAATGGGACAAGATGGGGTGCTCCTGAATAGTTACGAGCAAACATTTACACAACACATGGCAGACGATGCCTGTCGATAATCCTGAACGGCAGGAACATTATATAACAACCTGCAATGTTGACATCCCCAATGAGATTACACCTATCATGGCAGAAAAGATACTCTTTGTAGACGATGAACAGCAAGTTCTCGATGGAATGAAACGCCAGCTCCGTAAACGCTTTTCTCTCCAAACGGCGTTGAGTGGAGAAGTGGCGTTGCAGATTCTCAAGGAAGAAGGGCCTTTTTCCGTTATCGTCTCAGATATGCGGATGCCCGGCATGGATGGTGTCCAGTTGTTATCCCAGGTAAAAGAGGCCTATCCGGATATAACCCGTTTGATGTTAACGGGCAATTCAGATCAGGATACTGCCATGGAAGCGGTCAATAAGGGGCAAATTTTTCGCTTTTTAACCAAGCCGTGTTCCACCGCCACACTTATCACCTCGCTGGCTCTGGCGCAGCGCCAGCATCGGCTTGTCACCGCGGAACGAGAGCTTCTTGACCAAACTCTCAAGGGAGCGGTCACGGTGTTGTCGGAACTGCTCTGCCTGGCGAATCCCACTGCCTTTAGCAGTAGTAGGAGAATCAAGAACGTGGTTGTCGATCTTGCTGAAAAGCTTGGCCGGCGCTTTGTCTGGAAGTTTGAGATAGCAGCTCTTATTTCACAGATTGGATGTATCAGCCTGCCTTCATCGGTGCTGCGTAAGCGTCAGGACGGCATGGAGCTTGATGAAGATGAACGTTTGATGTTTTTTAACCATCCCAAGGTTGGTGCTTCGTTGCTGGAAAATATTCCTCGAATTGAAGAAATTGTTGAGATGATATCCCTTCAGTTCTCTTCACTAGAAGAGCTCAACTCTATGGAAGATCTTGACGATGAGGTCAAAATAGGAGCACAGCTGTTAAAAATCGCCGGCGATTACGATTTACTTCTCAACCAGGGGGAGAGTCACAGAGATGCCGTGAAACACCTAAAAGAACAGAAAGATCTGTATGATCCAGAGATCCTTCCTCTCCTGAAAAAAGTAAAAACAAAGGATGAGGAGAGCGTTGTCACCCGAATCGCTGTGAAAGATGTTACTGTCGGGATGATTGCAGAGGAAGATATCGTTGCTAAAAATGGTGCCATGTTGACACCAAAGGGACAGCAGATCACCTGGGCCGTGCTCCAGGGATTACGAAATTTTGCTCGGAAAGATGGAGTTAAGGAACCGGTGACAGTGCGTTTGAAGTCTTCTTAGGGTCCGTAAAAAAAGGTTGATGTTCGAAATGACAAAGAAAAAAGTATTATTTGTTGACGATGAGGCCAACGTTTTGGACGGCTTACGGCGAATGCTGCGTTCCATGCGTAAAGAATTCGATCTTAATTTCGCTGAAAGTGGTAAGCAGGCACTTGCGTTGATGGAAGGTACTACATTCGATATCATCATATCCGATATGAGAATGCCTGGAATTGACGGTGCCGATTTACTCATCGAGGTCCGCAGACGATCGCCGCATACCATTCGAGTTATCCTGACGGGCCAGGCAGACGATGAAGCCTTGATGCGCACCGTCGGGGGTGCCCACCAGGTTCTCGCGAAACCATGCGACTCCAAGCAATTAACCGAAATTCTGAGAAAATCAAAAGCGCTGCAGGATATGATGGCCCATGAGCCGTTGCGCGAAATAATTTCTTCAATTGATACGCTGCCAAGTTTGCCCAGTTTGTATGAAAAGCTTCAGGAGATGCTCAAGGATCCCGATGTACAACTCGCGGACATCGGTAAAATCATAGGCGGCGATGTCGCCATGACGGCCAAGGTACTCCAGCTTGTCAACTCCGCATTTTTCGGATTGTTTCAAAAGGTTGATACCCCCGAACGGGCCGTCAGTCTCCTGGGGTTGGATACCATCAAGGCCTTGGTTCTTGGTGTTCAGATATTTTCAGAAATGCAATGCCGTGAGAACAGAGCATTTGTGGACAGTCTCTGGAGTCATTGCATGACAGTCGGCGTTCTGGCGAAAAAAATTGCAAATGAAGAAACAGATGATGAATCAGTTATAGCAGATGCATTTCTTGGTGGAGTTCTGCACGACATAGGAAAATTGCTGCTTATTTCCAATATGGCCTCGGAATATAAAAAAATCCGCACCATGGCCAGTGAGGAAAGAATATCATTGTATGAGGCGGAAAAGAAAACCCTCAATGCTTCCCATTGCGAAGTTGGGGGTTATCTCCTTGGATTATGGGGATTCCAGTCCGCGATTGTTGAAGCCATCGCATTCCACCATCAATTGGATAAATTCCCGGTCCCCCGCTTTTCGGCGACATTGGCAATTCATTTGGCGAATCGGTTTTTCTATGAGCTACAATCCGATGAAATCGACGCGGAGCTGCCGGCGCTGGATGAAACATATATTGAAGAGTGTGGCCTGACTGATCATCTCGATCGATGGCGCGATATTTGCCGGAGGCAACTGGAGCAGCAGGAAGAGGAAGGCTAAATAGTGCAATGGCGCTTGTGGAAATCGAGGATTGAATGGGGTGGGCGATGGGACTCGAACCCACGACCTCCTGGGCCACAACCAGGTGCTCTAACCTACTGAGCCACGCCCACCATCCAATCACTTATGTGCAAAGCGGTTACCTTATACTCGTTCAGGCTAAGTTTTGCAAGGACAAATTACTCCACAGAAATGTATTTGTTACTCTAAATCCTCTTTACAGTGCATACATTTTTTGGCCTGCATTTTGACGAGATTGCTGCAGAAGGGGCATTCCTTCTGAAGATTGTTTTTAAGAAGCTCCTGCAGAGCCTGATTAGCAGCCATCTCAAGGGAGGTGTCACGAAAAGTGTGATTACGAATGGGATCTATACAGGCAAGATCGTTAATTTGTGTTAGCAATGAAACAGCTTTCTTGCGCTGAATGACATCGGCTGCTTCATCAAGGATCAGATACAGCGCAGGTTCAAGGTTTTTTTCGGTGACACATGTTTCCAGTTGCTCGACGGCTTTTTTCTGTTTCTGGTGACGCTCATTCTGTTTTTTCAACTCCTTGGGATCGACAACACTTGCCTTGTAAGCGTCTGCATTCCCCACCATCATAACATTACTTTCACTGCTCTCCGGCAGCTCCATGTATCGATATGAGGCATGATGTCCGTATTGCTGCTCAATTTTTTCCCAACCATTGAGAAAAAGCGAGCAGGAATCGTTGAGACAGATGAAGAGGACTTCCGCCCCCCAGCCAAGACCATCGCCAACATGTATGGCCGGGGCATGGCAACAGGATAGTTTCTGTTCACAGTGTGGGCAGATATGTACTTCATCCAGGTATTTGATAATATTGCTCGACATTGTATCTCCTTGATAATGTTTGTATATTACTGTTTTTTTTAATTGCCTGCAAAGCGTAGCTCGAAGTGCGAGAGGCAAGGGGGCTTCACATGTTGTTTTCATGGGTATCTACAGCCTGGACGGCTGCAGCTAAGCCCCCAGGGACGGGTTTATGGCGTCCCTGGAAAACAACATGTGAAGCCCCCTGGGTCGATTATATGAATTGTGTTGTATTCTTGCATTCAATGCGTGCTGCCTGGATTGATGACTTGATTGTGGAAGACAGTGTCATCAAGACAGGCTAAGGGTCCGCTCAAAAATAACTGGTTCATTTTGAGGCGCAACTGCAACATACCTAGCGGCGAGCGGCAGGCGGCAAAATCCTCAAAAGAGCGCTGCTATTCCTGCGGTTTTGCCGCCTGCCGATCACCACAATCTAAGTCACTTTTGCACCTCACATTTGCGAACTTATTTTTGAGCGACCCCTAAGGCTCACATCAAAAATGATAATTTACCCCGGATTCATTTAATACATCATCAACGGCTTTGGCCTGTTTCATGCGGTTTTCAAGAAAGGATGACGGTAAATACTGCCGGTTCTTTTCCATAATATCACACAGCGCTTGAATATCTTCATTGTCTGCCAGGGTGATCAGATCTTTGAGCGTTTCAGCAAAGGTCTGCACTATTTTTCTTCCGGCTCCCTTGGTGGCCATTATTTCCGCATATGTTCTGGGGTTTTGGCTATGGATGCGGGCCATCGCCAATATACCGTAGATGGAGGTCAATGTTGAATGGCTGCCAATATCATTACAGTTAATGTTATGTCTGGAAAGGGTTGAGGCAAGGGCAACCGAGACGATTGTTGGAAGTTTCTGGCCAAACCCCATAAGCAGGTCGTGTTCAGTGGCGCTGTCCTGGAAAATTTCCGCACCATGCTTATACAAAAAAGCTTCAAATTCACTGCAGAAAACACCGCTTCTCTTAGTTCGCACCACGGCCGCATTTTTGTCCTTCATGGTGGCGGCCTGCGGCCCCCAGAGGTTGTGAACCAGCATGACTTCCACTCCTTCCGGGGTATTGGCAAAGGCTGTCTTCAGGGTGTTTTCCGATTCTCCCGCAAGAAGAATGAGCGCTTGACCGTCTCTAAAGTAGCGGCCATATTTTCTAATGGTTGCAGCAGTTACTGAAATAGGGACACAAATGATGACAACATCAACATCTGGGATCATTTGCTCGGGCTGTAGCGTGGTTGTTCGTCCTGTCATGGCGATATCGTAGCCTTCACCGGCCAGGCGCCGGGCAAACCATCCGCTCATGTCACCGGTACCAATAAAACCAAGTGATCGAATTTTCTTGACCCGCATGTCCACGCGCGGGAAAGAGCCAAGCACCCGCAGGGAATTCTCCTCTTGGATGACTTTCTTTTCAATGCTACGCAGAGCATCACTGATGACAGTGTCGCGGCAATGCCCTTCAATTTCGATATAAATTTGGAGTTTCTGTGTTTCAATGTCATTTTCCGAGCGTAAATCGACGATATTGATGCCTCGACGGGTAAATTCAGCAAGGAGGTCAACCAGCATTCCAACCCTGTCCTTCAAAGGACGGGTGATGACAGCAGTGGCATCATACCCTGTGGGCATAACGGGTTGTCGGCCGATAATGGCAAAGCGCGTCTTGTTATGCGAAACGACTTCTCTATCAAGCAGGGCAAAGTTGCATTTTTTCAAGAGCTCTTCTGATTCTATGATCCCGAAATTTGTCAGTCCCTGGTCCTGTATCTCCTGTATTTTTTTTTCAATATCATGAACGGTTATCAACGTGGCATTGGGAAAATTTGCCTTGAGGTAGTCTTTACATTGGTTAAACACAGAACCTCTGCCGACAATGGTGTCTATGGTAGTGATGGAAGAATCCATGGTACCGATTGACAGATGGATTGGCAGAACAACATTGTCAATCCAATAGGAGTGTTCCAGGTCGACAAGAAATCTAAAATATTCTTTAATCTCTCCTTCTCTGGTATTATAAACAGGAATGACGGCATAATCGGGTTTGCCGGCCTGGAATGCGGCAACAAGCTCAAATACACTGTTAAAGCAGATGATTTCCGCCTCGGAATCATACTGTTGAGCGGCAAGATAACTGTCTGAACCTATAGGGCCAAGTGTCGCAAGAGATATCATGATTGTTGAAAATAACTGATATTTGTCGTGGTGCAGCAACAGTTCAACATTGAACGATGTTGCCATGCTTGGAATAATACGATATTTTTTGTTGGTTACCAACCCAACTCAGCTAATCGGCCCAGGAGTCTGTCGTGTTGTTTGCATGGGACGCCATAAACCCATCCCTGGGGGCTTATCTGCAGCCGTCCGGGCTATACAGATACCCATGAAAACAACACGACAGACTCCTTGCCCGTCTAGTGCTTTGAGCTGAGTTTCGTTGGAAATCAGATACTTTTTCGAGGCCAAAAGATATACTTTCTGCCGATATTAGGCAATACCAAATACATTTCATGCATCCATCTAGTCCAATAAACGTACCATCTGTCCAGGAATACCTCACCTCTTTGAAAAATTCACCGAAATTCGGTCCACAGGTTGTCTACCATAAAATATACGAAAAAACACACGCCAGATATTATCCCGATGACCTGATTATAGAAGAGGAAATACGTCAGAGCTTGCATGCAGGCGGAATTGCTAACATGTATACCCACCAGGGAGAGGCCTGTGAGAGAATAGCCAATGGTGAAAACGTCATCGTGGCAACACCGACATCTTCGGGTAAGAGCATGATTTACAACCTTCCGGTACTCCAGCAGCTGCTGAAAAAACCGGAGAGCCGGGCGCTGTACCTGTTTCCTCTGAAGGCATTGGCCCAGGATCAGCTCGCTACTCTCAATACGCTGGCAGCCACCTTTCCGTCTCTGCAGTCACAATGGCCCCAGGGAATTGGTGCCGTCTATGATGGTGATACCACGCCCTATTTGCGGAGAAAAATCAGGGAGCATACACCTCCTGTTCTTATCACCAACCCCGAAATGCTCCATCTGTCTTTTCTGCCTTTTCATGAAAACTGGGCCCATTTTTTCAAAAATCTTGACTTCATCATTATCGATGAAGTCCATACCTATCGAGGTGTCTTTGGCTCTCACATAGCCTGGCTGCTGCGCAGACTCAACCGGGTGTTGCACTATTATGGCCGCACGCCGGTCTTTATTCTCAGTTCAGCCACCATTGGTAACCCGGCCCAATTTGGACAACAACTTGTAGGGCAGCCAATAACAACCATCACCACAACCGGGGCGCCGCAGAATAAACGAAATTTTGTCTTTCTCAACCCCTGGGACAGTGCAGCCTATAGTGCCAGCCAGCTGCTTGAAGCCTCCTTGAAACGGGGATTGCGAACCATTGTCTATACCCAGTCTCGTAAAATGACCGAACTCATTTCGCTGTGGACTCGCCCTCGTCTGGGCGATTTGGCCGACAGGCTGAGCTCCTACCGTGCCGGATTTCTGGCGGAGGAGCGTCGCGACATTGAATCACAATTAAGCGATGGCACACTGCTGGGTGTTATCTCTACCTCCGCTCTTGAGCTTGGCATCGATATCGGGGATCTCGATATCTGTATACTCGTCGGCTATCCCGGTTCCATTATGGCCTCATGGCAGCGGGGCGGCAGGGTAGGGCGAAGTGGGCGCGAATCGGCTGTCATTCTCATCGGCAGTGAGGATGCTCTGGATCAGTATTATATGAACAATCCACAGGCTTTTTTTTCACGAGAGGTGGAATCCGCGGTTTTAAATCCTGCCAATGCTACGATTGTTAAACGGCATATGGTCTGTGCGGCAGCCGAGATGGCACTGCAATATGATGAAACGTTTCTCCAGGGGGATGTCGAGCAGAGCTGTCTGGCAGAATTGGTGCAGGAGGCTGCATTGCACCAATCAGCAGACGGTGTACAGTATTATGCGGCCCGTAAACGCCCACAGCGTCATGTTAGCTTGCGAGGTGGCGGAACCACCTTAATTATAATCAATAAAGAAACGGGTGTGATTCTCGGAGAAATCGACAGCGGCCGGGCTCTGAAGGAGTGTCATGAAGGGGCCGTCTACCTGCACCGCAACACCACATGGTTTGTGGAGAAACTCGATCTGCATGGAGGAGAAGTCGTGGTCAGGCAGAACAGGGCATCTTTTTATACCAAACCGATGGTCAATAAAGAAACCGAAATACTTAGCGTTCGTCGGCATGGTATGGTGCATGGTTGCCGCATCTTCTGGGGGACCTTAAAGGTAAGTGAAAGGGTTACCGGATATCAAAAGCGCAATAACGGCACCAACAGGCTTATAACAACCGTCCCTCTGGATTTGCCCGTCCAGACCATGGAAACGGAGGGTTTTTGGCTTGAAATCCCTGATGCTGTATCCACCAGCCTTGAAGAGGGGAAACATCATTTCATGGGCGGACTGCATGCCTTTGAGCATATCTTGATTTCAGTATTTCCCCTCCTTGTACTCTGTGATAGAAATGATGTCGGCGGTATCTCCTGTCCAGATCACCAACAGACCGTAGGAGCAACGATTTTTATCTACGATGGCCATGCCGGAGGTTCCGGGTTGACAGCCGAGGCATATACAAAGGCCGACAAACTCATTGCCGCTGCATTGGAGATAGTCAGCGGTTGTCAGTGCGACAATGGGTGTCCGGCATGCGTTCATTCACCCAAATGCGGTTCGGGCAACAGACCCATAGATAAGAATTGCTGCTTGAAGCTTATTGAAGCCGTCGTCTCTGAAAAATATGGCAACAGCACGATAACTTCAGCCGAATCGCCTCCTGTTGTTGCGGGCGGCCGTCCTCCAGCAGTGAACCAGCAATTATACACTGTCGCAAATGGACTCGACCTTCTTCCCAATCATTACGGGGTTTTTGATCTGGAAACCAAATTTTCGGCTGAAGAGGTTGGTGGATGGCATCGTGCTGAGAAGATGGAGATATCAGTGGGAGTTGTCTACGATTCAGTTCTGGATGGCTATGTAACCTATTTGGAAAATGAAATAGATCAGCTTGTTGATCATTTGAAGCAACTGGATCTTGTCGTCGGTTTTAACAATAAGCGCTTTGACAATCGTGTACTGTCACCATATACCACCACAAACCTTGCAACACTGCCAACACTCGACCTGCTTGAGGAAATCACCCAATATCTGGGATATCGCCTGAGCCTGAACAGACTTGCGGAGCAGACACTGGGCGTGCAAAAGAGCGGGGATGGACTTCAGGCGTTGCGCTGGTACAAAGAGGGCAACTTCTCGATGCTGCGAAAATATTGCAAGAAAGATGTTGATATTACCCGCAGATTGTTGCTCCATGCCCTGGAACAGGGTTTTCTTCTTTTCCGCAACAAGGCCGGCAAAACGGTCCGTCTTCCCTTAAACATGACCCGGTCGATCAGGAGCCAGCTGGCTGGAAGCATTCCTGTAGCTCCTTAGTAGTTCCTTAGTAGTTATGCTGATAACCAACAAAACTCAGCTGATCGACCCAGGAGTCTGCCGTGCGATTGGCTGTACGATGCTGCTATCGGGGCCAGACAAGGGGAGCATATATCCACCCCTGTGTTCCGCTGCGGTGTTTGACCTCGACCCACTCGCTTTTTCTGCTGACGAGTTCAAGCACAACTCCTCGTTCAACAGTGGCAATGACTCCATCTTGCGTTGTCGGGCCGGAACGCATATTGGCTTTTGAGGACACATCCACTATAACCGTATCACATTTCTGCGTGAGTGGCGCGTAAATCCATCCGCTGTCTTCTTCAAAATCGGTTACTTTGAGCCAGTTGTCTTTTTCCTCTATAACTTTCAAAGGATAGCCGGAAAAAAGCTCCATATACACGGGATTGGATGTTCCAGGGCCCGTTCGAACATTTACGCCATCGTTTATTACATTGACGTATTCAGCGGAAGAGGCAGTGACGCTCAGGGCGAAAACAAAAGCGGCTGTCAGAAACGATACACGGAGTGTTCTGCTAATTTTGGTAATCATGTTGGCTAAGTTTATGTTGTGAGTTTGTGTTGTGAAATTGCGCAAAAGTATGTATTTCCGGATAATTCATCATGTTGAGAAGGCCGGGCTCAATTTGTACTCTGCCTACTATACATTGATCTTTTATCGCTGTCGATAATGATTTCCATGCCAAGTGGAACACTATAATTTATTGTACCGTGTCCCATGGGAAAATTCGCCCAGACGGTTATATCATCGCCGACAATCTCTATGACTCTGTCCCAGATAGTTTGATGATTGCGCATTATTGTATTTCTGTCAAGCCCGAGACCGTGGGAGAAATCGCCTAGTATGATGGCCGATACGCCCTCCAGCATTCCTGCCAGATGAAGTTGGGTAAACATCCTGTCCACACGGTAGACAGGTTCGGCAGTATCTTCGAGAAACACAACTTTATTGTTCCAGTCGGGCTGGTACGGCGTGGCTAAGGTGGAGACGATGGTGGAGAGATTACCGCCGGTACTCCTTCCCGAGACGGTACCATGGTTCTGTAGAACAATAGAATCGCCAGAGTAGTGCCAATCATCCAGAGGTGTGCGAAGGGTCGAATCAAACTGGATAATGGTGTCATGGGAGAGTTTGGCCAGCGATGTGACCACAGGGGCGTGCAGTGTGGCTATATTGAATTTTTGGTTTATATGCCCATGCAGAAGGGTTATGTCGGAAAAACCGATGAGCAGTTTGGCAGTGTCGTGAAGAGTTGGAATATCGATTCCGGCGGCGATACGGAGACAGCCGTATCCTCCACGCGCCGCCATGATCGCATCTATTTCGCCATCGTGCCAGCGTTCATGGAACTCGGCAAGTCTGTTGACGTCACTATCGGAGAAATAATTGTGTCCGGACCATTGCGGTGAGGGGAATATCGTCGCATAACCAAGATCGTGCAATATTTGTATACCACTTGCAAAAGCACGTGTATCCCGCAGGCCCCCGGAAGGCGCAATGATTCCAATGGTGGAACCCTGGTGAAGAGGGGCCGGCACAATCATGATTGCCGGCCGTACACTGTTGTGTAGATGTAATACAATCCCTCGAGTGTCAGCATCTGTTCAATATGCCCGACTTTTTTGCAATGTGGGATAACCAGATTTGCCATTCCCCCTGTTGCCAGACATGTAGGCGGGGTGATCGTTGACATTTGTTGACCAAGAATATCGACCAGTCCATCAATCATCGCACCATAGCCATGGAGAATACCGCTTTTCATGGCATCTACGGTATTCTTGCCTATAATGGAAGCAGGAGCCGTTGAAATATCGATATGTGGTAATTTTGCGGTCTTGGCTGCCAGGGCCTCAAGTGAAATTGCAACTCCCGGTAAAATTGTTCCGCCTATGTATTCGCAGTTTTCAGTAATGCAGTCAAAGGTGATGGCTGTACCAAAATCTATAACAATAAGATTCGTGTTATACTGTGACCAGGCCGCCAGCCCATTGACCAATCTATCGGCACCTACTTCACCGGGATAATCTATGTCAATAGTAATGAGGCCGCTCATGGTTTTATCATTGACAATAAATGGAGGGGAGCTGAGATGACGGGAAAAATGTTTGGTGCAGCATTCAAGCCAGGCTGCTTCTAAAGAAGGGACAACACTTGATATTATGATGCCTGTTATTTTGAGCTGCGGTATGGCGGCCATGCTGAATAACGTATGAAACTGTATTGCAATTTCATCCACCGTTTGTTTATGGTCGGATTTCAGGCGCCAATGTGCCTGTAGCAGATCATCTACATAAAGACCGACAACGGTATGGGAATTTCCTATATCTACAACCAAAAGCATAAGCAAAGCTCTTCAGGGTGGGGGGCGGGAAGGGGACGTTATTGTCTCTTTCAAATTTTTTGTTATCTTATGTTTGATGTAACTATTCAGCAAAGAGCTAAAAACCAGCGGTTTACCCCGAACTGTAACTATTCAGCAGTGCTCTAGAGAGCACTGCTGAATAGTTACTCTTTGATAAGATATTATAATACCACACAAATGAAAAGGTAATTATGTTATCGAACACAACATGTACATGCTTATATGCATGCTTTTAGGGTGCCCTTGGGATCCGCTCAAAAATATGTTCGTGTTTTGAGCGGTCCCTTAGGCAAAGCTGATTACCAACCAAACTCATCTGATTGACCCAGGACCGCCGTGTTGTTTTCATGGGACGCCATGACCCATCCCTGGGGGCTTAGCTGCAGCCGTCCGGGCTGCAGATACCCAGGAAAACAACACGGCAGACTCCTTGCCCTTCAGTGCTTCGAGCTGAGTTTCGTTGGTAATCAGGTAAGTGAATTCGCTGTTACAAGCGCAAAGGAGTGAATATCATGGAGAAAGTGCTTATAGTGCAGACAACATTTGATGATAGAGAAGAAGCCGGAAATTTTGCCAGAAAAGTGGTTCATAAGCGACTTGCGGCCTGTGCCCAGCTTTCCGGCGAGGTTGAGTCTTTTTACTGGTGGAACAATGGCATAGAGCAGAGTGGCGAGGTCATTCTTTCCATGAAGACCCTTGATGTGATGTATTCGAAGCTGGAGGCCTACATCAATGCGACGCATTCATACGAAACCCCGGAAATTTTAGCGATTCCTGTGGAACATGTTGGTACGGGGTATGTGGAATGGTTACACCGGGAAATATTAAAAAGCGAATAGAGTGTAACTGCTCACAGGGCACCAGATCTTCCCGCGATGAGCCTGGCCTGCGTATGACCAATACGTATGACCAATACGCTCACCTGTAGGGGCAACGGCGCGCCGTGTCCCTACATGAATCTCCGGCACCCTGCAAGCAGTTACAAATACCGGGGGTAGTTACATTACGTCGCTCCCCTCCCCATACGTAGTTACAATAGAGTTATGCAAAAATCGGGATATCGACGCAAAAAGCTGGGTGAATATGTCTGTCATTGCTGCAAAGAGCCTAAAAAATTCTGCTGGAGTTGTCCCTGCGGCTTTCAGATATGTGATGCCTGCTTCCAGGACAATATATGGGGTATGAGCAATGGTCCAACCTGGATTTGTCCCGACTGTGAACGTATCCGCATGATGTGATACAGGAGTTGACTGCTCCAGCGTCATGTGCCGCTCTCTCAAATAAAAAACTCATTAAATAACTGAAAATACATATTATATGTTTTTTTTGATTACCAACGAAACTCTGCTGATCGACCCAGGAGTCCGCCGTGTTGTTTTCATGGGACGCCATAAACCCATCCCTGGGGGCTTAGCTGCAGCCGTCCGGGCTGGCAGATACCCATGAAAACAACACGGCGGACTCCTTGCCCTTGAGTGCTTCGAGCTAAGTTTCGTCGGTAATCAGCTTATGTTGTTCTGTTTTGGCTAAATGAATGTGTCGATAATTGACTAAAAAAGTTACTTTTAGAATAAAGGCCGGGTCCGGTTGTGTCGCTGAATAGTTACTCAGAATTTTATATCGGCTAACGGGGCATCGATAGTCACTTCAATCCATTGACCATCCCACCACTCCTTCGGAGCAACAAATATGCCATTGATAAGCATGGAAAAATGGAGGTGGTCGCCGCCGGCCATACCGGTTTTGCCGGTACGTCCCAGGATAACACCTTGGTCGATGGTATCACCGACTGCCACATCGATTCTGCTCAGATGTGAATAGAGGCTGAATACCCCCTGACCATGGTCAAGGAGAACCATGTTGCCGTAGATTCCGAGATAATCAGCATGAACGACTGTGCCTCTGTTGGCGGCCTTGACTTCCGCTCTTCGGGTTGAGGCAATGTCCATGCCTAAATGGACCTGCCTGTCGATTTCCTCATTGTTGTAATAATAGGTCCGGTAATCGGCATAGCCGGCCCGTGAGGCGCCAGCCATTCTCAAAAATCTGCCTTGCCATAATCGTTGAGATGCTGAATCCTGGCAAAGGTTGTAGATTTCATTGTTGTTGCGTTTGCGTAATTCCCGGTTAGCATGGAGATATTTGTCTTTCATACTGCCTTCCATGCCTGGGTAATACTGCTCAAATTCAGGTATTTTGGCCTGGAGGAAACCATCCCCAACGTTTATCCTGTCGGTTTTTTTGGGTTCCTTTTGAAAAACCGGGCTAAACGGATATTGGGAAGTATTGCCGGCTTCATCGCGGGCTGTAACAGATGATTCACCTATCTCCGCGGCATCGTAGGGCAGAGCGATATACGAAACATAGGTGTTTTTTTGCTTGTCACTGACAGGATGTCCCGGGTGTAAATGGCCGCCGAATTGCGCTCCATGCTCTAGGGCATCGCCTTCAATTTGATAAATGACTATGCCGCTTCCGCCGTTGCGGATATAGCGTTCCGCGTGTAAGAGACGAATACGCGGTGCAATTGTGTCGATGGTGATGTCATAGCTGATCTCCGTTGCATTGCCGGAAAGGACATTGCGCATGGAGTAGTCTGCAGCTTTGACAATAATCTCGGCATCGCCATTTTCCAGGCCCGATGTGTCATATGAAAAATCGATTTTTTCCTTCACCGAGGCTGGGCCGATTTGGCCGGTATACCCTCGCCTGGGAAAGGTTTTCTCCAGTAATACATGCTCTGCGTCGTTTTGCCGGATAAGCAGTTTGAGGCTACGCAGACCGGAGTTGTCATCCTGCGCCGAGAGGGTGAACGAACCGGCTTTGCCGAGAAATCGGGTATTTCCTTTGAGTTCGACAAGTGGTGCGGATTTTTCAAAAAAGACCAGAGCCGTGTATATTCCTCCCCCGATAATAAGGCCGATTACGGCAAGGAGGAGAACTTTACCAGCTGAGCTGCTTTTCTTTTTTTGTGTCAGTGTCATGGTGTCTATCAATGAGAGTTTAAAGGTGACTGAGTAGTTACGTTTAAAGAATGATTGTCATGTTGTAACTAGCTAACAGGCCATGCATGCCTGCTTAATGCCATATGATATCATATTTTTCAATATGAAGATCCTTAACAGAAACAACAACCAGTTTTTTTCTGGTATCCTGTTCTAACTGGGCCAGCGTGTTTTTCTCTTCCTTGTTCAACATATCAGCTATGCGGGGATGGACTCGAAGGGTAATGGAAAATCCTCCGGTTCTCTCGGCATTTCTATGGATTTTACGAAAAATATCGTAGCAGATTGTCCTTCGTGATTTAAGAATGCCTTCTCCCGCGCAATAATGGCAAGGTTCACACATCAGTTGGGTCAGATTCTCCGAACTGCGCTTGCGGGTCATTTGGACAAGACCGAATTCAGAGAGCTTGAGGATGTTGATTCTGCTTTTATCATTTTTCACTTTTTCCTTGAAGTAAGAAAAAAGTTCCTCACGATGCTCCTCACTTTCCATATCGATAAAATCAATGATAATTATTCCACCGATGTTTCGCAAACGAAGCTGGTAGGCTATTTCTTTGGCCGCCTCCATATTTGTCTTGAAAATGGTTTCATTAAGATTATTTTTACCGACGAATCGCCCTGTATTTACATCGATTACAGAGAGTGCTTCGGTGCTTTCGATTATGATGTAGCCGCCGGAGCGCAGCCAGACTTTTTTTTCCGTGGCCCTGCTCACCTCGGCATCAATTCCGTGGGCTTCAAAGAGCGGTGTGTCATCCTCATAGAGGGAAATTTTGTCTTGTAATTGTGGGGCAAAGTCTTTGACAAAACTATGTAACTTGTTATACACACCGCGGTCGTCGATTATCAGGGTGTCAACTTCGTGGGTAAAGAGGTCGCGAACAGCCCTGAACGTAATATCGAGGTCTTCATATACCAGAGAAGGAACGGCTGAGTTTGCTGCACTATCCTTGATTTCATCCCAGAGCAAGAGGAGAAACTCCATATCCGCCTCCAGCTCTTCTTCCGATGCAAATTCGGCGACTGTGCGGACTATGAATCCGGTGCCTTCCGGACGGAGCTTTTCAATCTGCTCCTTCAGTTTGCAACGGACCTCTTCATCATCGATTTTTCTTGAAATACCTATATGTTCGGTAAGAGGGATAAACACAAGATTGCGCCCTGGGAGGGTGATATGACATGTAAGTCTGGCTCCCTTGGTTCCTATTGGATCCTTGCTCACCTGAACAATGATGTCCTGCCCCTCACTCAGCAGGTCTTCTATGTTCATTCCTCCGGTACGACGCAGATCATTTTCCGGAAGCATCGAAGAATATGTTGTTTTTTCAGTGTGTTGATTTGTGCCAAACATTCTGCTGTCGAGTTCATTCTGAGACAATGAAACATCATCAACATAGAGAAAACCGGTACGTTCAAGGCCAATATTGATAAACGCAGCCTGCATCCCGGGAAGGACACGAACGACCCGGCCTTTATAAATATTGCCGATGAGCCCCTTTTCGGTGGGTCGTTGGATATGAAACTCACTCAAAACGCCATGTTCCACTATGGCAATCCTGACTTCATATCGTCTCGAATTTATTAATATCTCGGTGCTCATTGCTCCAAATTAAATGAAATTGTGTAATAGAGAGTTACACATATATGACAGTTCGATGATGAACAGACTACTATACAGCATTTATGTGGTAAAAAGCCAGTTGTAATCAAAGCTGTAATGAATTAATTGGTATTTTACCCTCTAGAGCTTTCAAGGAGAAGAGACGAGAACGCAATCCTTTTTTAAACGTAACTGCTCACAGGGCACCAGGGCACCCTGCAAGCAGTTACAAATGCCGGGGTAGTTACATTACGTCGCTTCCCCCATAAGGAGTTACTTTTAAACTATGTCTTATTCTGATGCAGAAAATATCTGTTATAATTCCAACTTATAACCGCGCGGCCTATATTGGTCGTGCGGCGCTTTCGGTGCTGCGCCAAAAGAAGTTTGACGGTGAGATCATTATCATCGATGATGGCTCTGAAGATACTACAAGGGAAGTTATTGAAGAACTGCCGCAACAGCATCTGATACGGTATCATTTCAATGAACGCGCCGGGGTCGCCGCTTCCCGGAATTATGGTGTCTCGAAAGCACGTCATCCCCTGATAGCGTTTCTTGATTCCGACGATCATTGGTGTCAGGGAAAGTTAGTGAGGCAGGTAGCGCTTTTACAACAAAATCCTGGGTATGACATTTGTCATACAGGGGAAAAATGGTTGCGAAGAGGCAGGCACCTCAATCAGAAGAAAATTCATCAGCCGCGCGAAGGAGACATCTTTGATCATTGCCTGCAAATTTGTGGGGTAGGCATGTCGACAGTATTGATGCGCAAGGATCTTTTCGTAGAGTTCGGCGGTTTTGATACAGCGTTTCCGTGCTGTGAAGATTACGATTTATGGTTGCGCATAAGCTCAAAAAACCAATTTCTGCTTGCCGGAGAAGCCTTGATTGTCAAAGAGGGCGGCAGAGCTGATCAGCTTTCCGCCATATATAGACGTGGAATGGATAAACATAGAATATATGCCATTGAAAAGCTCCTTGGGAGCACTATACTCAACACATGCCAGCGTCAGCAGGCCGTCGCCGAGCTGGAAAAAAAATGTACGATTTACGGCAACGGCTGTATAAAACACGGGCATACCGCCAAGGGTGCTCATTACCTGGCCCTTCCTGAAAAGTACAAATAATTGGTAACTGTTCACAGGGCACCGGATCTTCCCGCGATCAGCCTGGCTTACGTATGACCAATACGCTTCACTTGTAGGGGCACGGCGCGCCGTGCCCCTACAAGAATCTCCGGTACCCTGCAAGCAGATACAAATACCGGGGGGAGTTACATTACGTCGCTTCCCCCATAAGTAGTTACAAAAATTGTTATGAAATTTACAAATCAAAAGTGGCTTGACCCATCCAGGCACATCACGCATATACATGTGGCAGAAGATGTGCTTTCTCTGGAATATACCCAGAAGATACTAGCAAGAGCAGGGCTGCCGGTCAGAGTTGTTCCACGCAATCAGACACCATTGGGGCTGAACGACGATTATTGCAGAGCGATCACCCAGGGCAAGCAGCATCTTTTCCTCTGTAATAATCGGGGCAGTTTTTTTAAACCTTGTCCCGGTACGGCGGAATACAATTGTTGTGGCTACCAGGTTCTCAATATCGGTATGAACTGCCCTATTGACTGTTCCTATTGTATTCTGCAGGCCTACCTCAACCAACCCTGGATTACAGCATTTGTTAATCTTGAGCAGCTTTTTGATGAATTACGCAATACCATTGAGCAACAACCCCAGCATTTTTTCCGTATTGGTACCGGAGAATTCACTGACTCACTGGCGCTGGAACGGCTGACGGGGATAAGCGAAATGCTGGTCGAATTTCTTGGCCGGTATGATAATGTTATCCTTGAACTCAAAACCAAAAGTGGGGCTATCGACACCCTTGAAACAATCGATCATAAGGGCAAGACCATTCTGTCCTGGTCACTCAACAGCCCGGCGATGATGCGCCGTCAGGAGATTCGCTCAGCAACGCTCAAGCAGCGCCTTGATTGCGCCGCAAGAGCGGCTGAGTGGGGGTATCATCTGGCGTTTCATTTCGATCCGATTATATATCAACCTGACTGGCAAGATCAATATCTTCAAACCATTGAGCTGCTGTTTAACAGTGTTCCAAAAGAGGCTATCGTTTGGATTTCAATGGGCGGGCTGCGGTTTCTGCAGCCCCTCAAGGCCATCGGAACGCAGCGATTTCCGCAGACAGGAATTTTCTACGAGGAGTTTATAACAGGCCTGGACGGCAAATCACGTTATTTCCGCGGCCTGCGGCAGGAGATGTATAGTTTTATATATGCTCAGCTGAAACAACGAACGCATAAGGATACATGTGTCTATTTCTGTATGGAAAGTGAAGAAATCTGGGACGCCGTTTGCGGGTATACCCCTGATACACAAGGGGGATTGAGTGAAATGCTGGACACTGCGGGCAGAACCGCAATAGCAAAATATTAACTCTTGTTCTTTACAAAATCTGTAATATACTTGCAGCTGTTTAAATCCAAGCAGACAATTCCCACGACACATACGCTCACATGAGCGATGCTATAAACAGTAGTGATCAAATAAAGAGGAGAAGGAAAATGATTAATAAGGCGATACTCATAGGAAATCTGGGAGCTGATCCTGAAATTCGATATACCCAGTCAGGAACGCAGGTAGCCACCTTTAATATAGCAACATCGGAACGTTGGAAGGGCCAGGACGGTCAGTTGCAGGAAAGTACGGAGTGGCACCGTATAGTCGCCTGGAGAAGGCTCGCTGAGATTTGTGGCGAGTATCTCAATAAGGGGTCAAGAGTGTATATCGAAGGGAAAATC
>Ga0136557_1001075_pt1 | contig 18759 bp, 14 predicted proteins | sample AntRauTorckE6832_FD_104796 | JGI IMG/M metagenome (GOLD analysis project Ga0136557, IMG submission 104796) | Saline lake microbial communities from Rauer Islands, Antarctica - Metagenome Torckler E6 #832 | ecosystem: Environmental > Aquatic > Non-marine Saline and Alkaline > Saline | place...
ACCATGTGAAGGTCAGAAGCTCCCTGATCATTCATCAGTTTAAAAAAAGCATCAATTTTTGCCATATTTTTGTCCTGTTGAAATTAAAAAATCTGAATACCTCGAAATTGTTTATACCCTGACAACATTTTCCGTCTTACATGTATAAAAACAATAAGCAAATTCAGGCTTTTACTACGCAGCTGAACATGCTTTATCAAAACTGTTTACATAGCCATTCTCTGGCCTGCCATATAAAGGGTTTTAACTACAAAATTTTGTAAAAATATAATACCAAGAAGCACTATGATCGGAGAAAAATCTATTCCGCCTGCAGATACAGGAAGCCTTTTTCTGATCTCTGATAACACAGGCTCTGTTGCAGCTCTTAAAAATCTTACAATCGGATTAAAAGGATCTGGATTAACCCATGAAAGGATTGCGCTTCCTATTATTATCCACATATATATACTAAGAACTGTATTGAGTACAGCTGCTATTCCTGTCAAAAAATTTCCCATTCCTATGCCAAACATTTAGTCTCCTGTTATTTATTAAGTTAAGTTACAGATATAAAAAAAATAGTTTATTATACATTTATTAGTCAAGTTAAAAGGCTCTGGCCTGTAAAGTTTTTAAACAATCTGTACATATATATAGTTGCTGAATCAAAACTGTCTTTTTTGCCATGTTCTTTGTTAGAATCACAATTTAATCCTAAAAATACTCCAGTATTCCTCTGGTTAAATTTTTCATCTGCCGTAAATGAACAAAAAATTCTGGTTTTCGGTCAGTTACAATATAATCTGAATTAAATTTAAGTTTTTACCTGATTGATAATATATTGTTTTCAGTTATAGTAAATTTAATAAAAATTTTTTACAAACTTAAAGTTTTACAAGGAAACAAATGGAATCTTTTTTTAAAGTCGAAAAAATTGAAAATTTATATAAATACAGATCTTTTTTTGAAAAAGTAAGCTCAGAAAAAATAGAAACAAAATCTTCACTTAATAAAGTTTCCGCTGCAGATATCTTTACAAATGAGGATATACCAGGATTTGCAAGATCTACAATGGACGGGTTCGCATTAAACTCAAAGGAAAGCTTTGGCGCATCCCACTTGTCACCCCTTTTTTTTAAAATAAAGGATAAAGTGGTTATGGGAAAAATTCCTGATTTTTCTGTAAATGAAGGGGAAGCTGCAGCTATAGGTACAGGCGGAATGCTTCCTCAAGGTACAGATTCAGTAGTAATGATAGAGTATACTTCCGAAGTAAGTGAAAATGAAATAGAGATTTTTACATCTGCTGCTCCATATGCAAACACCGTAAAAAAAGACGACGATTTTAAAAAAGGATCTCTTTTATTTGAAAAAGGGACAAAAATATCCGGAAAAAACATAGGAACTCTTGCAGCTGCAGGAATTCAGGAAATTGAAGTATACAAAAAATTAAAAGTTGGAATAATTTCCACTGGTGATGAAATTGAAGAAAATGAAGGTAATATTAAATCCGGGAAAATAAGGGATACAAACAGACATATTATCTCTTTTTTATCACTTGAAAATGATTTTAAACCTGTTTTTTACGGAATTTCAAAAGATGAAATCAAAGACCTTGAAGAAAAACTTAACAAAGCAAAATCAGAATGTGATGCAGTCGTTATCTCCGGTGGGAGTTCAGTTGGAACAAGGGATATTACAATAGATGCAATTAACCGATTAAAAGATCCTGAAATTTTAATCCACGGACTTGCTCTATCTCCGGGAAAACCTGCAATAATAGCAAGAACTGAAAAAACTCCTGTTTTCGGACTTCCGGGCAATCCTGTGTCATGCTTTTGTGTATTTTTCATAGCTGTACTTCCTTTTTTAAGACATATGAGCGGATATAAAAATCCTGACACAACTCCCCTTGTAAAAGCTCAACTTACAAGAAACATATACTCTTCTCCGGGAAGAACCGATCTTGTAAGAGTAAAACTTTTTAATAAAAACAATATAGTTTATGCTGAGCCTCTCCCCGGAGAATCAGGACTTACAAGACCTCTTGCTGAAGCTTGCGGACTTCTTGAAATACCTTCCAACAAAGAAGGCGGATTAAAAGACGAATCTTTTTTTGTGCATATGATTTAAGGAGAACAATAATGACCATAAGAAATATTTATCTTGAAAAAGCTGATCTTAAGACTGCTCAGAAAATTACACTTGAAAAATTTGAAAATTATTATTCAAAAACAGAAATGACTGCTTCAGAAAATGCACTTGGACGTATACTTGCAGAACCTGTTTATGCAAGACTTTCCTCTCCTCTTTACCATGTAAGTGCCATGGACGGAATAGCTCTTGATTCCAAAACAACTTTCGGAGCTTCCAAAACAGAACCCAAACGGTTTGAGCCTGGTAAAAATGCTTTTTTTGTAAACACCGGAGAACCTGTTCCTGAAGGCACAGATTCTGTGGTAATAATAGAAAAAGTAAACTTCACGGATGATAATTCTGTTGAAATAGACGAAGCTTTATACCCCTGGCAGAATATAAGAAAAACAGGTGAAGACATTGTAGCAACAGAAATGATTTTTTCTTCACACCATAAAATATCTCCACAGGATATATGTGCACTACTTTCAGGTGGGGTAACAAAAATAAAAACTATTAAAAAACCTGTCATTGCTGTCATTCCTACAGGAAATGAGCTTATTTCGGCTGATACGGATGAAAAGGATATAAAACCGGGAGCAGTAATCGAAAGCAACAGCAGTATGCTTGCAGCTTTTATTGAAAAAAGCGGTTGTGAATTTATAAAATATGAACCTGTCTCTGACGACCCTGAAATTCTGGGTAATCTGCTCGATAAAATTTCAAAAGATGAAAATACAGATATAATTCTTACAATAGGGGGATCTTCAGCAGGCTCAAAAGATTATACAAAAAAAGCCATAGAAAAAAACGGAGAAGTTTTTATTCATGGTATTGCTGTAATGCCTGGCAAACCTGCTGTTGCAGGATCTATAAATTCAAAACCTGTATTTGGTATCCCTGGATACCCCGTTTCTGCGGCAATAATTTTTGAAACAATAATATTACCGCTTATTATCTCTTTTTTAAAAGATGAAGATACGGCTCAGGAATCTGTAGAAGTATATCCGGTAAGAAATATAACCTCAAAACTTGGTCTTGAAGAATTTGTAAGAGTTAAAATTGGAAAAGTAAATAACAGGTTTCTTGCAGCTCCGCTTTCAGGAGGGGCAGGCGCAATAACTTCTGTAACAGAAGCAGACGCTGTAATAAGAATTCCCTCAGAAAGCGAGGGAATAACAGATAAAGCTACTGTATCAGCAGGACTTTTAAGAAGAAAAAACCTTATAGAAAAAACCCTTCTTATGGTGGGAAGCCATGACAATACAATAGATATTTTAAGCGATCTTATGGCTGAAAAAAGGCAAAGAATTTCTTCAACCCATGTTGGCAGTATGGGCGGAATTACAGCTTTAAAAAAAGGAAATGCCCATCTTGCAGGAATTCACCTTCTTGATACAAAAACAGGCAAATACAACGATTCTTATATTGAAAAATATCTTTCAGACAAAAAACTTAAAATTGTGCATCTTGTTTCAAGATATCAGGGGCTTATTACCGCAAAAAATAACCCCTTAAAAATTACCGGATTAAAAGATCTTGAAGGCACCGGATTAAGGTTTGTAAACAGACAAAAAGGCTCAGGAACAAGAATACTTACTGATTTTGAGTGTATGAAAAACAAAATAAACAGATCAGATATAAAGGGATTCAATGTTGAAGAATTTACCCATATGAGCACAGCAGTAAGTGTAAAAAGCGGTGCTGCGGATGCAGGAATGGGAATAATGGCTGCTGCAAAGGCTCTTGATCTTAACTTTGTTCCAGTAACCCGTGAAGATTATGAAATAATAATACCTATTGAGTTTATTGACACTGAACCTGTTCAGATTCTTCTGGAGATTATAAATTCAGATGAATTCAAAGAAAAAGTCATGAATTCCGGCGGCTACGAAATCGACAGAACAGGAAAAACGAGAACTTTTCCTTTTTATTAAATCTGATTTTTGACCCTCTGACAAGCCCTGAGGGATTTAAAACAATTCAATTAAGAATTCGTTACGCAGGTAAAAACAATTTACTTTTAGAAAATCTGTGCTAAAAATAAGCATTTGGTTAATCCTGAAAATATTCAATGTGATCCGGGGATTAATTCAAAATTTGACTAAAAACAGGGCTTTTATTCAGCTGCTGCACAAGAGTCTTCCGGCTCTTTTTTTAAAAAACAAAACAGATTAATAATACGGATTTACTTTTATTTATGGATTTATTTAATTCAATTTTTCTCGGTATTATCCAGGGACTCACAGAATTTCTACCAATCAGCAGCTCAGGCCACCTTGTAATTTTTCAGCATATTCTTAAAATTGAAGAACCTGAAATTTTTTTTGATATATGTCTTCATGTGGGTACTCTGGCCGCAATCCTTATATTTTATTTCCAGAAAATCATAAATCTTATTTATTCATGTTTTGATTTTCAGGGAATCAGAAAAGGTGAAAACACCGATTTTAATACTGTTTTAATGATTCTTGCAGGAAGCATTCCCACAGCAGCAATAGGACTTTTAATCAAAAAATTTTCAGATTCTGTTTTTGCAAATATAATTCTTGCAGGATTTATGCTTTTTGTAACAGCAGGGATACTCTTTTTTTCAAAATTTATTCAAACAAAATCTGAAAACAGCAAAACAGATGTAAAATCTGTGATAAAAAAAGCTATTATAATAGGAACTGTTCAGGGTTTTGCTGTTTTTCCGGGAATTTCCAGGTCCGGTTCAACAATTGTTGCAGGTCTTTTTCTCGGTCTTGATAAAAAATTTGCAGCTGAATTTTCCTTTCTTTTATCAGTACCTGCAATTTTGGGAGCTCAGCTTCTTTCGATGAGAGATGTTTCGCCTGAATATATATCTGCAAACTTAAGCTTTGTACTTGCAGGCACATTTATATCTTTTATCACAGGATATTTTGCACTGATCTTTCTGATTAAAGTTTTAAACAAAGGAAAACTATATTTATTTGCGCCTTACTGCGCATTTGCAGGAATAGTTTGTTTTACACTTGGATTAATATAAAACTGCCGCTGAGCTTACAAGCTGCATCAAGATTTTAACTAAATTAATAAATTTAAAAACACGCTTATACAGGGGGACTTAATGAATCCTGAAATATTTAGAGAATATGACATCAGAGGAATTGCAGGAAAAGATATGAATGACAATGATGTCTATAATATAGGCCGCGGACTTGGCTCCTACATTAAAAAGCACAGAGGAAAAAAAATCTGCCTTTCCAGAGACTGTAGAACAACTTCTGAAAACTACTTCAGCCTTGTGCACAAAGCGCTTACTGAAACAGGTTGTGACGTTATCGACATTGGAATAACAACAACTCCCATGCTTTATTATGCAATTCACAGACTCGAGGCAGACGGCGGGATAATGATTACAGCCAGTCATAACCCGCCTGAATATAATGGATTCAAAGTCAATATCGGAACAGACTCACTCCATGGAAAAGATCTTTTAAAAATAAGAGACCTGATAGACAAAAAAGATTATGAATCCGGACAAGGAAGATCCGAAAAATACGATATCACTCCTGATTATTATGATTTTATATTAAACGACATAAAAATTACTAAAAAACTAAGGGTCGGAGTTGACGCGGGCAACGGAACAGCAGGGCCTTTCATACTCGAAATTCTAAAAAGACTTGGATGTGAGGTTTATGATCTTTACTGCGAAATGGACGGAACTTTTCCAAACCACGAAGCAGATCCGACTGTTGAAGAAAACATGGAAGACCTTAAAAAAATTGTAAAAGAAAATAATCTCGACATAGGAATAGGATTTGACGGAGACGGTGACAGACTTGGAATAATAGATCCTTCCGGTAACATCATATACGGAGATCAGATGATGATAATTTTTTCAAGGGATGTTTTAAAAAACAATCCCGGAGCTGTTTTTATATCTGAAGTTAAGTGCTCTGCAACAATGTACGACGATATTGCAGCTAAAGGCGGCGAAGCAATTATGTGGAAAACCGGCCATTCAAAGATCAAAAAGAAAATGAAGGAAACAAACGCCCTTCTTGCCGGCGAAATGAGCGGACATATATTTTTCGCAGACCGTTACTTCGGCCATGACGACGGAATTTATGCTGCCTGCAGAATGCTTGAAATAATAGACAAAACAGGCAAAACTCCTTCTGAGCTTATTGCTGATATTCCGCAAACATTTTCAACACCTGAAATCAGAATGGAATGCAGCGAAGATAAAAAACCTTATATTGTTTCAGAAATGACGGAAATATTTAAAAGAACTAACAAAGTAATAGATATAGACGGAGCAAGAATTTTATACGACCAGGGATGGGGACTTATAAGATCTTCAAACACCCAGCCTGTTCTTGTATTAAGATTTGAGGCTTTATCAAAAAAAGCTCTTGATGAAATAAGATCAGAGATTGAAACAGAGCTTAAAAAACTTATAAACTGATGATATCTGCTTTTTTATTTTCCAAAAATAAAAACTCTCTTATCCCGGATCTGTAAAAAATCCGGGATATTTTTCACCGGGCGTTGAAACATCATCATTGGCTTTATCCCCAAAAGCCTTATTGTGCGCTGCACTGCATATAATATTCAGATTTTATAAGAAAAATTAACAATTTTTCTTGCAACACCCTTACACACTATGATATCTTTATATATAATTTCTAATCACTCTACGAGGTTTCATTCAATCCTTTTCTCGCCGAAAAGATTTATTTTTGCATCATAAATGTAAACAATGATACCTCCTAGAAAAAGCGTTTTTCGCAGGATTCATCAGAAAGAAGGAGGATTTATTTTGACTGCCGAAAGAAACAAAGTTGAAGGTACAGTAAAGTGGTTCAGCAACAAAAAAGGCTATGGTTTTATTGAAAAGGGAGATGGCAGCGGTGATATTTTTGTGCATCACAGTGCAATAGATATGCCCGGATTCAGAACCCTTGCAGAAGGAGAAAGAGTAATCTTTGATGTTGAGGAAAACGACAGAGGTTATGCCGCCAAAAATGTTATAAAACCATAAAAATCATTTTAACCTGAAGCTCACATTCAGGATTTATCAATATTTTTAGTGCTGTTTTTGTTTCTCATAAAAACAGCACTTTTTTATATAGCTGCTTAACAAAACTCCTTTTTTTGACCAATCACTATATAATTTATAACTTGTATTTTTAAAAATCATTATCTTTATTGCTAAACAAATCCATCTCAAATACCGCACAATTTTTTTGACATGAATACATAAAAAAAACCGGAGCTTTTCTTATCAATATTAAAGGTTGAAGCATTATCAAATTTTGCCTATATTAGATCTCCGTTTGTGAATAAATTTAACCGGAGATATTATGCTCAGTCTTTCAGAAAGCCAGCAAAAAGCAGTCGAACACAGATACAGCCCTGCGCTCGTAGTTGCAGGAGCAGGTTCAGGCAAAACAAGAACCCTTACAGCGAAAATAGCCCATCTTATAAACCAGGGTTACAATCCTGACAGAATCCTTGCCATCACATTCACAAACAAAGCAGCAGATGAAATGAAAGAAAGGCTTTTTGAATTAACAGGGCTTGATGAAATTTCATTTTCGTGGGTAAGAACATACCATTCAGCCTGCTTCAGAATTTTAAAGGAAGAAGCCTCCAATATAGGATATACTCCGCCTATTCAGGTTCTTGATATTTATCATCAGCAGAAAATGCTCGAAGAGATACTTGTTTCAATGAATATTGACAAAAAAAATCTTGGCGATGTAAGATCAAGAATCTCCATAGCTAAAAATTACGGTGATCCTTATGAATATTTTGAACTGAACCCTGTTACCAAAGGTTTCAGAATTGAAGATATATTCAGAGAATACGAAAAAAAACAAAAGGAACAAAATTCAGTAGATTTTGACAATATACTCTATATCACAAGAAACATTCTCCGTGACAATGAAGATATCAGAACAAAATACCAAAACAAATTCGATTATATACTTATAGATGAGTACCAGGATACAAACAATCTTCAGGAAGAACTTACAAGACTTCTTCTTTGCCATGAAAATCTTTTCTGCGTGGGAGATGACTGGCAGTCTGTATACGGTTTCAGAGGAAGCAATGTTGACCACTTTCTTTCATTTAAAAAAACTTACCCCAAAAGCAAAATATTCCGTCTTGAAGAAAACTTCAGGTCATGCGACGAAATTGTGAAGGCTGCAAATCATCTCATAGGCTACAATGAAGACAGAATGGAAAAAGAATGCTTTTCTTCCAAAACAGGAGGGGAAGTTTCTGTACATTATTTAGGTGATGAACACCAGGAAGCTTTGTGGATCGGCAAAAAAATATACTCTCTTCGTGAACTTGGAATTCCTTATGACAAAATGGCTGTTATATACAGAACCAAATTCTGTTCAAGAGCGTTTGAAAAAGCATTCAGAATGCTGAAAATCCCTTACAAACTTCTGGGCGATAAAGGCTTTTTTGAAAGAAAGGAAATACTTGATCTTAACTGCTATCTTACTGCAGCATGCTTTCAAATGGATGACACAGCCTTTGCAAGAATTTTAAATATTCCCAGAAGAGGGATAGGTCCTGCAATGCTTAAAAAAATAAATTCCATGAGAACTGATGGAATGTCATTTATTGAAGGAGCACAAAGAGCATTAAACAAAAGCCTTTTATCAGCAAAAGTTCATAAGAATCTCAAAGAACTCCTCGATCTTATTGAAGAAATAAAAGATCTGCCTGCAGGCCCTGCCCTTTCTTCAGTTATAGAAAAAACAGGGTATCTCGATTATATAGATTCTATTTCCAAAACACCTGCTGAAGCATTAACACGAAAAGAAAATATTGAAGAACTTGCGGCCACTGCTGAAGGAAAAAATTCCATTGCTGAATATCTTGAAGAAGCAGCCCTTATAAGACAGGATAAAGAATCCGAAGAAGAAGACCAGGATCAGGGAAGCGGAGTAAATCTTTCTACAGTACATGCATGCAAAGGGCTTGAATTTAACACTGTTTTTATTGCCGGATGCGAAGAAGAGCTTTTCCCCCACTGGAAATCAATGGATTCAGATATGGAGCTTCAGGAAGAAAGAAGACTTATGTATGTAGCTGTTACAAGGGCAGAATTTAAAACATTTTTAACCTGCGCTGACTTCAGGCAAAACCGGCTCTCAAGAACATCAAGATTTTTCAGAGAGATTGAAGAATATATATAAATTTTCCGGAACAAAACTGTCCAGAGTTTACAAACGGAGCGGAGTAATCCCCGCTCCGTTTTATATTTACCAGCCTTTTTTATTTATAACCAAATCTATTTCAGCTTTCTTTATCCTTTCTTCATGATCTGACTTTACTTTATAAGCTTCATTAAGCTTTTTACAAAGACTGTCTATCTCAACAGGCTTTAAAAGATAATCAAAAGCTCCTAGCTTCATTCCCTCGACAGCATTTTTTACTGTGCCATGACCTGTGAGGAGAACGACCTGAACAAGAGGATCTGTCTTTCTTATCTCCTTTAAAACTTCTGTACCTGTTAACTCAGGCATCATAACATCAAGAACAGCTACATCTATTTTATTTTCGTGCAAACACTCAAGAGCCTTTTTCCCGTCGTCTGCAATAAAAACATTGAACCCTCTTATTTCAAGCCTTTCTTTTAATGCCCCGGCAAAAGATGTTTCATCATCGGCAAGAAGAACCTTTACTTTCATATATCCCCCTTCGGTATATATACCCGAATGAATGGTTATTTTTTTTCAATACAGGCACAGACTTCTGCAAAAATATCTCTCATACTTATTATACCTGTAATTTTATTATTATTGAACACCAGAACAGAATGATGGTGACTGACTGTCATATGATGAATAGCATCAGCAAGAGTTGAATCTTCATCCAGACATGCTTTTTGATCAGGAGCAAACATAAATTTACTTACTTTAAGATCTGCTGCATGATCAAGCATCTGCTCAAGACTTTCATTCCAAAGGTCATACCTTGAAACAATATGCTTTATATAATCCGGACTTAACCCGAAATGAGAAACTCCTGATTTTGAAAATTCATCAGAATCTCCTGTTCTGCTGTACTTAGGCTCTAAAGCTTTAACTATATCAGCAGAGCTGACTTTGCCGGTGATTTGTCCGGAATTATTTTCAACCAAAACACAGTCATACAAAAGATTTTTATCTGTATATATCTGAATTGCTTTTTTCAGTTCTGACGCAGCTTCAATAATTGTTGCATCTTCCTTTATTTTTTTAAATTCCGCTTCCGGAATCATCAGGTCTTTTACAACTCTGTTTTTCATATCTTCACCTCTTGAATTATTCTATGTGAGTATCGGCATGCCAAGTAAAGGCCATACAAGAAGAACAGCAACTGCAACTGCAACCATAAGAATAAAACTTGCAGGAATACCGTACTTAAAAAATTCTCCTGTTGTAAACTGGCCTGAATTGTAAGCTATGGCATTTGGCGCTGCTCCAACAAGAAGCAGAAATGGCATACCAGCAGTAACAAGTGAAGCAAAGACTATTACTTCAGGAGCTACCCCAAGATAAGGAGCAATTACAAGTGCTACTGGAAGAGAAATGGCAATTGCAGCAACGTTCATAATAAAATTGGTCATTATCATAACAAAAAAAGCTATACCTAAAACAAACACAAACCAGTGAGAATTTTCAAAAAGTGTAAGCCAGTTTATGGCAAGCCATTCTGCAGCTCCTGTTTCCCAGAGACAAAAACCTATACTCATGGCACCGCTAAATAGAAGAATAATGTTCCAGGGAATCGCTTCAAGATCGTCCAGGTCAAGAAGCTTAAAAACAAAAAACAAAAGAGTTGAAATTAATAATATAGCAGACTTGTCTATAGGCTGCAAAGCCGGAATAAAAGAACGTATTGAGAGAACAGCCACACTACTTAAAACAATAACAGCTGCTAATATTTCATTACGTGACAGAGGGCCCATTTCACGGCTGAGTTTTTTAGATTTTTCTTTTAATCCGGGGATAGATTTTTTTTCAGGCTTTAAAAAAAACATGAAAAAACCCCACAAGATAAAAACCATAGCCCAGCCTATGGGAAACATATAATATGAAAGCTCAAAAAATGAAATCTCTCTTCCTACAATATCATTATAAAACCCGATTGCAACTGCACCTCTTGCAGCACCGAGAAGAGTAACAATACTTCCTGCACCGGCTACAAAAGCCATACCTATAAAAAGACCTTTACCAAATTTTGTAGGGGCCTCTTCGTCTGTATACATTCCATAAATTGTTAAAAGAAGAGGATACATTGTAGCTGCAACAGCAGTATGAGCCATTATATGACTCAGAAGAGCTGTAACAACAAAACAGCCCAGATAAATCATGCTGGTTTTTTCACCAACAATGGAAAGCATTTTATATGCAAGACGTTTTGTAAGTCCGGTTTTTGTAAAAACCATACCTATTACCAAAGATGCAAAAATAAAAAGAACCGAAGGATCCATAAAATCCTTAAAAGCTTCTTTTGCAGGTCTTATAAGAAAAAGAGCCTGAAGTACCCCTATAGCTATACTTGTTACTCCTATAGGAACAACCTCAAAAACCCACCATGTTCCGGCAAGTAGAAAAACAGCCAAAGCTCCCTTGGCTTCCCTGGACAATTCAAAGTGCTTTCCCATAGGATCAACAGCATCCGGCCATGAAGGCGCATAATAAACGATCAAAAACAAGGCAACTCCAAGCAGAAGAAAAAACCACCGCTTCCAGTTTATCTCTCTAAGTACAGCTAGTTCATTAGTTGACATTAAAAAATACCTCCTCCATATAAATTTATTATAACTATTTTAAGCCGATCTTTATCTCAACCGACATTCAGTCCACCAGATGGACTCAGCGAATAAGTATTTAGCAACTATCAGGCCAAATAAAAAAATAAGTTTACCCGAAAGCCGAGTTCTTTGATTCTTCAACTAAATAAGAGTTTAAAAAAATGCATAAAAATCAGTTTGACAGAAACAATCTATTAAAAAAGAGGCTTAGATAAGAAGATACTTTTGCGAGTGATTATATTTAAATTATACAAATTCTGCAAAAAAATCTTTTTTATTTAAGAACCTTTTTTGTTTTCCCAGAATTTCCAGATGGAAAATTTTGTTCTTTTCTTGTTTCATTCAGAAAAAGATTGAAACATCAGTGTTCCACTCAAATTTCAGCAAAACTAAAAATTTACTCTCTTTTTTTCATTTCCAATCATTTCAAGCCATGTTTTTGATATATTGGCAGTATAGGAAATCAGGGAGATCATGAGATTCATAAGCTCCATATGGAGTTTGTGAGTTTCAACAGATTCTTTTTTCATCTCTGCAATTCTGGATAAGTGACTGGTCCTGTATTTTATATGAAGCTGTGTATATTTTTGTTCCTTTTTCATTATCTTTACAGCTGTTTCAAAATCAGGCTCATCAAAAACACGCTTTAATCTTGAAATCTGTTTTACAGTTCTAAGCTGAAAATCAGCAAGCTCCTTTTGCCCGGCTTCAGAAAACTCTGTTTTAATTTCTGTTTTAATCCTGTAAAGATACGGTATCTTCTCAGATACAAGATTACTGATATTGCCCAGATCCCTGGCTATTGAAATAAAAGCATACGCCTCCAAAACCTTATCCCTTGATATATCATTTCGCACGACCTTAAAAAGATAGTCACTGATCTTTTCTTCAAGAAAAATTATTTCATTTTCCCTTATTTTTATCCCCTCAAGAATATTTTTTGAAGGGAATCTTCTATCCCGAGGTATTTTTTTCTTTACAAAAAGAACCGCAGCCGATTTTGTCATTTCAAGGAGAAGACCTGAAGTCCTTGCTATTTCGGCCCTTGCCAGCTCAATTGCAGCATCCGGAGGAGGAATATTTTTTGAATCAAGAACAGATTGAAACACTATTTCATCGTCATGAGCACCAGCAGGAAAAATCTTTACAAGAAATAAACTTACACAACCTGTGAAAGGAAGAAAAATAAAAGCTATCCCAAGGTTATACAGTGAATGAGCATTAGCAATGATTCTTGCAGGAGAATCACCTGCAAAAGAAGTGATGTATACTGAAAAACAGATAAATTTTTCTAAAATTATAAAAAAAACTGCAGCTCCTGTTATTTTAAAAAAAACATGGGCTAAAGCTGTTCTTTTAGAGTCCCTTGAAGCCCCTATAGATGCAAAGAAAGCAGTAATGCATGTTCCTATATTCGCTCCCATCATAATTGCAACAGCTGCTTCCAGAGAAATAAGTCCTTCTTGGGCCATTACCATAGCAATGCCTGTAGATGCATTGCTGCTTTGAATAACGCAAGTAAAAAGCATACCTGCAGTAAGTGAATACAAAGGAGAAGTAAAGTTTTTTAAAAAACCGACAGCTTCAGAACTGCTCTTTAAAGGCACCGCAGCCTGGGACATAAGATCCATTCCGTAAAAAAGAAGTCCAACCCCTGCAAGAGTATTTCCAATATTTTTAAACAAAGCTTTTTTAGAAAAAATTCTGAGAAAGAAACCTGAGCCTATAAAAAGAACAGAATATTCAAAAATATTAAAAGCAATAATCTGAGTTGTTATTGTAGCGCCTACATTAGCACCAAGAATAATTGCAAGGCTCGATGGAAATTTTAAAAGACCTGCCTGTACAAAACCTACAATCAGTACTGTTGCAGCACTGCATGACTGAAGAAGAGCGCTTATGACCGTACCTGAAAAAAAACCTGCAAACCTGTTCTGAGTAATCTTCAACACCCTGTTTTTGATATTTTTCCCTGTATAATTCTTAAGTGCAAGGGTCATCTGATCCATTCCCATGAGAAAAAAAACAAAGCCTGCAAAAAGACCGGTTAAGACTGGATAAATGATTTTTCCGTGATTATTCAAAATAATATTATCAACCAGTCCGCAACCAAAAAATATCATAGGTGCAAATAAAATTATCAGAAACTTAGTCATTTTTACTCTCCTGTTAAACTGCAGAATTTAAAACATCTGAAATAACAACCGGAAACATACTAAAAGCTTTAAATACCAATTAGTACTTGTCCAAAATCGGAAATTTTTAGATCAGTAACGACAGTTGAAAATCTAACTGCATAAACATCAGAATATTTTGAGAATTAAATTTTATTCCCAATGCAGAGCTAAAAAAAGGCTGTATTTGTTCAGCAATTAAAGATTTTGAATTTGCAACATACATACCATAAAAAAAATTCTGTCATAACCTGCACACAAAACCTTTGCCCTGATATATAAGGCACAGATATTGCTCTTTATTAAAAATAATACATTGTAATCAGGAAACCAAAATGACAAACATAATTATTACAGATAAAAATCCAGGTATAAGAATACTTATTTCCAGAGAAATCAGTGACCTGGATGTTAATACTGTGATAGCTGAAAGCATCAGTGCTGTATTAGAGATAGATCAAAAAAATACAAAAACTGTAATTATACTCGACCCTGAAATACTTCAGGGTAAGCACTTGATATTTACAAACAAAATACTTGGAAACTTTCCCAAATCCGTTATTTTGATTCATGGCTATTTTGAATGGGCTGAAATATTTTTAGAAAATAAAAAGATTTTTTTTATAGAAAAAAACGCTGAAAGCATAAAATATGTAAAAAGTTTTATCACTTCACACCTTAAACTGTAAAATAATTATACAAAGCCATATTTAAAAGGCATATTTTTTGCATTACACTAAAACATATTCATAATAAACAGGTATCAAAATGAAAATCCATCTGAGCTTAAAATTCAAAATTTTTCTTCTGCTTTCATCTGTTATTTTTCTTAGTTTTGCAGCAGCCCTGATAATAGTAAGCACTTCAGTCAAAAAAGACCTTACCTTAAACAAAATAGTAAATGAAAAAATTGAAATTTACAGATCAGCAAAAAACCTTGAAACAGCCCTTTCCAACCAGAAAGGATTTCTCACATATTTTTTTCTTGATGGAGATGTATCCTGGCTCAGTGAACTGGGCGAATACAGAGAAATTTTTAAAAATGAACTGGCAGACGTAAAAAAAATTGTATCAGAAAAAGACCAAAAAAAACTGATAAACGAAATTGATAAAATTTACAGCAAATATATCAATTCAAAAGATAAGGTAATAAAAAACTACAGGGAAAGTGATGCAGAAAAAATAACTTCTCTCCACTTAAAGCAAAGAGATATGTTTTTCAGGCTTCTTAGAATGTGTGAAACTTTCAGCAACAATCAATGGAAAGTCGTTCTAAATTTAAAAAATGAGCTTAAAGAAAAAACTCTTTCCATAAAAAGACTGGCTGTCATTTCTGTTACTGCTATTTTAACAGCTTGCATATTTACTTTCTGGTTTATCTCCAGAAAAATCCTTGAACCTTTAAACAAAATTGCAGAAGAAAATATCTCCGGCCGGAAATATGAATCAGGGGACCAGATAAAAAAAATCTCCATGAATTTTAAAGATATAAAAGAAAAGTACAACTCAACTGCTTATCAGCTTGAAAAAAGCAGGGAAAGCCTGGAGCAATCAGAAAGAATGGCTCTTGTGGGAAAACTTGCCGCAGGAGTTGCCCACACCATAAGAAACCCTTTTACTTCAGTAAAAATGAGGCTTTTTTCCCTTAGCAGATCACTTGAACTTACAAAAAACCATGAAGAAGATTTTCAAGTTATTTCCGATGAAATTGCAAGAATTGACAATATAATTCAAAATTTTCTGGAATTTTCAAGACTTCCCAAACTTAAAAAAGAAAATGTTCTTACATATACCATAATTACTTCTGTTATTCAGCTGCTTGAACACAGAATGAAAACATATGAAACTGAATTGAAATATATTAAATCAAGACATGATCCAGTCATTTATGCTGACAGTGACAGAATAAAAGAGACATTGATAAACCTTATAATAAATTCATGTGAAGCTATGGAAAAAGGCGGAGAAATTACAATAACAGAAAAAGCTAAAAACGGTTATGTCGAAATAGTTCTCAAAGATAACGGTCCGGGCATACCAGAAGAAATAAAAGATAAAATTTTTCAGCCGTTTTTTACCACCAAAGATTTCGGATCCGGACTCGGCCTGAGCATTGTCGAAAAAATAATAACAGAACATAAAGGCACAATAAAAACAGACTCAGAAACCGAAAGAGGTACTGTTTTCATAATTACACTCCCTGCAGGAGAAAAAAACAATGATTGATATTCATATAATAGATGATGATATTCAGCTTGGAAAAAGTTTTTCAAAAATTCTCACAGAAGAGGGATATAAAGTTAAAGTCTCTGTTACCGGAAGCTCGGGAATAGAAAACATATTATCTGACCCCCCGTCTCTTGCGGTACTGGATTTAAAGCTTCCGGACATGCACGGAATGGAGGTTTTTGATAAAATAAGCAAAAAACTGCCAAATCTTCCTGTAATAATCATTACAGCTTACGGAGATACAGAAACAGCAATAGGTGCTATAAAAAAAGGGGCATACGATTATATTTACAAGCCTTTTGATATACCGGACATGCTCAGCCTTCTTAAAAAAGGGCTTGAATCATCAAAATACCTTAATTCTCATGTTGCAATAAACCCTGATGAAAAAGAATTTGTAGATGAAGCACTAATAGGCAACACCCCGGAAATGATAGAAGTTTACAAAGCAATAGGAAAAGTCGCACCTACAGACACCACAGTGCTTATAAGAGGAGAATCAGGCACAGGAAAAGAGCTGTGTGCAAGAGCTGTATATCAGCATTCATCAAGAGACAGCAGTCCTTTTATTGTAATAAACTGCGTTGCAATACCTGATACACTACTGGAAAGCGAACTTTTCGGATATGAAAAAGGTGCTTTCACAGGAGCCGCACATAAAAAAATAGGAAAAATCGAACAGGCTGCAGGAGGTACTGTATTTCTTGATGAAATCGGCGATATGCCTCTTGGAATCCAAGCTAAATTTTTAAGACTTCTCCAGGAAAAAAGCATTGAGCGCCTTGGTGGAAATGATCCGTTACCGGTTGATGTAAGAATAATAGCAGCAACAAACAGAAATCTTGAAAAAGCGGTTGAAGACGGTTATTTCAGAGAAGACCTCTACTACAGATTAAAAGTCGTTACTATCGAAATGCCTCCTTTGAAAAAAAGGATCAATGACTTACCTCTTATCAGCAGGTACCTTCTGCGTAAATCTGCTTCAGAGTCAGAACTCCATAACCCGGGAATTACCGATGAAGCTCTTGAATATCTTAAATCATACAACTGGCCGGGTAACATCAGAGAGCTGCAGAATACACTTCAGAAGACCCTGATTTTTAATATGGGAACTCCCATTAAAAAAGATGAGATAACCCTTCCACATAAAACTTACAACCCGGATCAGTCTGAGCTAAATGAAAAGGAAGAGATGTTAAAAACATGGATAAGGGAAAAACTTATTTCTGAAAATCATGAAAAGCCTTTTGAGTACTTTATTGATAAATTTACTGAATTTATAATAAAAGAAGCCTTAGCTGTTACAGGCGGCAATATTTCAAAAACATCAAAACTTCTAGGAGTTTCAAGACCCACACTTCATACGAAAATTGAAAAATTCAATATTAAAATTTAAACCCCTGTTTTTTGTAAGAACTGATTCCATTTTTTATAATTTTAAAAACTTTACAGCTACAAATAATGTAAAAAAATATTATAATACTGCTAAATTTTTTTACAGCCCTCCGGAGATCAGAAATCAACAAACATACAACACGCTGTTTTTAATGCATATATTCACAAAAACCCAGCTGGTATAATTATTGCAAAGTTATAGTCAAAAAAACAAAAAGGGTTAATATATGTATTTAAAAACAATCATAAGAATTAAACCTGATGAAGATTATAAAGAAAAAGCAGCCAGGCTTATTTTCAAAAAAAAATTTGAAGCATACAAAGATATAATCAAAACAATTCCTGTTGCAATGACTGAAATTGAGAAACTGGAAAAAATAAAATCCGGTTTTAATTACCCAGATAAAGCAGAGCTTGAAAAATCATTCAGATTTGTCTCTGAAAAAACTCTCAGGATGATAGAAAATCTTGAAACAATAGCACCCGATAAATATTCATTAAAAAATCAGTACGAAAAAATAAATATTGAGCCTGATACTTATATTTTCAGTAAACAAAACCCTTCAGTTTCTAAAAATTTATTTACACTTCCAATTGCTGAAAAGACTTTACTTTGCCCTGAAAAAACCGGCGCTAAACTTTTCAATCTTAACAGACTAAGTAATGAAACAGGCGTAAAAATACCTGGCGGATTTATTATTACAACAGATGCGTACAAAAAATTTATGCAACAAAATAAACTTGAAGAAAAAATAAAAAAGTTAATATGGGAAATTAAAGACCTCAAAGATCCTGTACCACGAATAAAAGCTATCCAGGAAATGATAGAAGAAACGCCTGTTTCCTCTGAAATATCTGACAATATAACCTTTGAATGCAGGAAATTTCTATCGGACAAAAAAAACGCTTTTTTTACTGTAAGAGGTAGCTCAATTTTTGAAGATCTTACAGGAATAGCGTTAGACGGACAATACATGACTGAACCTGATATTAGACCCTCAGAAATCATAAAAGCATATAAAAATATAATTAAAAACCAGT
>Ga0136557_1001077_pt1 | contig 18743 bp, 20 predicted proteins | sample AntRauTorckE6832_FD_104796 | JGI IMG/M metagenome (GOLD analysis project Ga0136557, IMG submission 104796) | Saline lake microbial communities from Rauer Islands, Antarctica - Metagenome Torckler E6 #832 | ecosystem: Environmental > Aquatic > Non-marine Saline and Alkaline > Saline | place...
AGGTAGCGACATTGTAAATAGTATCAATGAGTTACAATGTGGCTTATCCCGAACTGGGGTTACAATAGTATTGCATCATTGATATTAGAACAAAGATAATATATTATAAAATTCATTTTAAATGAATCTTATAATAGCGATGAACAACTCGACTGTTAAGTGTTGCGTCACTGCGTTTTATTGCCTCATCAAACGGTTCAAAAGCTTGATTATCGTTATTGATTTCGTTCATTAATATTAAATCACTAAATACTATCAATGTGAATATTCACTAAAGGATCGACAATGGCGTCACTACAAACATTAGCAATCGTAAAAGCAACGGTACCGGTACTCGAAGAGTATGGGACCGCGATTACTACTGTATTTTATAAAAATATGTTTCATGAGCATCCTGAACTACTTGATATTTTTAATGAAACCAATCAAAAGCTTGGCCGTCAACAGACTGCACTGGCAATGACGGTTTTGGCAGCGGCTAAACATCTAGAAAACTTAGCGACGTTATTGCCGCAAGTAACGCAAATCAGCCATAAGCATCGCGCATTACAGATCCTACCAGAGCACTACCCTATCGTTGGCAAGCATCTGATTGCTGCCATCAAGGAAGTGTTGGGTGATGCAGCAACTGACGATATCCTTACGGCTTGGGCAGAAGCTTATGATGAGATTGCCTCCATATTTATCCAAATCGAGCATGGTATGTATGAGCAGGCAATGTGGCAAGGCTTTGCACCGTTTATAGTAACGACAAAAATAGAAGCATCGACTGATATCGCCGCCTTTACCGTCTTCCCGGTAAATGACCATTCAGTAAACAATCAGACTATCGATTTAAGCAAGATTAAACTGTCTGCTGGTCAATACATTACCGTAAAAACAGACCCAGCAGACAGCGATCATATCGCTCTGCGTCATTACTCTTTATACTCAGCCAATAGCGATCAAGGTATCCAGTTTGCAGTTAGACGTGACAATCGCAATGAGCATAATGGTCTAGTGTCTAATTATTTACATGATCATCTAGCCGTCGGTGACACGGTTTTATTGTCGGCACCGGCTGGTGATTTTGAGCTAGACCAAGATTTGGTGCAGCAAAACGACATTCCCTTGGTACTGATCAGTGCGGGCGTTGGCGTAACACCTATTTTATCCATGTTAGAAGCTCAAGTTACCGCCAATCCAAAACGTCCTGTCGTTTGGGTTTATGCTTGCCAAAACAAAGAGCATCATGCTTTTAATAGTGAAGTTAACAAACTATTGGCTACTGCGACAAACGTAGAGAAGCACATTTTTTACTTTGAGTCTGGGCAGATTCTGAATGAAGCTTGTCTTAGCAATTTGCCTAAACTTGCTGATATTTATGTTTGTGGTTCCATGCCTTTTATGGAAAGCATTATTGATAGCCTGATCATCCTTGATCATGTCCTTGATAACATTCATTACGAACCCTTTGGTCCTAAAATGAGTATAGAGCTGGCTTAAGGTTATAAGCAATTGTTAATGACAAAATAGCATTACTGGGATGGTTTTTTGAAGCTTCTGCATCGTTTTATTCCAGCAAGTGATAAAAAAACTATCTCGGTAAAGTGATATGAAAATCTGCTCTATTTTCATCTATTTTTTAACGTACAACCTCAGTCGTATCTTACGACTCCGCTTATAAAATCCCTGTCAGCCATGTCATTCTTATGGTATAAAGTATGTCTGATGCTATATATAGCTCAACTTTAATAAGATGAGTACAAGGTTATGATTACGGTTGAAGGGCTTGTAGCTGAGATACAGCAGCGCGTAGAGAATTATAATAATAACGACTATCCGCTTGATAAAAGAGCCGTTACTAACTACGATTTATTAGACAGCTGTCATCACATACTGGCTGAAGATATCGTCTCGCCTTTTTCGGTACCAAGACAGAACCTATCTGCGATGGATGGTTATGCGATTGCTAAAGGGACTAAGCTTGCAACAAATACTACCATCACCATCATCGGAGAATCGCAAGCTGGTAGCCCTTATAATGGTGATATCCAGTCAGGTCAAGGAGTACGCATCTTTACTGGTGCAGTCGTACCTGATGAATGTGATACCGTTATCATGCAAGAAAACACCAATTTTGCCGCGATAAAAGGCAGCATTGATAAATCAAAGCCATACTCAATCATCCTTAGCCAAACGGCTCAGTCTGATGACCATATTCGCAAACAAGGCGAAGAAATTGCAGCGGGAGAAGCCGTTTTATTTAAAGGTAAGCGGCTGAATCCTGCTGATATCAGCTTACTGGCTAACTTAGGCTTTGATAAAGTCAACGTCTATCAGGCATTAATCGTTGGTGTACTCGCGACAGGCGATGAGCTAGTGGCGATTGGCAATGAGCTTAAAAGTTTAGCGCAAATCTATAATTCTAATACCCCCACTCTTAAAAGCCTGCTCTCTGATTTACCAATAGCTATTCAAGATTATGGGATTATCCCTGATGATTTAGACAAAACGACGGCTGCTGTCACTCAAGCCATGCAAGAGTGTGACGTACTGATCTCTACCGCTGGTGTATCCGTTGGTGATTATGATTTTTTGACCACCGTCATTGAGCAATTGGGCAAGATTAATCACTACAAAGTCGCGATGAAACCTGGTAAGCCGTTTGTCTTTGGTGAGCTGACACAAAACCTTGCCAAGCCTGTCTTATATTTTGGTTTGCCTGGTAATCCACTATCGACGGTCGTTGGTACGCTACAGTTTGTGACTCCTGCTTTGTGGAAAATGGCAGGCTTGTCTCATTCAGAGCGACCCATGCAATTAACAGTCATGGCAACACTTAAAAACGATGTTAAAAAATCAGCGGGTCGTAAGGACTTCCAAAGAGGCGTTTTAACCCAAGATGAAGCAAGCATTTTTTACGTTGAAAGCTTTACCAAACAACAATCACACCGTATCAAGCAGCTGAGCCATGCCAATTGCTTTATTGTATTGGCACAAGATTCTGGCAATGTAGCCGCTGGCGAAAGCGTACAAGTGCAACCTTTCCCTTGGATATAGTGAATGTCGCTTAAAAATGATACAGTGAATAAACCTCTATGCTATAGACCGTGTGAAACTTAACATTTATTATCTAACTGCTACTCTGGTGTTAGTCACTAATTGCATGACGGTTGATTGTTATTTGTAGTTACTCGGTCATATTTATACCTGAATAGCCTATTTCACTCACAACCTGAGGCAACGCTTAAAAGTACACACTATATTTTATATTAATGGTAATCATCTATGAACCATCTTGCCCCCACCGTAGGAAATGCTCAACTGTATTCGCCTACTGCTGCATCTAGTTTTTTTGATGATCATTTACCATCGAAATTGGCAGTTTTGTCTACTGATTTTGCAGCTAACCTAGCTCAACCATTATTAGCTCAACCATTAACAGATGGCTTTGCACGACGTTTGACCTATTTGCGTTTATCGATTACTGATTTCTGTAATTTTCGCTGTGAATATTGCTTGCCCAATGGCTATCAAGGCAAACCTCCCCAAGATGAGCTTAGTGTCGCTGAAATTGCTACGTTAATCCGCGGATTTGCTCAAGTTGGCACCAAAAAAGTCAGGATTACGGGCGGTGAGCCTTCTATACGCCGTGATGTGGTAGACATTATTAAAACAATCAAAAACACTGAAGGCATTAAAACCGTTGCCATGACCAGTAATGGGTATAAGCTTGGTAAGCACTTGGCTAGTTGGCAGGCAGCCGGACTAAATCAGCTTAATATCAGTATGGACAGCTTTGATGCCGCTACTTTCCATAAGATGACTGGCTTTGATATGTTGCCGCAACTCTTGACTGATATGGATACCTTGCTGGCAACCACCGATATTAAGCTTAAAATAAACAGCATTCTGATGGCAGAAACTGCCTTTGAAAACTTAATGAATGCCATTGATTATGTCAAAGATAGAGCAGTCACTTATCGCTTTATTGAATTTATGCAGACCAGTGACAACAGCGATTTATTTTTTGCTCAGCATGCGCAAACCGACATCATTACCAATTATCTGATAGAAGACGGCTGGCAAACTCATGAACGCGGCAGCAACGACGGTCCAGCAATTGAGTACAGTCATCCTGATTATAAAGGGCGTATCGGACTGATTGCCCCATATGCAGCCCATTTTTGTGACAGCTGTAATCGCCTACGGGTTAGCAGTCAAGGCAAGGTGCATCTGTGCTTATTTGATCAAGGCAATTACGACATTCGTGAGCATTTGCAGCAAGATGATGTTGCAGGACTGGTCAGTACTTTACATAGTTTTATGCCCATAAAACCTGAGCACCATCATCTTCATGACTCGAACAGTGGCATTATGAATAACTTGTCAATGATTGGTGGTTAATTTATCAGCAATATTTTTCATAATAAGCATATTTATCAAGGAACATTCATGAGCAAGCTGCAAGCACCTTTTACCCCACTTAATCTCGCGATATTAACCGTTTCTGACAGTCGTACGATGGCAGAAGACAGCTCAGGACAATATCTGGTCGATCAGTTAACCGCAGCAGGGCATCAGCTTGCTGATCGTCAACTGATTACCGACGATATCTATAAGATTAGAGCCGTTGTCAGCGGCTGGATTGCGGACCCAAATGTTCATGCAGTGATTACCACTGGCGGTACGGGGTTTTATATTAGAGACAGCATTCCAGAGGCAGTCAGCGTCTTGTTTGACAAGTCAGTAGATGGTTTTGGCGAGATGTTCCGCTTAATCTCAAAAGACGATATCGGCATGTCTACCATCCAATCTCGCGCTGTAGCTGGTATGGCAAATGGTACAGGCATTTTTTGCTTACCTGGCTCATCAGGTGCTTGCCGCACTGCTTGGGAAGGCATCTTACAAGAGCAGCTGGATAGCCGTACGCGCCCATGCAATTTTGTCCCGCACTTTATGCGTACCAACCCCGGTCACGATTAATCATGACAGATGCTGTAAATACCTTAAAAAGTGTAAATAGCTCAAGCGATATAGATCACTTGAATCGCTTAGCAGGTATCGTCATCTTAGCAGGCGGTGCATCCAAACGTATGGGTTCGCCTAAAGCTGAGTTGATGCTACCAACCAATGAGCGATTGCTTGATTATCATGTCAGGCAAGCGCTTAAACTAAGCGCAGCCACTGCTCATAATGTGTCTATTATGATTGCAGATAACGGTCGTGGTTTTGGTATCAATCCAGATTTGATTTTGAATAACCCGCAAGTGCTCATCATTCATATCACTGATTACCTTTCGGTTGACGATTTTGCTAGTAATGACAATGAACAGATCGAAACCGGCGGCGCATTGGTCGCCATAGAGGCGGCATTACAATATTTGACCAGCTCAATGATTATGCAATCAACCAATGCGGCAAATTCGTACGCATCTTGGCTGATGGTTATTAGCTGTGATAGCTTGATTGCTGCAAACGATTTATGGAAAAAACTGCAACCTTATATAACGCAAGCTGTAGATAAATCGGTAATTTGTCTCACCGATGAGCATCATTTATATCCATTGTTAGGTATTTATCGCTTAAGTATTGACCCGGATTTGAAGCATTATATTGACAATGGGCAGCGCCAAGTAATGAAATTTATTCAGCCAATTGTACAGCCTGTAACGTTTTTAGAGGACTGGAAATCTCTTACCAATTTTAATACGCCTAAAGATTTTGAGCGTGCCTGTATTGCCTTACGTAACATATAATAAGATTTACTGAGAGAAACTAGCCATTTAAGAGAAATGATAAATGAATATCAGCAGTCAAAAAACCATTCAAACTGCCTTGTCGCATTTAGATAGCGACGGTGATATCACCATGGTCGATGTGAGTGGTAAAATAGCGACGACAAGAGAAGCACGTGCGCAGGGACAAGTGATCTTCCCTGCGATAATTTATGAGCAAATCAAAGCTGCTGATGGTATGACCAAAAAAGGCAGTATCACGCAGACCGCTCATATCGCAGGTATCATGGCTGCAAAGCGCACCCATGACCTGATTCCACTTTGTCACCCCCTACCATTAGATAAGATTGGTTTAAATTTTGAATACGACGATAGTCAAAATAGTATTACTGTCACTGCTACTGTCAAAGTTACGCATAAAACCGGCGTAGAAATGGAAGCACTGACAGCTGTCAGCGTCGCTTGCCTAACTATCTATGATATGACCAAAGCCATCTCTCACGACATCATCATCAATAACATCCATCTGATGAATAAGACGGGCGGCAAATCTGACTATCAACATGTGTAAATACGCCATAGCGATATGATAGATATAAAGCTTGGCAATTAATAAATAATGGAGACTTCTATGAGCGATTTAGTAGAAAGCAGTGACGATATAAATACGACGATGAATATCACCGTTTTATACTTTGCCAGCTTAGCCGATGAAGCCAATTGTCATGAAGAAAAAGTAAACGTGCCACAGTCTATGTCATTAACCGAGTTATACGAGCAACTGCATCAAAAGCATCGTTTTAGCCGTCCACAGTCAGAGCTGCGTGTGGCAGTAAACGATTACTTTGCCAAGTGGACAGATGAGATTAATCATGGCGATAGCGTGGTTTTCATTACTCCAGTAGCAGGCGGTTAATAGTATTTAGACGCTTATGTGTATCGCTAAAAATTTTAAGAATAATAAATAGAGACAATATATGGCAGACCAAGTACATGGGCAGTCGATGAGCATTAAGCGTAGCATCGACGAGGCTTATCTCATCGCTGAACGCGATGGCTTTGCGCTACTAGATTCAGACATTGATGAAAATCGACTAAAGAAAACCCTTGATGATGATAGCTGCGGCGCTTTCGTATGCTTTGAAGGTCGTGTACGTAATCACAATAATGCCAGTAGCGTCAACCGCTTGACCTACTATGGCTACGAGGAACTTGCACTCAATCAAGGGCGTGCCATTATCGAAGAAGCCAAAAAGCGCTTTGAAATTACTCACGCTATTGCCATTCATCGTATTGGTGCTTTAGAGATTGGTGATGTGGCCGTTTGGGTTGGGGTGGTTTCTGCCCATCGTTACCCTGCTTTTGATGCCTGCCGCTGGATATTAGATACGATAAAAGCGGACATTCCCGTTTGGAAGCAAGAATACTACCAAGATGACTCTTCAAAATGGCTAAGCAATAATGGGTAAGAATATAACAGTGTCAGCACTGAGCTTAGCCTTGATGCTAACGGCTTGTACTAAAGAAAAAGGTACTGACTTGCCAGCTGAGATCAACAATACCACTGCGTCAAGTCAAATACTCCGTATCGCTGCAGCTGCCAATTTATCGGACGTATTGCCTGAAATTATCGAGGGCTACAAAACTGATAAGGGTTTACCTGACCAAGAAATAGAAGTCACTTTTGCCTCATCAGGTAAGCTTTATTCTCAAATTATCTCAGGTGCACCATATGATATCTTTTTAGCAGCCAACCAAGACTTCCCCACGCAGCTGCTAAATGAGGTTTTTAAAGGTGATGCAAATCATACGCCTTTTACTTATACCCAAGGGCAACTGTCCATTTATAGTGCCACCAAAGCTGTCGGTGTATTCGATCAAAACACATTGACTGAGCTACTTAATAGCAATGATAAGAGCAAAATCACCATTGCCAATCCTGAGCTTGCGCCTTATGGTGCATCTGCAAAATCCTATCTACAAACGCAAAATCTATATGACGCGCTAATAGCACAAAACCGTCTTATCCAAGCAGAAAATATCGGACAGGCATTCCAATATGCCCATACGGGTAGTGTCGATTATGGCTTTGTGGCGCACTCACAAGTCATAGCAATGAAAGCAACACCTGAGCATTTTTACCTCTTACCATCAACATCTTATCCTGCTATCTTACAAGACGGCATACTCATTACTAATGAAGCAAATGCAGCAGATTTCACGGATTATCTACGTTCTCCTACAGGACAAGCTTACTTCTCTAGAGCTGGTTATTTAGCAGTTCGGTAATCTATTTATAGCCGCTATGAATAAAAAGCCATTCTAGCCGTTTTATACTGTCTTTTATCAGTGAGCACGCTTATCATAAGGCTTTAAATATCGTTATAAATGTGTTTTCTTATCATGATGTTTGAAAAAAAAGGATGTGATAAGTGGTACTTTATAGTCGATGCTCTATATAACATGGTAAAAGTGCGCTATTAGATAAAAGGTAAATAAACAGTAACGTTATGATGTCTCCTGCTCTTATCTCAGATATGCTGCTTCCTGTGTGGGTGAGCATCAAGCTTGCTGGTGTCACTACCTTGTGCTTGCTGGTGTTCGCAACCCCATTAGCCTATTGGCTGGCAAAGCCGAGTCGTGGTCAGATTATTGGGCGCATCAAAATTATGCTCATGGGCGTGATTGCCATGCCGCTGGTCTTGCCGCCTACAGTGATTGGTTTTTATTTATTATTACTGTTAAGCCCCAATTTTGGTATCGGTAAGTGGCTGTTGCAATACAATATCAGCGCCTTTGTATTTACCTTTGAAGGACTGGTCATTGGCTCTATTATTTACTCGTTGCCTTTTTTTGTTCAGCCTGTCTATGCGCAATTTTTACGCATTCCAACCAGTGTCATGGAGGTTGCAAGCTTACTAGAACCTAGCCGTTTCAGACGCTTTATACGGGTAGCATTACCGCAAGCTCGTATCGGTATCATCCTTGGCAGCTTAATCAGCTTTGCGCATACCATTGGCGAGTTTGGCGTGGTACTGATGATTGGTGGCAGTATTTCGGGGGAAACCAAAGTGGTCTCCATTGCTATCTATGAGCAAGTAGAAGCATTGAATTACGAGGCAGCACACATGATGTCTGCTATTCTTATCATAATGGGTATGGTCATGGTGGCGCTGATTGCAAGTGTCAGTCGACTCTATCAGCGCCCATAAGCGCATGAGTCAAATTTAAAATTTATGCGGTTTTTTAGCATCTTTATTTTCTTCTTAAGCCTATCTGACTTTCGATTTTCTTGCATACACAACAAAGAACCCTCATCCAACTGATAAAGTTAGCATGAGGGCTTTATTAATCATATTTAAAAATTCATAACTTTTTAAAAATGGAACTTCACTAAAGCGCTCGCGGCATTCTGCGTTTTGTCACTACCAAATTTATTCTTCCAGTAGCTATATTCCATACCAACTTCTAAGCGGTTATCAATACCCAACACTTCTTGTAAGTTATATTTTAATTGCGGATTGATATGGATATTATCTTTCACAGAATCATCTTCGCTGTTAAATGCATAGTCAACATAACCATCTATGACAAAGTTATTTTTCTCCCAGCCATAGGTTAAGGTAATCTGTTGATCATCAGCATTGTCCTTATCATTAAACGCATGATATAACGATGCCGATGCATATTTCATACCCGGAATAGGGACATTTAAATCCGCGCCAACACCTACCAAATAGTTATCTTGACTAAAACCATTACTGTTTGAGCCAAACTCGTACTGCCCCGCTAAATTGACTTGTTTGATAAAGCTGTTATCAAACTTTGCCAGCTTAAGTTTGGGCGCAAGCTCACCATAGGTTTCCTTAAACTCTTTACCTGCCGCATTTTCTTTACCTTGATGGCGATCGACAAAGAAAAATACACCACCCCATGTATGGGTCGAGGCATGCTCTAAAGTAACGGTGGTTAAGGTTTCTTGAGGCACTAGATCATAATCAGTACCGTAAAGCGCTGAGATACTGGTATCAGTGAAGAGCACTTTTGCTTGAGCGCTGCTCATAGCGCCTAAAGCAGCAATGGCAACAAGCGCATAGGTTAGCTTATTAGTGATTAATGATAGGCTTATAGATAAATGATCACGCACAGTAGTATTCCTTTATTTACAGTCGTTGGTGCCTAGCAACATTGCCATCATGGTTATCATGGCTATAAACGGGGTTTAACTTCCTGTTAAAACGCACCCGTACTGCTAGAGGGAAAAAGGCTATTAGCTTTCAGTAAAAATAAAACGTCATCAAAACAAGCATCAATGCTGCTAAAACTACAAAAATTTTCTTAATAACTTATTTCAGTAATCCCAATTTTGGCAGTAATTATTAACACTTTGAAACAGTTAAGCATGTTTTATGAGGGCTGACAACTGCATTTTAGCGCCAAATATCAGTAAAAAACGTGCTCTAAGTTATTGATATCATCTAAGTTTATGATTTTATTAAAATAACTGACTAAATGGTCAGGAATATTAATTTTGTAAAGGAGGAAGAAATATTGTTACTGTGGTCAATAATCTGCTGCTGAAATACTTGGAGAATTTTTAAACAGAAAAAAACCTCAATTATGTAAATAATCGAGGCGACATTTGCTTAAACAACAACATCTAAATACAGTCTTAATTATTTGGCTAAGTGGGACGAGAAGCTCGAATTTTCTTATTTGATACTTATTTATCTAGCCATCATCAGCTCTACACTGACTTGAAAGTAATACTCATCTTTTATAGTAATACTGACCTTACCATTATGGGCATTGGCGATAGCTTGCACGATAGATAAGCCTAAGCCTGTTCCCGAATGCATCGTATTCGTTTTATCATGACGATAAAAGCGCTCGAATAGTTTATCTGCCTCTATTTGAGTCAATGGCTGATCCAAGCGATTAGAGATCACTACCTTGAAAGATGCAGGATTTAATATAGATGACCTCATATCTTGCTTATCACTCGTGACAGTATGAGGAACAGTGGGTATCTCAATACTAGAGGCTTCAATAATGATCACACTGTTACTAGCGGCATAATAAATGGCGTTTGACATGAGATTAGCGAACAGTCTTTGTAATAAGCTTTCATCTCCTAACACGGCTTGGAAGTTGCCCGTCTTTTCAAAAGAGATATTCTGATCTTCTGCGATTAGCTCATAGTAATCAATAAGCTTAATGAACATTGACTCGGTATCAACCCGATTGAGCTGTGAGTCAGACAGCCCCTTTTGTGTCTTTGCCAGTAGCAGCATGTTATTAATCAGCGTAGATAACTGCTCAAGGGTGTCATGCTGATGGTGCAGCTGCTCAACATATTCATGGCTCGCTCTAGGCTTACTTAACATCACTTGGGTTTGAGTACCAAGCGTCGCCAGCGGAGTACGTAGCTCATGGGCAATATTATCTGAAAAGCGTGATAACGATTCAAAATTACTTTCCAGCTTTTCCATCATTAAGTTATAAGACTCAGCCAATGGTCGTAGCTCTAAGGGCATATTACCGACCACCACTCTTTCATGTAACTGTTCAGGATTAATACCCTTCATCTTTTGGACGATAGTAGCAAGTGGCGCAAATCCCCAGTAGACACTTAATGCGGCAATTGACACCAGTAATAGTGTGATCGCGATCAGTATCAAGCTCAGCTGACGATTAAAATGTATGAGATACTGATGATGAACATCGATAGGCAGCGCAATAAGCGCCAAAGCCTCGTGGTTTGCAATGACCATCGCTCGATAATGTCTACTATTAATCTTAATCATAAACTGCTGATCGCGATAGTCCTGCCGTAGTTGTAACAAGCTAAAGTCGGTCGGTAAATCATGGATGAAATTACTGGGATCGCTGGATAATAATTTGCCATTTTTATCTGATATTAGCGTTTTTAAATCATAATCTAGCCAAGAAGAATGCAGGTGATTGTCATCAATGAGTGATTGGGACTTTGAAGCTGTTAATGGCTCTACTTCCTCGCCCAAGGCAACCATACGTTTGCGCAAATTAAACGCGGCATGAGTAATGATCTCTGAGTCCATTTGCTCAAAGTGCTCGTTAACAGAGCGCTGAACCCATATATAAATAATGACTTGAGAGATGACAACAAATATGGTCAGTAAAAAAACAGTGCGCCATAACAGCGGCCAACGTCGATTCTTAAATTTATATCTCATTTTATTTTGGATCATCTTTGTCATCGTCGCCCACGCCTACAGCCAGCGGCTCTAACCTGTAGCCCATACCGCGTACTGTGTGAATCAGCTTGGTGTCAAAACCATCGTCGATTTTGATTCTTAGACGTCTGATAGCTACGTCAATGACATTGGTATCGCTGTCAAAATTTATATCCCATACTTGCGAGGCAATCACAGTACGTGGCAGTACTTCACCTTGACGTTCTAGGAAAAACTGTAATAAAGCAAACTCTTTGGCAGTCAGTTTGATAAGGGTGTCGCCTCTATATACAGTGCGTTTGGCAATATCCATTTTCAGATCAGCGGTATGGATGACCGTGCTTTTATAGTCCGATTGATTGGCACGACGTAACAGGCTTTTTATTCTAACAATCAGCTCAGCAAAAGCAAAAGGCTTGGTCAGATAATCATCGCCACCAATTTCAATACCTTTGATTCGATCGCTTAAATCATCTTTAGCGGTTAAAAATAAAACAGGCGTATGCTTTCCAGCGGCACGGTAGCGCTGTATCAGCTCAAAGCCACTGACGTCAGAATGTACCAAAAACATTGTGTGACTACTGACAGTAAATCTTAAAAATTTTAGCTCTGTTAACTCACAGCTCCTCTCTAATAGCAGAGAGAAATTAACGGAAATAAGTTTTTAGGAAAATATATGAAGTTTTTATTGGGTGTGCTCTTTACTTTATTTGTGGCAATCGTTGGGATGTTTGCGGTTGTCAGCAGTGGCGTTGTCAACGTGGGTGCAGACCAAGAGCATAGCCCAATGATGTATAGCTTTTTAGAAACTGCGCGCAATCGTTCTATACAAACTGCCAGTAAAGATATTGTGGTACCAGACTTAGAGCAGGTTGACATGATCAGCTCTGGTGGCGCGGACTATAAAGATATGTGTGCAGGCTGTCACTTGTCTCCGGGAGTGGCACAAACTGACTTTAGCGAAAGCTTATATCCGAAGCCGCCCAACTTTACCAAGGCTGATATCGTCAAACGTTATCAAACTGAGGATGGTGCAAAGCAAAGCTTTTGGGCCATCAAACATGGCATTATGGCTTCGGGAATGCCTGCATGGGGCGCCTCCCATGATGACGATAGAATGTGGGCAATGGTCGCTTTTATCAGATCGCTACCTGAATTAGATGAAGCTCAGTACACGATGCTAACCACTCGGATAGATGGCGATATGATGGACATGTCATTTGATGGTGATATGAATATGTCGGATGATGGTATGGGTATGGAGATGTCGGAAGATGGTTCTGGAATGCAGCATTAACCCTGTCTGTATATAGAAGCATCATCATTAAACGTTATCGTTATTAATAATGCAGTACTGAACGGTGCTGCATTTAACGTTTTTAGTTAAGACCACAAATATAGGGTCCAGTTTTTAGAGTATCGAGCATAATAACAGACACTTAAAGGTGATTTGATGAGACATTACATACACGGGTTTTCTAATGGACATCACTGGTTATCCGGTCGTGTCCTTTTATTGATGGCGGTATCAGCACTACCCCTTACACTAGCCGCTTGTAGCCAATCTACTACCAGTGTCTCTGATTCTGAACCAGTAAAGGTTGAACAGTCTGCTACCCAGAATGCACAAGTACAAAACGAAAGTTCGGCTCCGGCAGATGCTCCTGCAATCGACCCGTCATCATTACTCAAAAACGTCTCAGCGACCGTCTATAAAGATGCCAACTGTGGCTGCTGTAAAGAATGGGTAGGCTATGCAAAAGACAATGGATTAAGTGCAACCGCGCAAGATGTGGCAGATGTCTCTTTATTCAAAGATCGCTATGGCGTACCACAGCAAATGCGCTCTTGCCATACCACCGTTACTACCGACGGTTTCGTCTTTGAAGGACATGTCCCTGCTAAACACATGGCTCAGTTCTTAGAAAATCCTCCTATACAAGCCATTGGACTTGCCGTACCTAGTATGCCAGTTGGCAGCCCCGGTATGGAATATCAAGATAAATTCATGCCTTATAAAGTAATGCAGCTTAATAAAGACGGCACCACAGAAGTTTATGCCGCTATTGATTCTCCTCAGCAGCAACTATAATTTTGATGGTTGTTTTGGCTGAGATCTGGATAAATTGAATGTGAGTAGCATTAAAAGCGGCTTAATAAGATTCCCAATCGTAATTGACGTATCGTTAAATATTATAACCATAAGCTTAACCACCATCTCTCAAATTAAATTAGGTCATCATTATGAATAAACAGAACATATTGAACCGCCGACGTTTTTTAACCGGATCCTCCGCTGTCCTTGGCGCCTCCTTGATACCGACCATGGCCAGTAGTGCATTGGGACACTCAAGTCGTTCGGGCAGTCAGGGTGCTACTATCAATAGTGACCAAAACACTCATAAAGTGCCTATATTGACCGGTAAAGAGTTTGACTTATACGTCAGTAAACAGTCCGCTATTGTCAACGGTAAAAAGAGCATGGCAACGCTCATCAATAATTCACTGCCAGCACCGACGTTAAAGATGCGTGAAGGCGATACGGTGGTGATACGTGTTCATAATCAGATGGATGAATCAACCTCTATCCATTGGCATGGACTACTAGTACCGTTTGAGATGGATGGGGTGCCGGGCATTAGCTTTGATGGCATTCCTGCAAACAGCACCTTTACTTATAAATTCAAACTCAAACAATCAGGCACCTATTGGTATCACTCACACAGTGGCTTCCAAGAACAAACCGGTATGCTGGGTGCCATTGTGATTGAACCTAAAGGTCGTGAGCGTCATCCTATCGAAGAAGACCACGTGATCGTGCTCAGTGATTGGACCAGCCGCAACCCGCATAATCTCTTGAAGCTGCTCAAACAGCGCGCCGACTTTGACAACTATCATCTGCCAGACTTCAAGAAGCTACTGTCTGATATCGCTGAAACGGATATGAAAACTGCGTTTGATAAACGCAAAATGTGGAATCAGATGCGCATGATGCCCACTGATTTTACTGACTTGTCGGGCGAAAACACCTTCACCTATCTTATGAATGGCAAAACCACCGCGGCTAATTGGGCACAAATCGTCAAGGCAGGACAGCGCGTTAAATTACGCTTTATCAATGCTTCAGCACAAACCATCTTTGATGTGCGCATACCCGGTCTCAAAATGACTGTGGTGGCAACCGATGGTATTGATGTCGCACCCGTTGCGATTGATGATTTTCGTATTGGCGTGGCTGAGACCTATGATGTCATTGTCACCCCGACCAAAGAGGCGCATACCATATTTGCCCAAAACATAGACCGTTCAGGCTATGTCGCCGCAACGCTTGCCACCAAAGAAGGCGCTCGTGCGCCAACGCCTGCTATGGACAAAATAGAATGGCTCACCATGGCAGATATGATGGGCGCTATGGGTGCTAATGGTTATAAAGCCAAGCATGCCAAAACTGAGTATGACTTCAAATCTGACATGCGTGTGGACAGTCCACGTATGAACCTTGATGATCCCGGTATTAACCTGCGTAACATTGATAGAAAGGTGCTGAACTATAGCCAGCTGCGCTCTGTCGATGAGGCAATATTTGCAGAGCAGCGCAAGCCTACCCGAGAGATCGAGCTACATTTGACCGGTAACATGGAGCGCTATATCTGGGCGTTTGATGGGGTTAAGTTCAGTGAAGCGACACCGGTTAATATTAAGCCGGGTGAGCGCGTGCGCATTACCTTAGTCAATGACACGATGATGAACCATCCGATGCATTTACACGGCATGTGGAGCGATTTGCGCATGCCTAACGGCGAGTTTCAGGTGCGCAAGCATACTATTATGGTGCAGCCGGCACAAAAAATCAGCTTTGATGTCACAGGGGAAGCTGGTCGATGGGCATGGCATTGTCATCTGCTCTATCACATGGAAGCCGGTATGTTTAGAGAAGTGGCGGTCATTTAAGCAAATCTTTGATTGATAGGTGAGAGATGAGATGAAAATACATAAAGTAGGTTTACGGTTCGCTGGGGCATCATCATTGGTACTGCTGGCATCATCATTTGCTAATGCTGCTGACCCGTCCACTGCTAAAAAAGACATGATGATGTCAGGCATGGATCATAGTAGTATGGATATGTCAGGTATGGACATGTCAGATATGGATCACAGCGGCATGGACATGTCGGATATGGATCATAGCGGTATGGATATGTCAGATATGGACCATAGCGGTATGGATATGTCAGATATGGATCATAGCGGTATGGATATGTCAGATATGGACCATAGCGGTATGGATATGTCAGGTATGGACCATAGCGGTATGGATATGTCAGGTATGGATCACAGTGGCATGGACATGTCGGGTATGGATCATGGCAGCATGGATATGTCAGGTATGCAAGGTGGTAAGGCTCCAGCTGATGCACGAAGTTCCGACTACTCAAACGGCGTTCCCTATGGACAGTATGGTAAGCCTATGATGATGGGTGATATGCCATTATGGGGCGTTTCTGTAGATGATTTAGGTTATCAGTTTGATGACGATCAGATTAATTATGAGGTTGGTGCTTGGTATGGCGTAGATGAGCGCCGCCTCTCTTTACGCAGCGAAGGTAGTATTAAGACCGAAGGTGATAAAGAAATTGATAGTCTGACCTCACTATCTTACTGGAAGCCGCTAAGTATCTTCTGGAATGGCGAGGCCGGTGTTGCTTATGATACCGAAAATGACAAACCTGCCATTATGGCGGGTATTGTCGGTACTATGCCTTACTTTATTGAAACCGATGCCAGAGCTTATCTGTATTCTGATGGACAAGTTCGATTGGACCTTGGCGCAGAATACGAGTGGCGTTTGAGCCAGCACTGGGTTGTGATACCGGAAGTAGGACTAACAGCCTTTAGTAAAAAAGACAGCGACAATCATATTACCAAAGGTTTTAACGAGATGGATGCTGAAGTGAGGCTCACTTATGAGACATTCAGTCGCCAACTTGCGCCTTATGTGGGTGTGAGTTATGAGACAGCGCTTGGTAGTGCTCGAGATCAGCGTCGTCAACATAATGAATCAGTTGATAGCAGTAGTTTGACTGCGGGGGTTAAATTCTGGTTCTAATATTATTAATGTAATAGGAGATATACTATGAATGCTTCAGATCAAAACAACATGAATCATCAACAGGGCATGAACCCTTATATCAAGTTCACCCTGATGATAGTGACGTCTACGATTGTGATGTACATCATGATGTATTTCAATACCTATGAGTGGGATCACATCTACTTTAGCGAAACCCGAGCTTATATGGCGCTCTACATGGGTGCGGGTATGGCGGTCATTATGCTCGCCTTTATGGGTAATATGTACAAAAAAACCAAAGTTAATTTGATGGTTTATGGACTAAGTGTGTTGATGTTTGCCGTTGGGATATGGGGCGTGCGCTCTCAAGCAACGGTCGATCAAGTCGATTGGATGCAAGCGATGATACCACATCACTCGATTGCTATTTTGACCAGCTCAAGAGCAGATATCGAAGATCCTAGAGTGCAACAGCTCGCTGACGATATTATTAAAGCGCAAAAGCGTGAAATCGCTGAGATGCAAGCGCTGATCGAAGAGCTGGAATAGACACTGATGTATGTAAATATAGTCAATCTTAGATAAAACCGATACAATGTTTATAATCAATTCATTTAGTGAAATAAACCGTGACCTATTCAATCGACTTTCGCAAACAAGTACTGCGTAGCATTAAAGACGGCATGACCATTCGAGAAGCTGCTGCTTTTTACGAGCTTAGCACGAGCTCTATTCACAGCTGGCAGCAGAGCTTAGTTCCTAAAACGACTAGAAATAAAGCACCGACTAAAATATCAAATGAAGCATTATTAAAAGATGTTAAGCAGTATCCAGACGATTATATGTACGAGCGAGCACAGCGTTTAGGGTGCAGTAAGTCAGGCATTGAGTCGGCCTTAAAGCGTCTTGACATCAGTCAAAAAAAAGACCTTAGAACATCCAAAAGCATGTCCGATCAAAAGAGCGGAATATCAAAGTAAGCTTGATCATTTTATGAAGCAAGGCTATCCCATTATTTATATGGATGAAAGCGGCTTTGAAGCTGAAACTATTCGCCCTTACGGCTATGCACCAATAGGAAAACCTTGCATTGATCGCTACAACTGGCAAGCAAAAAAGCGTACCAACGTCATCGGTGCTTTGTATGAAAAGATGCTGTTTGCGCTTGATTACTTTGATAAAAATATTAATGGCGATATATTCTACGACTGGTGTAAATACACCCTAATCCCAAGTCTTAAAACCAAATGTGTGATTGTGATGGATAACGCCAGATTTCACAAACGAGTACAAAGACTGCTGAATAGGTACGGTCACAGGCTTCTATTCTTACCACCCTACAGTCCTGATCTAAATCCTATCGAAAAGAAATGGGCGCAAGCAAAGTTTCTACGCCAAGGTTGGATGGAGAATAATCTACCTAAACTATTTTATGATATGGGTTGTTCCAGTTTTATTGTGGATTGACTATATTATAAAGCTATTAAATAAAAAAATACCTGCATGAATGCAGGTATTTTTTTATTAGAGAGTAAGCTGTTTCAAGAAAAGTGACAAACAATAAAATGGCAATTTCATAAAAATAAAGGGTTTAAAGAGAAATTCAGGCACAAAAAAACCTCAAACAATCTAATGTTTGAGGCGAAACTTGCTTAAACTCGAGAGTTTAAATTCGTTTTAAATATGGCGCAGCGGACGGGACTCGAACCCGCGACCCCCGGCGTGACAGGCCGGTAT
>Ga0136557_1001078_pt1 | contig 18731 bp, 17 predicted proteins | sample AntRauTorckE6832_FD_104796 | JGI IMG/M metagenome (GOLD analysis project Ga0136557, IMG submission 104796) | Saline lake microbial communities from Rauer Islands, Antarctica - Metagenome Torckler E6 #832 | ecosystem: Environmental > Aquatic > Non-marine Saline and Alkaline > Saline | place...
AACCATAGATAATTTTATTGTAAGATTCAGGAAATATTTTGAAAAAAATCCAAAAAAGCCTGAATTTTTTATGAGTATAAGATCTGTGGGTTATATGTTTGATCCTTCAAAATAAACTGTTTTATGCCTGCAATCAGTCGTAGCGGTTCAGGTAAACAATTATGCTTCCGCTTTTTTCTTTTATCCCTTGTTCCCATTTAAAAAAAAGAATCTTTTTCTCCTGCATCATTTCAGAGATAATATCCTCTGTTAAATCAGGAAGAACTGCTCCTGTAGTTGAGTGATTACCTTTTCCGGTAATTATTCTTAAGGTGAAATATCCTTTTTCAAAGGCAGATAAAATAAAGTTTTCTGTTTTAAGTTTTGCCTGGACAGAAGTAAAACCGTGAAGATCAAGACTAAGTTCAGGAGAAGGATATTTCTCCAGTCTTTTTTCAAGTGGAACTGCTTTTGATTTAAACGGTTCCCCTTTTTTTGCTTTAAGCATAGCCGATTCTGAATTTAAATTTGATTTAAAATTTAAATTTATACTTTCATTTTTGAGAAAAGCAGAATTTATATCTGATGTGTTATCAATAACTTTTATACCGTTTTTATTTGTTTTTTTCTTTGCTGAATGTTTTCTTTCCGGATTGATTTTTATATCTGACGGCGTTTTTTTGACTCTTATTTTGCCTGACTGCTTATAGTCAGGGTTTTCAAAAGCTTTAAGAAGGTCGTCTTTTTCATCAATTACAGGAATTGAATTTTTGTTTTTTTTAAATTTTTCTGAATTTATATTTTTTAATCTGTTTTTTTTTGAAGGTTTAATCTCTTTTTTTTCAGTAACCGGCTTAAATTCCTTTGAATCTTTGAATATCTCTTCAAATTTTTTTTCTGTGTTTAAAACTTTTATATCATTTCTGTTGTTCTTTTCAGAAGTTTGTTGTTCAGGTTCATCATTAACAACGTTTTTTTGGAAAGAGAGCCTTTTTTTTAATTTTTTTAAAATATTTTTTTCCATATCAACTTTTCTCAAAGCTTCCCGCAAGTATTTCCCTTGGTTTTGAACCCTGGGCTGGCCCTACAAGGCCGTCTTTTTCCATTTGCTCAATTATTCTTGCTGCTCTGTTAAACCCGATTCTCAGGTGTCTTTGCACCGAAGATATTGAAGCCTGACCCGATCCGGTAACAAAGAAGACAGCTTTGTCATATAAAGGATCATATTCGTCTTCTACTGTAATTTCTGGTTTATCCTCATCTGCTTTAGTTACATCTTCAATATAGTCTGGTTTCATCTGTTTTTTAAGAAAATCTATAACATCTGTTACTTCATTTTCTGATATGAATGCTCCGTGAAGTCTCTGAAGCTTCGAAGTTCCAGGGGGAAGAAAAATCATGTCTCCGTTTCCAAGAAGAGCTTCTGCACCGTTTGTATCTAGAATGGTTCTTGAGTCTGTTTTTGATGAGACCTGAAAAGAAATCCTTGTGGGAAAATTTGCTTTTATAACTCCTGTCAGAACATCAACAGAAGGTCTTTGTGTAGCTATTATCATATGAATTCCTGCAGCTCTTGCCATTTGGGCAAGTCTTGCCAGAGCAGTTTCAACATCTCTTGATGAGACCATCATGAGATCTGCAAGTTCGTCAATTATAAGAACTATATAAGGGAGTTTTTCAAAGTTTTCCATCTCAGCTTTTTCATTGTACTGATCAATGTTTCTTACTCTTTTTAAAGACAAGAGATCATATCTTTGCTCCATTTCCTTTACAGCCCAGTTAAGAGCATTGGTTGCTTTTTTCATGTCTGTAACAACAGGAGTAATAAGATGGGGAATATCATTGTACAAAGAAAGTTCAATTCTTTTGGGATCAATCATGAGAAACTTGACATTTTCAGGTGAACATTTAAATAAAAGGCTTGTAATCATTGAGTTCAGACAGACACTCTTGCCTGTTCCGGTGGCTCCTGCTATAAGAAGGTGCGGCATTTTTGTAAGGTCTGAAGCAAAAGGATTCCCGTCTATATCTTTGCCAAGGCATAAAGGAAGGCCTTTTGTTGAATTTTTAAATATGTCTGAAGTAATTATCTCTTTTATTCTTACAGTTTCTCTTTTTTTATTGGGAACTTCAATTCCTATTACATTTTTTCCGGGTATGGGAGCAACAATTCTTACACTCAAAGCACTCAGAGCGAGCTTTATATCGTTTTCCAGGTTTACAATTTTACTTATTTTAATTCCCGGTGCCGGCTTGTATTCATATGTTGTTATTACAGGTCCGGGAGCTATTTCTTTTACCTCACCCTTAATGGAGAAATCTTCAAGTTTTTTTTCAAGTTTTTTTGCCTGTTCCTTCAAAAAGTCGCTGTCGATATCTTCTTTATAATGAGGGTCTGATACAAGAATTCCCGGGTCGGGTTTTTCCAGTAGAGGCTTGTGTGCCGGGGAAGTCAGAACATTTGCAGCAGTGTCTTTTTCAGCGGTTTCTGATTTTTGGTTGTTTTGATCTGAATATGTGTGAATAATTTTCTGGTTACTTTTTTTAAGATACTCAGTTTCTGGTTTTTGTCTTATAATTGTTTCTGATTTATATATAGTGTCACTGCTACTATTTTTTGGTCTTATAACAGGCTCTTCTTTTTGCAGGTTGCTGAATGTTTCCAGAACTTTATCAGTCTTTCCTTCAGCAGAAGTAAGCTTTTTTTCTGCCTCAGAGATTAAATTATCCAGCTTTGTTTTTGATTTTGCATATTTTTTTGAGATATTGAGAGCAGTAAGTATCAGGGCCGGCATATCATTGGATGATACAGATTTTGATGATATATTTGCCCCTGCTTTTTCAAATTCATTTTTAATGAACTGTTCAACTTTTTTCGGATCTTTAACATTTTCATCTGCCTGAAATCTGTATTTTGTTCCGAATATATCTATTTCTATTATTCTCTGACTGCTAAGGTCCATTTTTCCATCCCGTACATATTTATTTTGGACTATTTTTAACATTAAAGAATGGTTATATCAAGATAAGTTACGCCGTTGCCTCCTAATATAATTTTTTCTGTTTTTAAGTCTTTTCAGAGGTTTTTTTGATAGTTCACATATTATTTTCTAAATGCTATAGTCCTTATCTGTCGGGTATAATCCCCGGTAAAAATATTTAACATTTAATTCAGGTTATAAATAAAAGTTTCCTGTAAAAGAAAGGAAAAGTATTTTGACTGATTATAAAAGAGTTTATCTTTCAGATTATAAACCCCTTGAATACAGTATTGATAATGTCGATTTATGGATAGATTTTTTTGATGACAAAACTTTTGTAAGATCCAGACTGACAATTAATAAAAAAGAAAAAAACGGTGACTTCCCTCCTCTTGTTTTAAAAGGCGAAGATCTTGTTACATTAAATATTCTTGTGGACGGAATAAAGCCTGACAAGAATAAATATGAATTAAAAAATGATGAACTTATAATATACCCTGAAAAAGATTTTTTTTATGTAGAAACTCTTTGTGAAATCCATCCTGAAAAAAATACCTCGCTTGACGGTATATACAAATCCGATTCTTTTTTTTGCAGTCAGTGTGAAGCCGAAGGTTTTAGAAAAATTACCTGGCATCCTGACAGGCCGGATGTGATGTCTGAATTTAAATGCTGTATTTCAGGGGATAGATCAAAATATCCTGTGCTTCTTTCAAACGGAAATATAGTAGAGCAGGGGGATTTCGGAGACGGCAGGCATTATGCAAAATGGCATGATCCGTTTTTAAAGCCTTCCTATCTTTTTGCAGTTGTTGCCGGTGACTTGTACTGTGTTGAGGATAACTACGAAACAATGTCAGGCAAAAATGTTATTTTAAGACTTTTTACAGAGCCTGAAAATAAAACTAAATGCTTTTATGCTTTAAGCTCGCTGAAAAAAGCTATGAAGTGGGATGAAGATGTATTTTCAAGGGAATATGATCTTGATATTTATATGATAGTTGCTGTAAGAGCCTTTAATATGGGAGCAATGGAAAACAAGGGGCTCAATATTTTTAATTCCAACTATGTTCTTGCTGATGAGAATACAGGAACAGATGATGATTTTTTAAATATTGAATCTGTGGTGTCGCATGAGTATTTTCATAACTGGACAGGAAACAGGATAACCCTTGCAAACTGGTTTCAGCTGAGTCTTAAGGAAGGTCTTACTGTTTTCAGGGATCAGCTTTTTTCTTCGGAGCAGGGTTATGGACCGGTATCAAGAATTAAAGATGTAAGGGCTCTTAAATCAAGACAGTTTCCTGAAGATGCAGGTCCTTTTTCTCATCCTGTAAGACCTGAATCTTATATAGAAATGAATAATTTTTATACAGCAACTGTATATGAAAAAGGTGCTGAAATAATAAGAATGATTTACAACTGGCTTGGACGGGAAATTTTTACTGAAGCGATGAATCATTATTTTGAAAAATTTGATATGCAGGCAGTTACATGCGAGGATTTTATTTCATCAATGTCAGAGGCTTCAGGTTACGATCTGTGGCAGTTTATGAGATGGTATGAACAAAGCGGGACCCCTTTTATTAAATTTGACTATGAATATTTTGAAAATGAAAAAAAACTTGTATTAAACACGTATCAGGAAATTCCAGATACTCCCGGAGAAAATCAGAAGCTTGCATTGCCGGTTCCTGTGAAGGCAGCTTTTTTTGATAATCAGGGTGAGCAGATTGATATTTATAACCAAAATAAAGATACTATTGAAAAAGAAACTGTTTTTCTTTTAACCCAAAAAGAACAGGAATTTGTTTTTGAAAATATAACCCAAAAGCCTTTACCTTCTTTGCTGAGAAGTTTTTCTGCACCTGTAAGGTTTGATGCAGGATATAATATGGGAGACGATATTTTCCTGATGTCTGGTGATACCGACTCTTTCAACAGATGGGAAGCTTCTCAAAGAGTTGTTTTCAGGGTTATAAAAGATTTTTATAAATCATTTTTAAAAAACGAAGACCCGGTTTTTCCTGAAAATGTTTTTGATGCTTTTTCCAGTATTATAAACGATACTGTGTCTGATAAATCTATAATAGCTGAAATTCTTACACTTCCGTCATATTCTGATGCTGCTCATGAACTTATAAATTCCGGTATTAAAGTTAATCCCCAAATTCTTGAAAAAGCTGTATCCTTTTTAGTCAGCTCTTTGAGTATTAAATTTGAAAAAGATTTTTTAAAGCTTATAAATGAAAATATCTGCAGCAGCTATGAATTTTCCAAAGAACAGGTGGCGGCAAGACGACTTAAGAATGCTTCTTTATTTTATATTTCAAAGCTTGATTATAGTAATTTTATTTTTGATCTTTATTTAAAATCGGACAATATGACTGATACCACAGCTTCTTTAAAAGCACTTGTACAGTATGAAAATGATAAAGCCGATAAAGCTCTGAGCGATTTTTATATAAAATGGAAGGATGATCCTGTAGTAATGGATAAATGGTTTGCTGCACAGGCTGCATCATCAGGAGAACATACTTTTTCAAAAGTATGTTCTCTTTTTAAAGATCCTCTTTTTTCAATTAAAAATCCAAACAGGGTAAGGTCTCTTGTAGGAGTTTTTGCAAACAATTTTACAAAATTTCACAGACAAGACGGAGAAGGTTACAGGTTTTTAGCTGATAATATTATAGAACTTTCGAAGATAAATCCTCAGATTGCAGCAAGGCTTGTTTCGTATTTAAGTAATTATAAAAAGTTTGATACCAGGGCTAAAGATATGATGGAGACAAATCTCAGAAAAATTTCAAAAGTTGAAAATCTTCCAAAAGATGTTTTTGAAATGGTATCAAGGGCTATAGGAGACTGATTTTATTAAAAAATAAATTTGTTGATAAAAGGTGCAGTAAATATAAAAATGTTTCCTGTTATGTGGATTGTAACAGGAACATATATATTTTTGGAAAGTTCAAATGCCAAAGCAAAAAATATACCCCCTGCAAACTGAATAACAGGCATATAACCAGCATTCAGGTGGAAAAGGGCAAATATCAGAGATGAAGAAACAACAGCAAAAAAAATACTGTTGTACTGTCTTAAATATTTATAAATAAATCCTCTGAAAAAGAATTCTTCAGCCACAGGGCTTATGATCCCTCCTGCGACAATGAGAAGAAAAAGTTTTTCTCCGTCAAGCGTGTTTGAATTTAACAAATTAATAAGATTAAAATTTAAAAAAAAAATTATCAAAAAAAAAGATGCAAAAAACAAAACACCTACGGCACCTGAAACAAGAATCCCCTGAACAATTCCTTGTAAAAAAAGCTTTTTGTTGAAAAAAAGCCGGTTTAATTTAAAATAATAAATAAATGCAGATATGGCTGCCAGATCAAGAGTTCGTATTGCAGCAGTCACAATAAGAAAATTTGCATTTCCAGGAAATATAAAAGCACATGACTCAACCAGAAATAGCAGTGCCGTGAGGGCGAAAATGTGTTGAGTCTCTATTTTAAGAACAGATTCCGGTTGTATGTGTATGCGTACCATTGAACATACCAGTCTTTTATTTCAGGATAATTGTCAATCAAAAAGTTTTTTATATCTTTTTTAAACCGTGGATCTGAGTTATAATGGCCTAATTTTTTATAAGCTGTGCATTTTATATTTAAAGATTCATCACTTGTTTTTTCAAATATTTTCAAAAGATCTCTTATGTTTTTTATTTTAAAATTTAAAACAGCCCAGTATTTCTCAGCAGTATAATTCGAATTAAGGTGTTTTTCAGGAGCCGGGATATTAATATTATTTTTACCCGCAAATTTAAGGGCTTCGATACGAGTGAATTTGTTGTCTGAATCAAGTTTGTTTAAAATGTTTTTTTTTGTAAAATCAGTATTTTGCATAAGAGGTGCAGATATTACCAATAAAAAAGAGGTACAAAACACTGCTGAAAAAAGAGATCGTATTTTTTTATTATTAAGAAAGCTCAAAAAAAGTCTTAAAGCAGATGTGAAACAATAAATTGAAAAGGGGAGCAGGAGTATAAACCCTGCAATAGTAATTTTTCTTAAAAATGATGACTTGTCATTTTTTTCTGATATTTTTTTAAAAATATCTTTGCTTTGATTATAAAATTCTGAATAGCTGGTTTCCGAGACATATTTTCCCGAAATTATTTTTATAGAATTTTTTGTTTTTTTTAAAATAAGATCAGTCTTAATATTATTGTTTGTTATAGTAAAATAGTTGAAATTGTTTAATAATTTTTCTGTCTTTTTTTTTTGTTTAATCGAAGAAAAACCATGCAGCTTAGCTGTTTTAAGTTTTTTTGCGAAAGGAGCCTTTATTAATTCTGCAGGGTATAAAGTGTATTTATAATAAAAATTGTTGATTTTTTTACCCGGAGTGTTTGTTAAAAGGATTTTATCTCTTGTATCAAGAAAAAATGAGTCTCCTTTATAAGTCAGCATTATTATAAGAACAGCTGCTGTCGGAATAAGAAAAATATAATTTATTTTAAAACCCGGTTTCAATTTTAAGGTAAGGTAAAATACTGCTAGTGATGGAAAAGCCCAGAACCATAAAGATTTAAGAAAAACAGACTGTGTTAACGTGAAAAAAAAGACCAGTATTATACATGATATTTTTATTTTTTTTGTACCCTTATTATATAAAAGGCCTGTTATTGCAGGAAAAAGAACAATTATAACTCCTGCTGTAAAGGTAAAGAAAAAAGCTGAAAAAAAAGCAGCTGAAAAGCTGTTCAGATTTTCAGCTGCAGAGCAGCAGGGAGTAAAAAAAAAAGAATTATTTGCAAAAACTGCTTCAGCTTTTGCAAAAAGCTCTGTGTTTGAATTGTAGATGCTTATAAAAGCAGCGCAGTGAAACAGAATAAATCCTGCTGAAATAATAAAAAAAAGCTTTAAACCGTTATTCATTTTTATAAATTTCAAGGTATTTGTTTTTTAAATCTGTATAATGAGCAGCAGATTTTTTTATAAGCTCAAGTACTGATTCATCAAGGTCTTTCTTTTTTTTTGCCGGGGTTCCTGCAAAAACACAAAATTCAGGCACATCAGTATTCTCAAGTATAACAGAGCCTGCGGCAATTACTGAACCTTGTTTTATAACAGCATTATTCATAATAACCGAACCCATTCCGATTAGTACATTACCTTCAATTGTACAGCCGTGTACAACACAGTTGTGACCTATTGTGACATTTGATCCTATTGAAAGAGGAGTGTTTTCATCACAGTGAAGTACAGAGTTATCCTGAATATTTGTGTTTTCACCTATTGAAATTTTATCCATATCAGCTCTTAGAACAGTGTTGAACCATACAGAAGCATTTTTTTCTATTACAGCATTTCCTGTGATTATACATCCGTCTGCAATAAAGACATTTTCTTTTATAACAGGTGTAAAACCGTTGAAACTTAAAATTTTCAAAGCTCTGGTCTCCTATAATTTGTTTGACGAACAATGTTTATAAATATAAAATATAAACTTGATTACCACAAATAAAAATATTTTCTAAATTAATTAAAATAAGAGGATACTATGTCAGATAAACCTGAAGCAAGGATTCGGTTATGGGAATTCAAGGCTATCAGCTATGCAATTTCTACATATGAAGACCTGGCTGTTCTGCAAAGACATCTTGTTGAAGGTGTTTGCAGTGCTTTCAGAATCAAAGCCTGTTCCATAAAGCTTTATGACGACAGGGAAAAGGAATTGTTCAGAGTTTCCAGCTGCGGATTAAGCAGGAATTATCTTAAAAATGAACCTATAATAGTTTCAGGAGAAAACAAGGAATGTTTAAACGGTGAAGTGATCTTTTATGAAGATATAAGAGATGACTCAAGAGTTATTAATCCTGAAGCTGCTGAAAAAGAAGGCATAGTTTCAATGCTTTCAGTGCCTATTAAGTATAATAAGGCTGTGCTGGGCGTTTTAAAAATGTATCATGATGCTCCATGGATTCTTCATGAGGATGATCTTGACGCTTTTAAGGTTTTTTCGCGGCATTTGGGACTTAGAATCGAATATACAGGGCTTAGAAACTTTTTTGAAACCGTCAAGGCTGCTGCAGGAAGCCTTCCTCTTCGAATGTTGAAAGATATTGTTCAATGAAAAAAGTAAATCTGGTGCATGATACCAGTGATTTTTTTTCAATAGGTCCCGGGGATATAATCTGTCTCGGAAGCCGGGAGTTTGAAGTCACAGGAAATGAAAAAGAGAGGCGCTTTGGTGTTGAAGACCCTAAATTTTGGGTTAAAAGGGTAATAGACAAGGATTCAGGAGAAAGAAAACTTGCAAAACTGACGTATTTTGAAAGCTTTATGACTTCAATCGGCGGAGCAAAAATAAAATGTTTCAGAAGTCCTGAAAAAGAAGGTAAAATTCTTGAACTTGTCAAAGGTAATCCCGATTTTATGCAGGGTGAAGTGTTCTGGGATTCAGAAAATAATAATATCAGAGTACTTGATATTGTCAGAGGTGCTAATTTTTTTGTTTATATGGAACAATATGAAAGAATGCCCCATGAAAAATATTTTTTTGAAGTGCTTCCCGGTATTTTAGAAAAACTTTTAGAAGCTTTTGAGGCAATACGTCATCTTCATATAAACGGGTTTAAGCACGGAGATATAAGAAATGATCATATTGTAGTTGAAAGAAAAACAGGGAATTTTGTATGGATAGATTTTGACTATGACTATGATTCTCCTGAAAACCCTTTCAGTTTAGATCTTTTCGGAATGGGGAACATTATACTTTATGCCGTAGGAAAAGGGTTTCATAACCTTTATATGATAAGGCATGATACCTATACATACGGAGATTTTATAAAAAGTGTTGAAGAAGGCGATTTTTCACTTCTTGATGCAAGCAGGTTTGTAAATTTAAGAAAACTTTATCCGTATATTCCAAGAATGCTTAATGATATTTTGCTCCATTTTTCAAAAGGGTCACCGATTTATTATGAGTTTATAGACGAGATACTTGAGTCCCTGAGGGGATATTTAAAGTCGTTATAAAATTAGGAGGAAGTTTTGAAAAATAAAATCCTTGTACCAGTAAATAATTATGAAACTTCCAGGGCGGTTTTGGATTATCTTATAGGTTTAAGTCTTTGCCCTGAAAATTCAGAAGTTACACTGCTGCATATTCTGAGAATACCTTCAGGCGGGGAAGAGCTCATGGGAAAAAAATATATGCAAAATGAGCCTGAAAAGATAAAATCCTTAATGGTTGAAGCACGGGATGAACTGGTTGCTGCAGGTTTTGAAGAAAGCAGTATTAAAACTGAAGTAATCGAAGGAACTTATCCTACGGTAGCTGACGGTCTTATAGATTATTTCAGTAAAAATCATCATACAATGGTTGTGATCGGAAGAAAAAAGCTTTCAAAAGCAGAAGAGTTTGTTTTGGGGGATGTAAGTATTAAACTTGTAAGGGCTCTGGAAAATACTGCTGTTGTAGTTGTAAAAACGATATAAAATTGATCTGTCATTTGCTGGTTGATTTTTTTTAAAAAAACTTTGTGCTGATATATATTTAAAATAAATCTGCTTAAAGGTTTATAAAATCAGATCTTCAATAAATGCACACAACTGGTTAATATTCTGACACGGTCTTACTTCATTAACATGGGATTTGTAGGTTAGCATTTCACTGTCTCCCGTATCCCAGCTTGCAAGAGGTTCAGGGTTAAGCCAGATTATTCTTTTGCACTTAAACCTCATATCTTCAAGTATTTCTGCATGCGGATTCATATAATTCGATCTTGCATCACCTATTATTATAAGAGTTGTTTTTGAATTAAGCTCATGCATATGATTTTCTTTGAATTCTGCAAAGGTCTGTCCGTAATCAGTGGGGACATCATATTCTATATCTGCTTCATTCATTACTTTATCTATGGCATCATTAATATCATTTTGTTCAAATATTTCTGAAACATCACATAATCCTGAAACAAATACATAGCTCTTTACCCTTGAAAAGCAGTCCTGTAGAGAATAAAGAATATTAAGCATAAATCTTGATGCAGACCATACAGAACCTGATATATCACAAAGAGTAACAACCTTTCCTTTTCTCAGTGGCTTGTGTTTGTAATGGATATGTACAGGTATGCCCTGGAATTTATTGGCATCCTTTAAGGTTTTCTTAATATCGAGACGTCCTTTGTTTTTTGCAACAAATCTTCTGGATGTTATGTCATTGAGTTTTCTTACAAGCTGATCAATGACATCTCTTGTCATTTCAATTTCATCAGGACTGAGATTGGAAAACGGTTTGTTTCCTATGTTTTTATATTTATCTTCTGTATTTTTTACGTCTTTTAATCCTACATTATCTTTTTTAGGCTCTCTTGTAAGAATGTCGTATGCTTTGTCAAACAGGACTGAAAAATGTTTTTCAATGTTTTCCAAAGATTCGGGAGCAGCATTTTCCCCAAAACCTTTTACAAGTTCGAGAACTCGGCTTCGCAGCTGGTTTATTTTCAGCATTACGTCAAGACGCATTGCAAGCTGGCCCATATTAGATTTAAGAGCGGCCTGTTTTTCTTCGAGCTGATTATGCATATCACTTATTTCACCAAGATAATCCTGGGGATCGCCCTGCATAAACTCCATAAGAACATCATAGGTCGGGTCATTGTTTTGTTTTGCAAATTCACCAAGAGCATCAAGTACATTGTCTTTTAATTCTTTGTCCTGGTTTACTTCTGTTTTTGAAGAAACATTTATATCGTGGAAAAAAAGATTGTATAAAGTTTCAAAGTGGGGGGCATCCCTTTGTGTCTTTACAAAATTGGTTTTTAAAACTGTCTTAAATTCAGTCTCATCAACAGGATTTATAAGTTTGAGTTGTTCAAAACAATCCAGAGTTTGTGCTGTTGATATATTAAACCTGTATGCCCGGCAGCAGGCGCTAAATTTTAAAATAGTTTCAAGCATTTTTAAACAAGACTTTCAATATGTTTTTTTACTGTTTCTTCATCTGTTTTATATTTACATAAAACATTAAGCGTGTCTCTTAAAACTTCAGGTGAAATTTCATCAGCTTCAAGAGCTATGAGAGCTTTTGCCCAGTCAAGAGTCTCTGAAATACAAGGTTTCTTTTTAAGATCAAGTTTTCTCAAATTACCAATTGTCTGAACAAGTTTATCAAGGAGCTCCTCTTTTATCCCGGGAATTTTCATTTTTACAATCTGTCGTTCAGTATGAAGCTCAGGGTAGTCGATATAAAGGTGAACACATCTTCTTTTCAGTGCATCACTCATGTCCCTGTAGTTGTTTGAGGTTAAGAACACAAAAGGCATTGAAACTGCAGACATGGTCCCAATTTCCGGAATAGTAACCTGAAAATCACTTAAAAGTTCAAGTAGAAAAGCTTCAAATTCAGGGTCTGATTTGTCGACTTCGTCAATAAGAAGAACTACAGGTTTTTCTGATGTAATAGCTTTAAGCAGAGGTCTGGGCTGAATAAATTTTTCTGAAAAAAAGGCATCTTCCTGGCTTGAAATTTTTGCTACTGCGTCATTGATGTCGGTGACATCAGAAATCAAGTGATCAATTTTATCTTTAACCATTTGGGTATAGAGAAGCTGTTTTGCATATTCCCATTCATACAAAGCCTTTGTTTCATCAAGACCTTCGTAGCACTGCATTCTGATGAGGTCTCTTCCCATGCTTCTTGAAACAGCCTTGGCAAGTTCAGTTTTTCCTACTCCGGCAGGACCTTCAATAAGCACAGGCTTTTGAGTTGCCTGTGCCAGAAATATAACAGTCGATATTTCTCTAGAAGGTATATAATTAGAAGATTCAAGTCTTGACTGTACATCTTCAACGTTTTTGAAATCCATTTTATCCCCGTATATTAAATTTTAAATTTAAATAATTATTTTACAATTCCCCTGAATTCCTGCAGACCAAAAAAATGCCAGGTTTAGTTTGAAAATATAACTGATTGTTATTTCATAAAAATAAAAATTTAAAATATGAAACAGACAATTCAGATTTTAGTTTGTAATATCAGTCTGGAAAACAAAGGTAAAGTATAATAAGCTAAATTTAGGTATCTCTGTTTTATATAGTACTGATTACTTGCTGGAAGAAAACTGCTTTTTTTGATCATTTTTAAGGCAGGATAAAAAAACTGCCCAGTGAAATATCAAAAGGCAGTCTTTTATAAATTTATATAGATTTTTTTTTACATTCCCGGAGATATAAATTTTGCTCCTCTTTTGATCTGCTTTTCAGCTTCAATTATAAGAACTGATGAGGTTGTTTTTCTCGAGTCAAGAACGATAAAGGATGCAAAAGGTATAAATTCTTTTACTTTCTCTTTTCTGTCTGTCTCAATTATCTGTTCTTCAACTACAGAATAAATCTGGCCTCTTTCAACCTTGTCATCAAGGCCTGCATCTATAAAAGCTGTAAAATGTTCGCCCATATAAATTCCGTCATTTATAGGCTTTATGATTTTGCCTTCAAGATTTTTTACACTTGGTCTTAAAAATATATCGGGAGATATTTCATTGAATTCAGTTATAAGATCACCATTGTTTATAGGCATGTAAGTATTTGTTATTACAGCACGTAAAAGGTTGCCTTCTTTTTTTAAAATTTCTACAACACCTGCCAGATTATACTGGAATCCTATAAAATCATTTGTGTCGGGATCTTTGATTTTTTCGGGCTGTTTATAAACAGCATATTTTTCACCTATCAGGAATTTGGCAGATCTGTTTTCAGTATAAATATATACTTGATCAGTAGTTGAGTACATATCAACAGGACTGACTCCTTTTTTTATTACTCCGTCATGATCAATTTTTTCTTCAGCAATAAAAGGAAGTTTGTTGATTTTCTGGTATGCAAAAAGTGGCTTTTTTTCTTCTTTTTTTACCTCTTTTTTTATTTGTTCCACTGCTTTTGCAGTAGATTTCTTTTCTTTTTCCTTAATTTCAGAAATTGCGTTTTTGTTGTAAAGGGTTATCTTCTGACCGGGGTAGATCCAGTGAGGATTTGAAATATCAGTATTTTCTGCCCAAAGTCCGGGCCAGTACCATGGAGAGTCAAAAAATTTCTGTGACAAACCCCACAAAGTGTCACCTTTTTTAACTGTATATGTTAGTGTTGTTTTTTGCTCAACCTCACTTGCTGATGATAAAGATACTGAAAAAAGAAGTGCTGATAATATAAAAGTAAAGATCAGTAATTTGTTTTTTACTTGTCGGTTCATACAAAAATCCTGTAGTTTTTTGTTTTCGGCAGGTTTTTACTTGAAAAACAAATAAAATTAAATCATTCTGCCGCTGAAATGTCAAGCTGCAAATAATATTCGATTTATGGAGATAAAGATGGAAAATCTTGTTAACTTAATTTTTGAAGCAGGTCTTTTAAAAAAACTTCCGAGATCCGGATACAGCTTTCTTGGGAATGGAAATGAAAGTGTAGCAGAGCATTCGTTTATTATTACTGTAATCGCTTATATACTTGCAAAATTAAACCCTGAAGCAGATGAAAAAAAAATTGTATTTATGGCTCTTTTCCATGATCTCCCTGAATCCCGGACAGGAGATATAAATTATGTTCAGAGAAAATATGTTGAAAAAGATGAAAAAAAAGCAGTTCAGGATATAGTCAGAGGTCTTTTTTTCGGCTCTGAAATAGAAAATTTTATAGAAGAGTTTAATGAAAAAGAGACTCTTGAAGCTAAGCTTGCCAATGATGCGGATCAGCTTGCTTTTATAGCAGATCTTAAAATTCTTCAGGATAAAGGTGCAAAAAAAACTTCAATGTGGATTGAAGCTGTTAAAAAAAGACTTGTAACTGAGCATGGGGTAAGTCTTGCTAATAAAATAACTGAAGCAGATTCGGATCAATGGTGGCTTGAGAATTATGTTGACGCATAGTAAAAAATAATTAAAACTTAAGCCCGGTTTAAGCAGTTTTGTTTTAATTTTTTAAATCTCAGTCTATTTATGACATAATTAGTTGCTGAACGAAAACTGCTTTTTTTGCACAGTTCTGCGTTAGAATTAAAATTTAATCCTCAAAATACTCCGGTATTCCTGCGGTTAAATTTTTCATCTGAATTGAACTGAACAAAAAAATCTAGTTTTCGGCCAATTATCAGTTATAAAATCTGGAAATATTTAGCCATAGACTCAATATTTATTTAATAAATTTGGTTACTGCAAAATGCATGATTCAGGAAACTTAGAGAATACAAAGTATTTTCAAAAACTTTTTCAGGATTCTGAAAAAAGACTTGATAATTCAATGCAACAGATTGAGTCTTTGCTTGCTGAAAGAAAAAAAAACTCTGTTTTAGTAAAAAATTTAAAAAAGAATATCAGGTCAGATACATTTTCTGTTATAGAGTCTTTTGAATTTATCTCATCTTTTTTAGTCAAGAAAGACTTGTCCTATTCAGGCAAGGTTGCAAAGCTTGCAAAAGTTTTAAGCCGTGAAATGGGTTTATCTGAAGAGCTGACAAAATATATTGATGTTATTGCACGTCTTCATTTAACAGGGATGATTTTTGCACAATATTGTGAAGATGAATTTAAACTTTATCCTGAAAAAAGTGTATTTCTTATTGAAAAATTTTCAGGCTTGAAAAAAATTGCTACAGTTTTTTCAGATCTTGACGAATTTTTTGACGGGAGCGGACCAAATTCGAAAAAAGGTAAAAGTGTAAAACCGGAAATTCGGGTTGTAAGAACTGCAGCATTTTATTATTATCTTTACTATCAGAAAAAAAAAGATAAGGAAATAATCAAAGAGATTGATAAAAATTCAGGTCGCAGCCTCGATCCTGAAACTGTGTCAGCTTTGTACAAAGTTTTGCTGAGAAAGGATTTTTTCTCTGACTCAGATATTTCGGCACTAAGTCTTAAAGATATTGAGCCTGGTATGAAGCTTGAAACAGCTGTTTTTTCAAAAAACGGAGCAATGCTTTTGCCTGGAGGAACTCTTTTGACTCAGGAGCTTATAGATAAAATTGCTGCATATGACCGGGGTGAGCCTGTAGTTGACTCTATATTGGTTAAAAGATGAGTAAGAGGCTTTAAATAAAGAAAATAACAATTCATCAATATCATGGCGAAAAAGAATCTTTTAAGGAGTAGATTTTGGATATCACTTCAATAATAGGAATAGTTTCCGGGCTTGCCGCCATAATCGGGACAATAATGCTTGGCAGCGGTCTAGGCCTTTTTATTAATATTCCTTCGGTTGTTATTGTTTTTGGGGGTACTATAGCCGCAGCTATGGTCGGTTATCCTCTTCCTGAATTTAAAAAAATGTTCAATGCCCTTAAAAGGGTTTTCTCCTTTAAAATTGATGATCCTCAGCTTTTGATAGATAAGCTTATAGAAATTTCAAATAAAGCAAGAAAAGGCGGCCTGCTTTCCATAGAAGGTGATATTAGTGATATAGAAGATCCTTATTTTGCCAGTGCACTTCAAATGACTGTAGACGGAGTAAAAACAGGTGATATTGCCCAGGTAATGCAGAAAAAAATGTCAATGGTCCAGCAGGAGAATAAAGTAGGAATAGATATTTTCTCTTCACTTGGTGCTTATGCTCCTGCATTCGGTATGACAGGTACTCTTATTGGTCTTATTCAGATGCTCGCAAGTCTTGATGACCCCTCTACAATAGGTCCTAAAATGGCTGTTGCTATGATTACTACTTTTTACGGCGCTATAATGGCAAACCTTTTGTTCCTTCCCATGGCAGACAAGCTTAAGCTTAGAAACCAGCAGGAAATAACAAATATGAATCTTTTGTTTGAAGGTGTTCTTTCCGTAAGAGAAGGAGAACACCCTCGCCTTATGGAAGAAAAACTAAAGGTCTACCTTATGAATAAAAAGAAGACCGCAGAAAAACCAGAAGAATAAACCGCCGGGAAAACTTAAATGGCAGAAGAAAATAATAACTCAGAAGAAGAAAAAAGCTTCGGATTATCAGAAGGAGACGTTCAGGATTCTGATAATTCAAGTGCGGGAGCTCCGGCATGGATGGCAACATTTGCTGATCTTGTAACTCTTCTGATGTGTTTTTTTGTTCTTTTGTTTGCGATGAGTACAATTCAGGAAGAGACTTTTAAAGAACTGGTTCAGTCTCTGAGAAGCGCTCTTGGGGTACAGACAATACCTGAGGCGGGGACCCGTGAAGGGCTTGTTATGCAAAATGCTGCCCCTGAAGAGGAAAAGCCCGAAAAAGAAGCGGTCGATGAACCCGGAGCCATGATTCAGAAGGAAATAAAGGATATTGTTTCGGATGTAAATGAACTTGTTATGTTTAACAAACTTGCAGGTATGGTTGATGTCAAAGAGACAGAAGTCGGAGCTGTCATAACTATATCCGATGTTCTTTTGTTCAGAACAGGAGAAGCCGAAATCACAGAAGAAGGTCTTGAGATACTCGGCAAAATAGCCTCGGTTCTAAAGCAGTTCAGGTATCCGATAGAAATTGCAGGGCATACAGATAATGTACCTATTGATACTACGAGATTTCCTTCAAACTGGGAGCTTTCTTCAAGAAGGGCAACTGAAGTTGTTCGCTATCTTATACAAACAGGGGTAGAGCCAAGGCTTCTCTCTGCTGCAGGCTACGCAAGCTTCAGGCCTGTTGATACAAATGACACAGTAGACGGCAGAGCTAAAAATAGGAGAGTTGAAATTATTTACAGGCGTGAAGCTATAGAAAGTACTCTTAATCAGTAGAGCAGTCGTAAAGATAAATTTTAAGATTGATTCAGTTTAACAAACCCTTTCTTTTATACATCCGTCCCTTACTTTCTGACATGAAAATATTTAGTATTTAAAATTTTTTTTAAGCCTTGATTTTCTGCAAAACAGCGTATAACGTTATAAAGTTATGTTGTTGTAAATTTTAAAGACGGTATTGAAATGAAGCTTAAAATCAATGAGGCGGCATCTTTTTTAAATCTTCCTGTAAACACTCTGAAGCGTTGGATCAGGCAGGGCAGGGTTCCGATTAATAAATCAGGAGAAACCTGTATATTTAAGAAGAACAAGCTCGAAGAGTGGGCAAGAAAAAATAATATCTGTTTAAACTCGGGTGAATGTACAGAGAATTCAGGTACACTAACTGAAGAAAGAATTTTATTCTCAGCGGTTGCATCAGGAAGAGTTTTATATAATGTAGACTATGAATCAAAAGAAGATATATTTTCATATGTTGTCGATTCTTTCAGTGTAAATGACGATTTAAAGGAGACATATCTTAAAAGACTTATAGAAAGAGAGAATATGACATCAACCGGAATAGGAAGGGGAGTGGCAATACCTCATCCAAGGGAACCGGTTGAAGGTTTTACAGATCATCCCCAGGTTATAACAGTTTTTCTAAAAAACCCGGTAGACTTTGATTCAATAGATAATAAAAAAGTGTTTGTTCTTTTTTTTATAGTATGTACAAAAGTTGAGCAGCACCTTAAACTGTTGTCAAATATTTCTTTTTGTCTTCGCCATGACAGTTTTATAGATTTTTTAAAAAAGGAGCCTGCCAGGGAAGACCTGGTGAAAAGAATTGAATATTATGAGTCTGAGCTTGGAATTTGTTAAAAGGAGATTGTTTTGAAAGAGATTCTCAGGCACAGATATATACAGAGTTTTCTTTTCAGTTTTGATGATAATTTTGTACTTCTTATAATAGCTGTTATTGTAGGTATTTTCAGCGGAATTGCTGCGTGCATTCTCAATTTTTCAATAGAGTT
>Ga0136557_1001080_pt1 | contig 18713 bp, 15 predicted proteins | sample AntRauTorckE6832_FD_104796 | JGI IMG/M metagenome (GOLD analysis project Ga0136557, IMG submission 104796) | Saline lake microbial communities from Rauer Islands, Antarctica - Metagenome Torckler E6 #832 | ecosystem: Environmental > Aquatic > Non-marine Saline and Alkaline > Saline | place...
CACCGGTGGTTCTGCTGAACAATGGTCTTTTAGAAGACTTGTAATGTCAAAAGCAGCTAAACTTCCTGCGGCTATTTTTACAGATATTAAAGATCCGTTGTCCGGTTTTTTTGCTGTTCGCAAAGATATTCTATTATCTACTGCCAGCAATGTTAAAGGTTATAAGATATGTTTTGAGATTCTTGCTGATAAAGGTTCTGATATTAGAACTCAGGAAATCCCTATTAAATTCAGAGACAGGTGCAAAGGATGTTCAAAAACAGGGATTGGTCCAATTATGGATTATATAAAACAGCTTTGTGAACTCGCGGGTGCAGATATTAGCACCAGAACCTTCAACAAATTCTGTCTTGTCGGACTTATCGGATTAATTTTTGATTTCAGCTTATTTAATATTTTAATATATTTAAATTTCTCTTTAGGAGTTGCTAACGGATTAAGCTTTGCATCAGCTTTTATCTTTAATTTTTTTTTGAACAGAAACTGGGTTTTCCAAAGTAATTCGTCAGGTAAAATAAATACTTTTACAAGTTATACTGGTGTTGCTCTTGCAGCTTTTTTTCTTCGGGGTGGCGTGCTTGCATTTTCAATAAAATATCTGAATATATTTTTGCCTGTAGCAGCTTTTTTTGCAATAGCAGCAGGAGCTGTTATTAATTATTCAGGAAATGCTTTTATAACTTTTTCATCAAAAAAAATTTTAAAGAAGAACTCTTTTAAATTTAATATCACAGCCATTGCCGTGATATTTTATTCAATTATATTAAAGCTTGTTTTTCTCGGGCTTCCTGAATTGATGCATGAAGAGGCTTATTACTGGAGCTACAGCAAACATCTGGCTATTGGCTATCTTGATCATCCTCCTATGATTTCATGGCTTATACATATGACTACAGGGATATTTGGAAATACTGAATTTGGAATAAGACTTGTACCGTTTCTTTGCTGGTTTATTACAGCTTATTATATATTTAAACTTTGCAGTAAAATTGCAGGCAGATCAGCCGGTCTTAAAGGCCTCCTTTTGATATCTGTACTTCCCGGTTTTTTCTGTTCAGCTTTTCTTGCAACTCCTGACGCTCCGTTAGTCGCTTTTTGGTCTATGACGCTGTATTATCTTTACAATGCTTTGATAAAAAATGAAAATAAAGCATGGTATTTTGCAGGAATAGGGCTTGGCCTTGGGCTACTTTCCAAATATACAATTATTCTTCTTGTTCCTTCGGCATTTGTTTTTATCATAATAAACCCTCAATACAGGAAAATTCTGCTTGAGCCACAGCCTTATGCAGCTGTTTTTATAGCTTGTTTGGTATTTTCTCCGGTTATAATATGGAATGCTTCAAATGACTGGAGTTCATTTGTTTTTCAGGGTCCCAGAAGGTTTACCTCATCTTTTAATTTTTCTTTACCTGAGCTTGCAGGAGCAGTTTTATTGATAATTACTCCCGGGGGGATGATAGCTTTTTTTAAAACTTTTTTATTAAAAAAATATAAAAAGATTTTCAAAAAAAAATCTGATACAGGTAATAATAGCTTTAAGTTTTTAATTACTTTTATCTTTGTACCATTGTCTGTATTTGTCTTTTTCAGCTTCTTCAGGCAGACGAAGTTAAACTGGACTCTGCCGTTATGGCTCGCTTTTATACCATTTATGTCAGTTTTATTACTATCATATTCGAAGAAAAATAAATTTTATTTAAAGAAAGCATGGCCTGCAACTTTGTTCAGCCTTCCTCTTCTTATGGGGTTTATTTTGTATTATGCTGTAATAGGTGTTCCCGGCATACCTTATTTTGATGACAATCCATTTCTTCTGGGATGGGAAAATATAGCTGAAAAATTGGAAGTTTTTCAAACTGCTGGAAAAACAGAGAACACTAAAAAATGGGTGGTTGCCGGACTTGATAAATATAAGCTAGCCAGTGCTTTATCATTTTATACACATGATAAATCAAAAAATAAAACTGATTATACTATTACAGGCAGAAATCTTATTGGGAAAAACGGCCTGATGTATAATTTCTGGACCGATAAAAATAAATTTGCCGGTAAAAATGTAATACTAATAACTGAGGACAAAAAAGATTTTGTTAGTAATGATCTGAGTACATATTTTAAATCTTTTGGAGAAATAAAAGAAGTTAGTATTTCCAAAAATGACAAAGAAGTAAAAAAATATTATGGTAGAGTAGGTTATGGATATACGCCAACTTTTTCTAAAAACAATCTGAAAAATAAGTATACTGAAACAAGAGAAATTTCAGAAAATATCACAAAAAAGAATAGGGATTTAAGCATAAAAAAACTTATGCTTTTTTATTATTTGATAAAGGATCAAAGAATTATCTGATATTGATTACCTTATTTTAGTCTTTTTTTGATAGAGTAAGATGTCATTTTATATCTCAGGACTCTTTCACTTATACCGAGTTTTTCTGCGGCTCTTGACTGGTTGCCGTGATTTTTTTCAAGAGCTTTTATAATCATCTCTTTTTCAAGATCTGCAACCTTTGTTTTAAGCTGTGATGCTTCAGCTGAGTCTGCAAATCTTATAATATCAGGAAGGTCATTTTTGCTTATGATATCAGATGAAGCAAAGGCAATAACTTTCTGCACAATATGTTCAAGTTCTCTTATATTGCCCGGGAAGCTGTATTTAACAAGAGAGTTCAAGGCTGAATCATCAAATGAAAATTGTCCACCGGAATATTTTTCAAGGAAATGTCCGGTAAGTAAAGGTATATCGTTTTTTCTCTCTTTCAGGGGCGGTATTGTAATATCAAGAACACTTAATCTGTAGTAGAGATCTTCCCTGAAATGACCATCCTTAACCCTTTGTTCTAAGTTCCGGTTTGTGGCGGCAATAATTCGTACATCAGAATAAGAAAGAGAGTTTTCTCCGATTTTTTGAAATTTACCATTCTGAATAAATTTAAGCAGTTTCGCCTGAATTATAAGGGGCATTTCTCCGATTTCATCAAGAAAGAGGGTACCTTTATCAGCTGCTTCAGCCACTCCGGGTTTATCTCTATCAGCTCCTGTAAATGAACCTTTTTTGTGACCGAATATTTCTGATTCAAAAAGATTTTCTGGAATTGCAGCACAGTTTATCTCTATAAAAGGTTTTTTTCTTCTGCTGCTTAAAAGATGAATCAATTCGGCAAAAAGTTCTTTTCCTGTTCCTGTCTCACCTCTTAAAAGTACAGTCCAGTCTTTTTGGGCAACTCTTTCGGCTTTTAAAACGACATCTTTGAGTTCAGTGCTTTCACCTATGATTTCAACAGGCAGGTTTTTGCTGTCTATTGAAAAATTGATTTCTGAAGTTTTATTATCTGTTTGGAATTCAGCTTCAAGATTTTTAATTTTTTCGATCAAATCATCAAGATTTACAGGTTTTTCAATAAAATCATCAGCTCCTGATTTCATGATTTCAACCGCTGTTTTTACCTCTGCATAAGCAGTAATCATTATTTTTTTTACAAGGGGGTTTATACGATTTGTTTCATATAAAAGCCTGTCTCCTGTCATTTCAGGCATTTTAAGGTCTGTGATTATAATGGAGAAATCTTCTTTTTTAAATTTTTCAAGCCCTTGAATACCATTTTCAGCACAGGATACCGGGTAGCCTTTTTTATTTAAAAATCCGGACAAAATTGAAAGCTGATCAGGATCATCATCAATAAGAAGTATTCTTGTCATTTGTGATCTCCTTTTTTTAGGACAAGGCTTATTTCAATTTTATTTCCGGATGAAATGATATCAAGGCTTCCTCGGTGGGCAAGAGCAATCTTATCGCAAATTGCAAGGCCAAGTCCTGTTCCTTTTATTTTTGTTGTATAATAAGGCTCTTTAAATTTATCAGCTTCTTCCTGACTGATAGTTTTTTCAAGAGTGTTGCTGAATTTTAGGGTGCTTTTATTTTTTTGTTCATAAAGGCTTATATTAATTTGGCCATTATAACTGACAGATTCAGCACAATTTTTTATTATATTATCAAAAACAGTGAATAAAAGCTTTTCATCTGCATAAATATAAAAAGGAGAATCATCACAAATAATATCTGTTTTTTCAGTTTCAAACTTTGCTGAATATAATTTTAAAATAGTGTTTAAACTTTTTGTTGCATCAAATTTTTTATATTTCGGAGAAAAAGGTGCGGTATAGTTTTTTAAATTGTCTGTTATTGATGCTATTTGCTTTGAAGAGTTGATTAAAACAGATATAAGTTCTTTTTCTACATCATCAAGATTTTTACTTTCTTTATAAATTCTCTGGAGGCCCATAAAAATTGTATTTACAGGATTTTTTATCTCATGTGCTATTGTGCCTGCAGCTCTTCCCATAAGAGCATCTTCCTTTTCTCTGGCAAGGTTTTTTTCAAATCCTGTTACTTTTTTCAGATATAATTTCTGGAATCGTATAAGTATCCATGAAAATAAAACACCTGAAAAGAGTATGGAAAAAATGAATATAAAAAATTCCTTTTTGATGGATGAAATTCTGTTAAAGTAAGCTTCAGCATTAAAACTTATGTTGAGAAGATATGAGTCAAGATAAATTTTTGCTTCCACTGTTTCTGAACTGTACTCTATATTTGTATTTATTTTTTCTTTTTCAATCTCTTTTAATTTATTAAGCGATACTTTTTTTATTCCGGGCAGGTTTTCAATCTTTTTTACAAGAAATTCAGGGCTTATTCTGGTTTTAAGTTCATTTATTTTTTTAGATTTTATTCCTATAACAGCATAAGATCCGGTGTCTGATACAGATCCCAGCATATATACTTTTTTGTCAGGGAAATATCTGAACTTGTCGGAATTGCTGAAAATTTTTTTTATATTCATTTTATTAACCCAGTTTTCAGGGCCTGAAGATTCAGAGTCTTCTCTGTTGATATATATCCCGTAAAGACCAGAATTTGAGGCGTAGGCTTTAAGTTCACTATTTGTAAATGGACTTATTTCATCAAGATATAAGGTAAAATCAGCCGAGTTTTTAAGAAGCGATTTTAACGTTGTTTCTACCGCAGACTCTGAAATAATAGCTGTAATTATATTTTCTTCAATAAGCCTGCTCATTATTTCCGCATCTTTTAAAACATGACCAAGGAAGGTTTTTTTAGCATTGTTCATCTGTATGGAAAAAAAGATAAAAAAGATAATAATAATCAAACTGATAATAAGAACAGTGGTTTTCCATATTCCTGAAAATGGAGGCTCTTTTTTAGTGATTCCCACTTCGTCTTTGTTTTCCATGCCCTGATCTTTGTCTGTAGTTTTTAAGTCTTGATCTTACACCTGTAGGATCGTAATTTCTGGTTCTTATAATTTCAGAAGCTTTAAATATGTTTTGGTCTTTAAACTTACCTGAAATCCGAATAAGTTCACCTTCTGTTAAGTTGTCAAAAAACTCATTGTCTGGCATTTTAACCTGTAAAAAACCGTTTTTGCAGTGACTGCCTATTGGGCATATATATAATGTACTGTTTTTTTTATCTAATTCTTTAACTCTGCCGGTTATAAATTCTTCAGCTTTTGCAGCAGGTGAGAATGAAAGAATTATAATTAATAATAAAATGATATTCCGCATTTTATTTCCATTGATTCAAAATTGTTAAATTCATTATCGGCTTTAAGTTTATCATAAATCAAGTTAATATAGAGTATTGAATTTTTACTGTAATAAAAATAGTTTTTCACTCCTGCTGAAAACAGATATTCCTTTTCATCTTCTTTATGATAATCATAAATACTTAAGTCTGTATTTGGGCTTATTTTCCATTTTTTTAGAGGATAGAAATCTGAATAAATATAAATAGCTGATTTTTTATAAGAATTTTTTGAAAAGTCTGAATTGTTGATTCCAAAGCTTGCACCTGTTCCTGTAAGAAAGCCCGGAGAAAAGTTATGATTAATAAAAGCAGAAGAAGTAAAGTTATAAGATTTTTCTTCTTCTGATGAAGCATATAAGCTTAATTCATCAGAAACTAGATTAACGGACTGCCGCTTACTGCCGCCTCTCCAGCTTCCTGATGAACCTGAGTAATCATCTGATATATAGTCAGGTTGGTAACTGTTTTTATAGCTGTTAATATAATTAAAGCGGGTAAAACTGAAATCGGCATAAATGTCTGATTCAGATGAAATAAATCTGTTTAAGAAAAAATATGCTGAAAGTAAGTTGTAGTCGTCTGTTTCATCGTTTTTGTTTCTGTATATTCCGGCAGTTATGCTTAATCCTGTAGATCCATGGTCAAAATTTTTCATCATTGCCGGACCTGATTTTAAAAAATAACTGTCACTGTATTTAGAATATTTTTTATATCCTCCTTTTAGAATAAACTCTGATGAAATATTTCCTGATTTAAAAAATTTGTACACCAGATCTATTTTTGTATTGTAAAACAAGGAGCCGTTTTTATTAACCTCATCTTGATAATTTGAATCATATCCTGTTGCTGCATCCAATGTAACTGATGTATTTTTACTTGCAGATAAAGGGCTGATTACTCCTGAAAAGATTAAAAGACAGGATATTAAAATAACGGTTTTTTTTAGCATAATTTTCCATTTTTCCGGGCTTTTAATGCCCGGGTTGAGTTGTATATACTTTACTATCTGTTTGAAGGTGCTCCGTATCCTGTCCCGTCCATAGGCCTTTCACCCTGATTTCCTGTACCGTCTCCGGGGCCGAATCCTTTTTGCTGGTTGAAGTTTTGATTCTGGTTCTGAATATTTCTTGAATTTATCTGGTTTTGCCTTTTATTTTGAATTGTATTGCGATTCATTATATTTTTCAGCTGTGATCCAGAATAAGGACAGTTTTGCTGTGTACTTACCTTATTACCGGCTTTATTTCCCTGGCTGCCTTTTGCCATTACTGGAGAAGCTGAACAAATAAGGCCTGTTATTCCTGCTGCTGCAATGAATGTAATAATAGCTCGTTTCATTTTTAAACTCCTTTTTTTGTGTTTATATTCTTAAGGAGAATAATTCAATAATTGTGCCATATAGAAAAGTGCGGGCAAAGCTAGTTTCGAGTTTTTCTTTTCGACAATTTTAGCGGTTTGCGACAATATTGTCGAATCAGGTTGAAGTGTGTTCTCCAAAATTTTTCAGATGCCTTTAAAAATATTAGCTATGCCGTAATGAAAAAAGTATTGGGACTTATAATTATTGATTCTCAAATATGCTGTAAACAGTTGTTTAATGGGAAAATGGATATTTTATCACGGTAAAAGAGAGGAAGTTTTTTTATTAATATAATCGGCTTGTAAATTAGTGAGTTTCTGTATTTGATGAACCAAAAATGCCTTTTTTGCCCATTTTTAAGTCAGGTTCAAAATTTAAACCTCAAAAAAATCTAATAAAACAAGGTAAAAAACATTATTTTTTTTGTTAGACTCTGGTTTAAATTTACAAGCCTTTAACTCTTCCTTACCTCAATTTTTTCAGAATCAAGGTGATTTTTAACATCTACAACAGGTACTTCCTGTCTGTGGAAAATACCTGCGGCAAGAGCTGCTTCAGCTTTTGTTTCTTTAAATACTTCACTGAAATGTTCTTTGCATCCTGCTCCGCTTGAAGCGATTACTGGTATTGAAATATTGTTTCTGACAAGATTAATAAGAGGTATATCAAATCCTGAATTTGTTCCGTCTTTGTCAATGCAGTTTAAAAGAATCTCTCCTGCGCCGAGCTTTTCACACGCTCTGGCAAGGTTTAATGCATCAATGTCTCTTCCTTCACGACCACCTTTTACAGTACACTGATACCAGCAGTATTCTTGATTTTCAGGCCCTTTTTCAGGATGTTTTATAACATTGTGCTTTGGAGCATCACCTGGTGAATTAACATAAACACGCTTTGGATCTATGGATATTACAACAGCCTGATTTCCGTAAACCTTTGATATCTGCTCAATTGATGATTCGCCTGTTTTTTTGCCTGTTTTTAAATATTGTTCGGCAATATATACTGCATCGCTGCCAATGGATATTTTATCTGCACCTGATCTGAAATATTCTGAAGCAACTTCAAGGGAAGAGTAGTATTTACCGTTTTTATCTGTAAAATCTCTTATTCCTCCTCCTATTGTAAGGGGAACAAATACGTTTTCAGAAGTTTTTTTCAAGACTTCTATCATCGGCATATCTTCAAGGGGAAAGTCTCTGAATCCTGTTATATTAAGAAAAGTAATTTCATCCGCACCTTCTTCATAATATCTTTTAGCAAGCTCAACAGGTTTTCCAAGATTTCTTACGTCTCCCTTTTCCCTTACATCGTACTGATCACCTTTAGTAACAACAAGATCTCCGTTATCATTGGATCTTACGTCGAGACAGGCAATTATTCTTTTTGCAAGACCTCTTCCTTTTGAAGGGATTTTGAAGCCGGGCTTGTCTGATTTTGAATTGATAAAGTTCTCAAATATCTGAAGGCCAGCTTTACCGCTTTTTTCAGGGTGAAACTGAGTAGCGGTTATATTATCTTTTTTTACAGCACTAACAAATTCTCCCCCGTATTCTGTAGTTGTAAGAACAAAGGAATCATCTTTTGGAACAACATGATATGAGTGGACAAAGTAGAATTTTTCTTCGGGAGAAAATCCTGCAAATTCTGATGCTTCTTTTTTTATATTTATACCGTTCCAGCCTATATGAGGTACAGAAAGATCGGTTTCAAATTTTTTTACATAACCTGGAATAATCCCAAGTCCTTTATATCCCAATGCCTCTTCGCTTTTTTCAAAAAGTGCATGAAGACCAAGGCATATGCCGAAAAAAGGTTTGCCGGAGTTGATATATTTTTTTAATGGTTCAAAATATTGTTTTTCATGAAGGATTTTGATCATGCTTTCAAAGTTTCCCACGCCTGGGAAAATAAGCTTTTCAGCAGACAGAATATCTTTGGGTGATTTAACTGTTTTAATATCAGAAGTAAATTTTGAGACTGCGTTTATAACGCTTCTTACGTTTCCTGCTCCGTAGTCGAGTATAGTTATCATTTTAACTCCGAAGATAATAAAATTAATTATATGCAAAACCGGAATTGAACTATTATTAATTCCGGGTAAATAAAAAACAATTTAATACTGTAATATCTGAATAATTACAAGAGTAGATAACTTTAAGATTTCAGGTATAAATGAGGAACTGAAAAATCGTTTTATTGCATTAAATATTGCTTCTGATAGATTTTGCCGCATAATGAGCAGTAAGTATGCAGCTCCCCAGAAAAGTTCCTTCAAGAGAACCCTGGCCGTGTATTCCTCCTCCGCCGAATCCTGCTGTTTCACCTACAGCATAAAGACCTTTAACAGGTTTTCCTGAAAAGGATAAAACCCTGCTTTCAAGATCAGTAACAACTCCGCCTAAGCTTTTTCTTGTAAGAATAAATTCCCTTACAGCTATAAGAGGTCTTGCAGTAGGGTCAAGTATTTTCTGGAAATTACAGGTTCTTAATCTGTCACCTTTGTATTTTCTGAATGTTTCGATTCTTCTGAGCTGATCATCTGTTATATAGTTTTTGCCCCTGCCGATTCTTTTGTCAAAATCCTGAATTTCAGATTTTAAAACTGATTTTTCAATATTAAAATCGGGCTCGAGATTGTTCATTTTTTCAATCAGTTCATCAACAGTATCTGCAACTATAAAATCATCACATTCATTTACAAGTCTTTTAACCAGTTCCTTGTTTCCAAATAAAAGTTCTTTTATAAGTTTAAGCTTCTGCATTTTTCTAAAGGATGTCATATACTCACTTCCTGATACAGCAAGCTCTTTTTTTGCAATTTTAAAATTCATTATCTGCCATGAAAACTGGCCGGGCTGTTTCAGTATTTCATCAACAAGGAATTTTGTGTCAGTGTATCCCATTAGCGGGGAAGGGCCTATTCTTCTGCCAAGAGCATTTATCCATAAAGCCGATTTGGGTGGAACAATGCTTAGTCCGTGGTTATCTTTTAAAGAATCAGGATAGTGAACACCAGCGGCATAATGCCATTGATTTTCAAGGTTTTTTATGTCACCCCCTGTTTTTTCAACAGCAGAATGTATAATTCCGTCTGCAAAGCGGTGGGATCCGTTTAAAAGACGTGAAGGGAGTTTCCCTCTTTTTTCAGAAGGCCAGTATTTTCTTGCTTCAGTAAGATCGCCTCCGCAGATTCCGCCTGCTGATGCAACAACAATGTCAGCTTTTACTTCAAAAGGTGCATGTGTTGATTCAATAAGACCGGAGCATCCTGATACTCTTCCTGAAGATGTTATGAAAGAATTGACTCTGTGTCTGAATTTAAAAGAAAGATTTCCTCGGTTTATATGGTTTTCAATAAAATTTATTAACTTTTTTATTATCTGGTAACCTGTGCCCCAGGCAATATGCCATCTGGGAACGGAGTTGCCCGGTTCAAACATCCCTCTTTCAGGCCAGTTTACAACAGGGAGGAATTTTACACCTTTATTTACAAGCCATTCATATATAAGCGGGGAAGAGTATTCAACGTATTTTTTAGCCCATTCTTTCTGGAGCTGAGAATTTTCGCCGAAGTTAGCATATCTGAGCCAGTCTGAATAAGCCGTTTCAAAAGAATCTTCAATTCCTGCTTTTCTCTGCAAAGGAGTATCTACTGCCATAATTCCGCCGAAGGATTCCTTTGCAAGGCCTCCCAGCTTTTCCTGATTGTCTCTGTCAAGAATAAGGACTTTTTTACCTGAATCAAGAAGTTCACAGGCTGTTGCAAGACCTGCTATTCCTCCTCCTATGATTACAACATCAGCCTGGTATCTTTTCGTATTATGGGGCATAAATAAACACTCCGAATCTTTATTTTATAAAAAACGGTAACAGGAAATTTAAAATTTTAACCTTGATTGAGCGGTTTTTAATTTTGACGCATAAATAAGGCAAACCATCTTTGGATAGAAAAAAAGTTAAAAAGATGATTTAACACAGCAGGTGTGTTTGAAAAAATATCTTAAGATATAAACGCTCAAATAAAATTTTAGATAAATATTAAACAAATTCTGCATTTATTTTTGTTTATGGTCAAGTAATTAAATCATTAAACTTTAAACTTGGTTTTGTAAATATAAATACTTTAATAACTATTAAAAAATAAAGATTAAAGTCTTGATTCAGGTAAAATTATTAATAAAGTATTGACAATAATTTTTAATAATGTTTCTATTTGGAGAAACATAAAGATTTAAAGTTTTAATCAGGTAAAAGATCCAAAAAATTAAGGTTTAAAAAATGAAAACAAGTTTAATAAAAAAATATACATGGTGGTGGCTCTGGTTAAATTTAAGGAGCCGCTGATATAAAAAAGTGCCGGCTCCGCAACATCCGCGGTTTCGGTATTTTATTATTGTTTGAATTCAAGCTGCGGGTTTTATAAATCCGCAGCTTTTTTTATTTTAAAGGAGTAAAAATGGAATTAAAATCTTTTCCGTCAAAGTCAGAGTTTGTTGAATTTTCCAAAGACTACAATGTTATTCCTGTTTGTAAAACTATACTTGCAGATTCGGATACTCCTGTTTCTTTGCTGAGAAAATCGTTTAAAGAAGGAATGCCGCTTTTTTTGCTTGAAAGTGTTGAAGGTGGTGAAAAATTCGGTAGATTCAGTTTCTTAGGTATTTCTGCAAGGTATATTGTAAAGGTTTTTCAGGATAAAATAAGAGTCTCAGGATTAAACTCAATAAATGAATATGAACACAACAACGATCCTTTTTCAGCTTTAAGAGATTTTTCAGATCAGTTTAAAGCTGCTCCCGTAAAAGAGATAGAAGGTTTTTATTCCGGTCTTGTTGGGTATATGACATATGAAATGATATCTTTTATTGAGGATATACCAAGCAAACTTCCTTTAAATGATCCTTTAGCCCTGTTTATGGTACCTGATTCGATGCTTATTTTTGATAATGTAGAAAATACTGTAACTCTTGTATCTGTTGCATTTCTTGAAAAAGGTTCTGATCCTTCCACAGTTTATAATGCTGTTTTATCAAGACTGGATGGAATTTTGTCTGTCATAGAATCTCAGATTCCCTTTGAAAAGGAAGTATATGAAGAAAATGTGCCAAAACTTAAGCCGGTTGGTGATAAAGAGGAATTCAAACTCAAGGTTGAAAAGCTTAAAGAGCACATAAGAGAGGGTGATATAATTCAGGCAGTTATTTCACAGCCTTTCACAGCCCCGCTTTTTTTTGATCCTGTCTCTCTTTACAGGGCTCAGAGGTACATAAATCCTTCACCGTATCTTTTTTATTTTCAGTGCGATGATATTGCCATTGCAGGCTCATCACCAGAAACCATGGTTAAGGTAAAGGATAATCAGGCAACTTTAAGACCGATTGCAGGAACAAGACCCAGAGGAAGCAGCGAGCAGGAAGACAGAAAATTAGCAGATGATCTTTTAAAAGATGAAAAAGAAAAAGCTGAGCACCTTATGCTTGTTGACTTGGGGAGAAATGACCTGGGACGTGTTGCTGAAACAGGAAGTGTTCAGGTTACAGATCTTATGTTTGTTGAAAGATATTCGCATGTTATGCATCTTGTTTCAAATATTACAGCCGACATAAAAAAAGATTGCGATGTATGGGACGTTATCAGGGCGAGTTTTCCTGCAGGTACTCTTACAGGAGCACCCAAGGTAAGAGCTATGGAGCTTCTTTCCAAATATGAGGATTATCCAAGAGGACCTTACGGAGGTGCAGTCGGATATATTGATTTCAACGGTAACATGGATTTTGCAATAACGATTCGTACTGCGGTTATAAAAGACAACCAGGTTGTAGTAAGGGCTGGTGCCGGCATAGTTGCAGATTCAGATCCTGAAAAAGAATATGAAGAAACAGTAAATAAATCGAAATCTATAGAAAAGGCTGTAAATCTTATAGGAAGGAGTCTTGTATGATTCTGGTAATAGATAATTATGATTCTTTTACATACAACCTGGTTCAGTATTTATCAGGCTTTGGCGAAGAGGTTGAAGTAAAAAGAAATGATAAAATATCAATATCCGAGATAAAAGATATGAATCCTGAGGGGATTGTAATTTCTCCGGGCCCCGGGAGACCAGAATCTGCTGGTATTTCTGTTGATATAATAAAAAATTTTGAAAAGCTCATTCCGATTCTTGGAGTTTGCCTTGGACACCAGTCCATAGCTTATGCATACGGAGGAGAAATTGTTCATTCAAAAAAACTTATGCATGGAAAATCATCAATTATAACAGGCGATGAAAAAGGAGTTTTTGCAGGCATAAAAAAACCTGTTCAGGTTATGAGATATCATTCCCTTGCTGTAAATGAAAAAACTCTTCCAGACTGTCTTGAAGTTACAGCCCGCAGTGAAGACGGTGAAATAATGGGAATAAGGCATAAAACAAATCCTGTTGAGGGGATTCAGTTTCATCCCGAATCTATAATGACTCCCCAGGGTAAAAGAATTCTAAGAAATTTCATTAAAATAACAAATGATTATAAGGAGGCGTGATGTCTTTGAAACTTTATCTTGGACAGCTTGTTCAGGGAATAGATCTAACAGACACTGCAATGAAAGATGCAATGGATATAATTTTTTCAGGCAAAGCTTATGAATCTCAGATTGGAGCTTTTCTTGCTGCGCTTTCTCTTAAAAAAGAGACTCATCTTGAGGTTGCAGGAGCTGCAAAATCTATGCGTGAAAATGCTTCAAGAATTCAGACATCAGGAGGTCCTGTAATAGATACCTGCGGTACAGGCGGAGACGGTCTGAATACTTTTAATATTTCAACAACTGTAGCTTTTGTTGCTGCCGGAGCAGGGGCTGTTGTAGCAAAGCACGGTAACAGATCTGTTACAAGTACAAGCGGAAGCGCAGATCTTCTGGAAGCTCTGGGAGTTAAAATAGATACAGATCCTGAAATTGTAGAAGAATGCATATTTGAAACAGGAATAGGCTTTATGTTTGCCCCAAGATTTCACGGTGCAATGAAATATGCGGGAAAAGTAAGGAAAGAAATAGGTTTTAAAAGTATATTCAATATGCTCGGGCCACTAACAAATCCGGCAGGAACAAGATGTCAGCTTATAGGAGTTTTTGCCCCCGAGCTTACTGAAATGTTTGCAAGTGCACTTGATAAGCTCGGATCAAAAAGGGTTCTTGTTGTTCACGGTCATGACGGACTTGATGAAATCTCTGTGTCAGCACCAACAAGAATTTCTGATCTTAACGATCATAATATAAAAACCTACGATTTAAACCCGGAAAAATACTTTGGCGAGTTTGCTGATATTTCATCAATTAAAGGCGGAACACCTGAAGAAAATGCTGTTATTACAAAAAATATTCTTTCAGGAAAAGAAAATGGCCCAAAGCACAATATTGTACTTATAAATTCCGCAGCAGCTCTTATTTCAGCAGGTATTGCAAAAAGTTTTGATGAAGGGATTGAGCTTGCACAAGAATCGATAACAAGTAAAAAAGCTCTTCGCAAACTTGAAGCGTTAATAGATTTCACAAATGAGAACGGATAAAAAATGTCTGTACTGGATAAAATTGTAGAGTCAAAAAAAGATGAAGTAAGAAAAAGAAAAACAGATGTGCCTGTGGAATCTTTTGTAGAAAAGATAAGAATAGGCAGAAACTGTTTTTTAACTAAAAAGCCTGATGAGGTTCAGATCATTGCTGAAATAAAAAGGGCGTCTCCTTCCAAAAAAAATATAGCCCCGGATCTGATTCCTGAAGAAAAAGCTCTTCAGTATTATAAAGGCGGGGCTTCTGCAGTATCTGTTCTTACAGATTATCCTTTTTTTAAAGGGACTTTGGATGATTTTAATAAAGTAAAATTATCGGTTGATATACCTGTACTTAGAAAAGATTTTATTATTGATGAATATCAGGTTTATGAATCAGCTTATTATGGGGCGGATGCAGTTTTGCTGATCGCAAAAATTCTTACAAAGGATCAGCTTAAATATTTGTACAATAAGTCTGTGGAACTCGGCATGATTCCCTTTGTCGAGATATATGGCGCTGAAGATCTTGAAAAAACAGATGAAATAAAAAATGCATTTATCGGAATAAATAACAGAAATTTACAAAGTTTTGAAACATCACTTGATAATGTTCTTTTTATGTCAGAAAAACTCGATTCTTCAAATATTCCTGTTTCCTTAAGCGGAATAAGCTCAGCAGATGATGTTTACTATCTTTTTAAAAGGGGAATTAATAATTTTCTCATAGGTGAATACTTGTCTAGAAATAATGATTCATCAGAAAAAATAGCGGAGATAATTGAAAAATGCAGGACATAATTAATCCTGAAATAAAAATATGCGGAATAACTAATTATGAAGATGCAGCAGTATGTGAAAAAAACAAAATAGACTGCATAGGATTTGTATATTTTAAAAAAAGCAAAAGATATATAACACCTGAGAAAACTTCAGAAATAACAAAAAAACTTCAAAATATTTCTGTAGCAGGGGTTTTTGTTGATTCAACTGTTGAAGAAGTAATTGATACTGTAAAAACTGCAGGGCTTGATATAGTTCAGCTCCACGGGAAAGAATCGTATGAATATATAACAAAGCTTAAATCGCTGATAAAAATAAATGTTATTAAATGTCTTTATGTAGATGATTATCCGGGAATTGATATGATTTCTGATTACTCAGGCTTATGCAGAGGGTTTATTTTAGAGGCCGAAAAAAAAGAACTTCCTGGAGGAAACGGTGAAAAATGGAATTATTCAAGGCTTTCTGACTTATCAAAGGATAAAAGAATAATAGCTGCAGGAGGATTAAATCCTGAAAATTTAAAATACGCAGCAGAAAAAAGCGGATGCTCAGCATTTGATATGAGTTCCGGAGTAGAGATATCTCCGGGGAAAAAAAGTCATGAAAAAATAAGAAAAATTGCAAAGCTTAAAAAAGAGATAAAAATTACTAACAGCGGGAGAATTTTCAATGAAATCATTACCCGATAGCAAAGGTTATTACGGCAGATTCGGAGGCCGTTTTGTAGGAGAGACACTTTTTTATGCAATAGAAGAACTTGAAAAAGGTTTTAATGAAATTGCTGAAAAACCAGATTTTAAAAAAGAGCTGTATGATCTTTTGTCAAACTATGCAGGAAGACCAACTCCTTTATTTTATGCAAAAAAGCTTACAAAATATGCCGGGGGAGCAAAGATTTATCTTAAAAGGGAAGATCTTTTGCACACGGGAGCACATAAAATAAACAATACTCTTGGTCAGGCTCTTTTAGCTCAGAAAATGGGCAAAAAAAAAGTTATAGCAGAAACAGGAGCAGGGCAGCACGGTGTAGCAACTGCAACTGCAGCAGCTCTTCTTGATCTTGAATGTAAAATATTTATGGGTATTGAAGATATCAGAAGACAGGCACCCAATGTTGAAAGAATAAAACTTCTTGGAGCAGAAGTAATCCCTGTGGATGAAGGAAGGGGAACTTTGAAGGATGCCATGAATGCTGCCTTAAGATACTGGACTGGTACAGCAGACAATACTTTTTATATAATAGGTTCTGTAGCAGGTCCTCATCCTTATCCGTATATAGTAAGAGAGTTCCAGAGAATAATAGGCCAGGAAACAAAGGAACAGTCTTTAAAACAGACAGGTAAAATTCCTGATCTTCTTATAGCTTGTGTAGGCGGGGGGAGCAATGCAATGGGATTGTTTTATGATTTTATAGATACCAAAGCCGGGCTTTTAGGTGTTGAGGCTGCAGGGAAGGGGACAGATACACCGGAGCATGCGGCAACTTTATCTAAGGGGAGTATAGGTGTTTTGCACGGAAGCAGGTCGTATCTTCTTCAGGATGAATTCGGACAGGTCAATGAAGCCCATTCAGTTTCAGCAGGGCTTGATTATCCAGGAGTAGGCCCTGAACATTCATACCTTATGGAATCTAAAAGGGCGGACTACATCAGTGTAACAGATAAAGAAGCCCTTGATGCATTCCAGCTTCTGGCTTCTCTTGAAGGTATAATACCGGCACTTGAAAGTTCTCATGCAATTGCAGCTGCCATAAAAAAGGCAAAGGATTATAAAAAAGATGATGTAATTGTAGTTAATCTTTCAGGAAGGGGAGACAAGGATCTTTCCAATGCCCTTGAAAATATATCGGTTGCAGGAGGATTAAAATAATGCCGACTATAAAAGATAAGTTTAAAGAGTTAAGCAAAAAAAATCAAAAAGCTCTTGTAGGATTTATAACAGCAGGAGATCCTGATCCGGAAACTTCAGTAGAAATTGCAGTTGCAATGGCAGATTCGGGAGTTGATATAATAGAGCTTGGAATCCCTTTTTCCGATCCCACAGCAGACGGTCCTGTTATTCAAAGAGCTGCTTTAAGAGCAATCAAAAGCGGGACAAATATTGAAAAAGTTTTTTCAATGACAGAAAAAATCAGACAAAGAACTGATATTCCAATAGTATTATTTACTTATTATAATCCTGTTTTTCGCTACGGAGAAGAAAACTTCTGCAAAAGAGCGGTTGATGCAGGTGCTGACGGAATACTTACTGTAGATCTTCCTTTTGAGGAAGAATCTTTAATAACAGATTATGACAAAGTAAATTTCCCAAGAATTAATCTTGCCGCACCTACAACATCTGATGAAAGAATAGAAAAAATATCATTAAATTCATCGGGATTTATTTATCTTGTTTCAAAAACAGGAGTTACCGGCTCTGCAGGGCTTAATCCTGAGCTTACAAAAAAAGATTATTTAAGAATAAAAAAATATACTGATATACCTGTATGTGTCGGATTTGGAATTAAAACTGAAAAAGATGTTAAAAATATTGCTGAATTTGCAGACGGAGTAGTAATAGGAAGCGCTTTTGAAGCTCTTATTGAAGAAAATCTCGGTAAAAAAGATATCCCTGCGATTATTGGAAAAAAAGCGGGGGATTACAAAAAAAATACATATTTTTAAATTCTGTTGAATAATAAAAGCCTGAAACTATTAAAACTGAGTTTCAGGCTTTAAATAAGCTTAAATTTTACCTCTGATTCCGCTGTCACAGGGTTCGTCTTTATCCTGTATTCTTTGCTGTTCAGGCGTGTGAGTACTTTCACAAAAAGGGAGTTCTTCTTCCTTTTTTTCTTCTTTTTTAATATCTTGTTCTTTTTTTTCTTTTTCTTTATCCATTTTTAGATCTCCTGTATTTATTTTCCTTATACATTATTAAAAGTAAGTACTAATAGAGATCAGTCAATGAAATTAATACGGATCTGAAAATTATAGTTGTATAAATATCTGTTTTTTTATAATTTTCTGCCTATGCCGCTGTATTCAAATCCAAGACCTTTAAGTTCTTCGGGATCATAAAGATTTCTTCCGTCAAAGATTGCAGGAGTTTTCATCATTTTTTTAAGAGCATGAAAATCCGGCTGCCTGAAAGGCTTCCATTCTGTAACAAGAATTAGCGCATCTGCATCCTTTGCTACTTCATACTGATGGTCTGCAAGGATAATTTTTCCTGATTTAAAATATTCTTCAGGAAAAACCTCTTTAGCCTCATCCATTGCAACAGGATCGTATGCATGAATTTTTGCACCTTTTGTAATAAGTTCATTTATAAGAACAATTGAGGAAGCTTCTCTCATGTCATCTGTGCCGGGTTTGAAAGACAGACCCCATACTGCAAATTTCTTTCCTTCAAGATTCTCTCCGAATCTGGTTTTGATTTTTTGTGG
>Ga0136557_1001081_pt1 | contig 18689 bp, 13 predicted proteins | sample AntRauTorckE6832_FD_104796 | JGI IMG/M metagenome (GOLD analysis project Ga0136557, IMG submission 104796) | Saline lake microbial communities from Rauer Islands, Antarctica - Metagenome Torckler E6 #832 | ecosystem: Environmental > Aquatic > Non-marine Saline and Alkaline > Saline | place...
CAGATATAGTACACGCATCAAGCCGGCAGTTTGGGTGTATTCAGGCTGTTTTATCTGTAATTAATGATTCCTTCTCCTGCTTCGAGAACTGTTTAATCTGGTACTCACGCTTGCATGCTTGCGAGCGATCCGGATGTTCCTCTACAAAAACTACTGATTTTGGCTCATTAGCTTGCAGGTATCTAGCACCGTTGCCCTGCCTGTGCTGGTGCCAACGACGGATTACATGATTCGTGCAACCCGTGTATAGACTACCATCTATGCAACGTATGATATAAACAAACCATGTGTTCATACAAGGTGAACTAAGCAACAATTAAATTTGGACTATTCTAACTAAATAAATGCTTTTGCGACTAATATGATTAGTAATATTAAAATGGGCACCAGAAAATAGATTATCACATTCCTACTTTTTACAACATTTTCCACTTGTTGATTAAAGTATTCTTGATTAGATCTTTTTAGTTCTTTTTCTAACTGCTGTATTTTTAAAGTAAGTTCCTTAGCAATAGCCTCTGTCTTGGTATTAAGAACGGTTACTTTATCCTCCATATCTTTTACACGACTTTGAAGTTCCTGATGAGATTTCGTCAGTGCTTCGATATTCTCTCCATTTTCATCAATAAAGGAATCTAATTTATCAGTACTGCTCTCGATTAATTCTGCTGAATATTCTAAATGCGTATCAAATTTTTTACCAAGCTCCTTGGTCTGACCTGCAAATTTTTGCACCTCATTAAGGTGCTTTGAAACTGATTCTAATTCCTTAAGATCCTTATTTAACCTCTTTATAGCCGTGTCAAAATCTTTAGTATCAGACATAATTATGCATTTAATTTTAGGAGTAGGTCTTCTGTTTTTTGGGCAGCTGTATTTGATAGTTTTTCGGCAGCTAACTCTCGAACCTTGTTATTTTTTGAATTCCTATAAATCCAATTGTCAAAAGCTCTTGAATCAAGATAGTTTGAGCAGGATCTTATTATTTTGAAAACAGTTTTAGGATAGAAACTTCCATTTTCAAAAAGGTATTCAAGAAATATCTTGATCACAGATTCTGTATTGGAGCTAAATCTTGAATTATCAATTTCATCAAGTGCAGTTTCAAAATCATCCTGTGCGACAGCTGCATCCTCACCTGCTAAGCTTAATCTTAATGTTGCCGCAATTAATAGTAGCCCGATACTATTCGGATAACTTTCTAAATACCTAAGAGCAATACCCAACAACTTGTTACGATTGTCTTCACTATTAGCCTCTTTTAATATTTCAGCCCATATCTCTATCGAATCACTATTTGGGAAATCGTTGAATAGCGTATTAAGGACTTCGTTTGGATTTAAAAGCCGTAACATATCAGTTCTAAATTTAGCTGGATCTCCAGACTCTAAGGCGTTTACTAAGTTCAAGAGTGCACGGCGACGTTGAGGTTCAATTGTCGCGTAGATATAATCCAATAATACAGCACAGCATTTTGTTATAAAGTGATTTCTATTTTTACTCTTGACATATGAATAAAAATTTTCTTGAGAAGCTGTATCATCTTGATTAGTTACCCCATGCCTTTGGATATAATCGTAAAGTGTATCACTGTATGTCTTAAAATCTTCTTTCTTAATCGTTACATGGTATACTCTTGGATATGAAAATTCAATGGTATAATCGGTTACAAACCCAATCAAAGAAAGACGGTATATAGCTTTTTCGGTATTTCTACCTCTGCCCTCTAATACAATTGTTTTTGAGTTGCCTTCCTTTAGAGATTCATAAGTCTCTGCAAGGTTATAGTTTAGTATTTTCCTGATTGACTTAAGTTCCTGCTCAAATCCTTCAAAACTTAAATTTTGAAAGAAAAGCATACGATGTACATCGCCTTCATCACTACGAGGTATGTCCTTCATTTCCCTAACCTCAGCAGCACTCCTTTTTGGACTCAAGCGATCCTTTGCATCTTGTAGAGAATCATCAGAAAAAATTACAGCATTAATTGCATCTTTTCCATCACGACCTGCACGCCCAGCCTCTTGGTAAAATGCTTCTAATGAGGAAGGGATATTGTAATGAATAGTGTATCTGATATTAGGCTTATCTATCCCCATCCCAAATGCTTTCGTGCTTACCATCAAAGGAACTTTATCTTCTACATATTCTCTTTGGGCAGTAATTTTATACTCATCCCAAGCCCCTTTATCAAATCCACTCACGGCTTTACCCCCAAACATATGCATACGGTCGTAATAGCTCATCTCTCCTCCTGAATATTGCTCAGTGTAACTACACCTTGGATAATTAGTACAACCCCAAAACTTCCCATAGCGCCCATTCCTCGGTACCATTTCAACCTGACACTCTTGACAGGTTGGAGGTTCAGGTTCCTTTATTTCTTTGATTTTGTCAAAATTATAGTGCTGAGCAATATTTGAACTTAGTTTGTCAATAGAGTAATCTGTGCTATTAACGTGTGGACAAAACACTAATCCAGATTTTGTATTTTTGCCCTCTGGAAGAAAAAGTTCATTTGTGTCGATGCTAAATTCATTGCATATATCCCAAATTGCTTTTTTAAACTGATCAAACTTACCCGAAGATGGACAAGTATATATTTTTATTTTCAATTTTTCCCTATCGAGCTTACTTGATCTAACAATTGGATTCCCTTCATATGTATTGCCCAAGAGCTCCTTTACAACATCTTTAAGAACTACTTCTGAAGCTGTCGCTGTTAATGCATAAAAAGTAGGCTTAATACCCTCATACTCACAATAATTTCGTATTGTTTTGCTCATCATGAGATATGAAGTCCGAAAATCATGCCCCCACTCTGAAACACAATGCGCTTCATCTATTACCGCATATGCGATAGGCATCTTTGTAGAAAGTATTTGCAAGTAGTTTCGGAACTCTTCTATTTGTAACCTTTCAGGACTTATCCAGATATATTGGAATTCAGATCTGGCCCATCGTTTTTCTATTTCTTTCCTTCTTTCTGCATCAATATCTGAATTGATATATACGCAGTGGTCTATCAAATAATTCTTCAGATTTCGTTCTTGGTCTGCCATTAATGCCTTTAAAGGCTCAATTATAAGAGCAATACCTGGCTGTAACAAAGTAGCAAGCTGATAGCACAGTGATTTACCACCTCCCGTTGGAAGCAATCCAATAGTATCTCGACCTGAAAGTGATCGTTCCAAAATTTCTAATTGTCCTGGCCGGAATTCCTTTTTTCTGAATATCTGCCTCAGAAAAAATCTCAAGTTTTCTTGAGTAGTTGCCGAATACCCCATAGGAGTTGCTCCCTCTATATTAGCCGTTGGAGTCATATTATATGTCTGACGAATATTGAAATAAACACCTGTTTCTTTTAATATTTCATTAGGAATGACTGATCTACGCAACCCTCGTTTTTCGAGCACGCTCAAATCAAGAACAATATCATATTGCTTACTCCCAGTTACATCTTTAGCATGGTTGAAAGTAAATTGATCTATGTTCTGAAGAGCAAATTGTTCATTGTAATACTCAACATTACGTTCAAATTCGGATGAAATTACAACATTGATTGATACCTCAGGCTTTTTAAATACAATCCCCTTTAACTGATACAAATGCTTCAGCCAGTTAAACATATCTTCCATAGCAATTAGGGCGAAAGCAACATCCCGCTCGTACACTAAAAGCTTAAGTTGGTTTGCCTGTAAATCAATGTTGCCCGCTAAAGCTCCTTCAATAAGTGCGCATTGTGCCTGTGCAATGGCAATGGGCGATAGAGATATGTGTAATGCATCGAAATGCCCTTCATTTTGCCATAAAGGCGTTTCCATATGTTCTTTGGCTCGCTGAATAGTTATATCATTAGCCAACTCATCTTTTAACCTCTTAAACTTTGGGTTGTCGAAACTTACTTGTGACGCAGAAATTCTCACTACTTTCCATCCCGAATCATATAATGCTTCATCTCTGATTTTATCAATAACTTGATTGGAAGGCTTATTATGTTGCTTGCCATCTATCTCTATAATCCACTTTAGCCCGGTGGGTGTCTCAATAGCAAAGTCAACCTGTCTTCTGTAGAATTTTTCTTCTTTATCCAATACCATTAAACCATCATCAAAATAGCGTTCAGGCTTTGTAAATTGCTTTACATGCAATGGCAAAGAGTCATAAAATTCTTTTGCAGGCTTTGAACCTTTAAATTCAGAAAGATCTTTCTCAAGTGATTCGCAGCGCGGATCAAAACAAGTGTATGTCGAAATGAGTTGGGGTTTATACTTTTGATCAAGCTGGAAACTGTATTCATTTTCATTTGATATTTCTTCAAATGAAATATCCTTTCCATATATGCTACCCAGTTTCTCTTCAACAAATAAACTACTATAAGTGGGGAATCCCCTGGAGATGATATTCTTATATACGGAAAGTATGGATCTATCAACCGGTTTATTATCTCTCAAGCTTAAATCTACGTTAGATTGCAAGGAGAGCCTACACACTGATTTTGCAATTTTTTTATCTTCCTCGTCAAACTCTTTAGCCAAAGAGTCAAGAACAAACCCTGCAGAAAGTGATGTAGAATACCCCATGTAATATCGTGCCTTTATTTATCCGTTCAGTGTAAACCTCTACCCATAAACAAATATCAGTGATTATTTACAAATTTTAGTGATTCAAATAAACTTTCGTCTCGAATTAATGCCCCTTCCGAATCCATGACCGGCAGTGTTACCAACCGACACTCTCCCCCTTTCTCAGTTTGATACATTCCCTGAACAGATTCATCCCTCCCTGGGTAAAGCAAGATGCTCCGCTTACTGTCAAACAACCTGTTATAGGCAAACATCTGCCTTAGGTCTTGATCACCGGGAACCATTTTTTCAGGGATCTTCCACTTCGTATCGATAATGATAGTGGAGTCATCCTCCCGGTCGGTTAATACGATATCCGGTTTTAAATGCTTCATTTTATTGTCACTTTGCCAGAATGCCTGCTTTTTCTGTGTTTTAACTTCAAACCTATAGGATAAATGCCGACGCATCTGCATGGCAATATACTTTTCCCAAAGGGCATTCATATCAAACATGAGCGCCAGTACATGCTGTTGCCCACGCGATATATCGGGATGGTAGTTAAGCAGGATGAGACGAGCAATTTGAATCGCTTTTTTGTAATGGCTGTTTTTGCGACCGTAACGGATTGCATTAAAAGCAGCAGTGGTAGGAATAAAATCAGCTACATCCTCAAAATATAGCAACTGCCTTTTTATACGACCCTGGAATAAAGATGCAGATGACAAACGAGCCAGTACAACTAATGTCTTTTTGAGAATTTGATTAATAAGATGATCGTGTTCGTAAGATGAGTAATCTACATGAAACCGTTCTTTGTGGACCAGGTTATGCCTAATCTGACCCGGAATATCTAACCGACCTTTTAAGGCTTGCTTATTTTCGCGCCTCCGCTGGTAGCGTTTAATAAGACCGCGATGGGTGAGCTTTTCGCATTCGTTGATAAAAAGTTCGATATAGAGGTCGAAAATAGAATTCTGCTGTACCCGCAGTTGCGATTGTGAAGTAGCTTTGGCCTCAATACCTGATGTTAGCCGAAGCATTTGCATTAAAACACTCCTCCAGTTTACTTCATCATTATCCAGGCGATCTACTTTTGGCAATACTTCAATTTGTTTACGGCCAACCTGAATCACTCCCACATACTGATTAAACTTCACTCCTTTATGGATGAGGGAAAAATACGGAGTGCCTTTGGTACCATGATATCGTTGCAAAGTTTCTAAAAGATGCTCATCTACCTCCTGCTCTTTCAACAGCAGCTTCTCATGTTCAAACTTTGTTATTAAATCACGGCCCATAATAGGGTATATTGTTTCTTCTATTCCTTAATAGCTATGGATTCAAGGGCATCGGCAAAGACTTCTTCGTCTTTTCTCCAATCCTCTTTTATTTGCCATACCACACGATTAACTAAAATATCTTCGTCTTCATAGTCTGATTTCGCAAAAATTTGATCAGCAGATTCATCATCCTTTCTTTTTATGAAGCCTTTGCCAAGTACGAGCTGAATTTTCCCTTTATCCCCATAGAAATACTCTTCAAGTAACGGTATGATATTTTGATGAAACACCTGCTGTAAATCAGTTGCATCCTCAACCTTCATAAAGTAGGAATGACCGATGACATGATCTTTATCCAGTATTTTTTCTATTCGCCGGTTAATCGTTGAAAGGAGACCCGGTAGAAATATGTCTTCTCCATTCACATCTACGTACCCACTATCTGAATCACCTTCTTTTGCAATAATTTGCGGTCGTGGCGGCTCTTCTTTAAACTGAAATCGGCGACGTAGCGCCGTATCGAGAGCCTCAACGCTTCGGTCAGCGGTATTCATAGTTCCAATGATATAAAGATTGGAAGGCACGCTGAACGGCTTTTTAGAATAGGGCAACGAAACCTCCAGCTCTTCCTGCATACCCTCCCTTTTATCCTCTTCAATAAGCGTAATCAACTCCCCGAAAATTTGGGCGATATTTCCGCGGTTAATTTCATCAATGATTAATACATACGATTTCTTATCGGTCGCGCTTGCTTTTGTTTTTATGAAGAATTCACGTTTTACATCATTTTTTCGCAGCTTGTAGATGGTTTTTTGCGAGAAATTCTTGTCATAAATTAAATCGACCGGTAAATCTACATCCGTCACCAACCATTCTACATCCCGAAAGTGATTATATCGAATAGATGAATCAGGATTATATTCATAATCTCCTGTTATCCTACCTATGGCCCGAAACCGATGATTTCCGCTGGGTATTACAACATAATAGCCCTCTTTAAGATTATGAATGAAGTAAGACATCGAGTTGGTATCATGATCATCAATTTCCGGATTATTGCTACTTATACTTCGTATATCAGCTCCTTCCTTATCACTTAAGTTACGATCGTTGAGAAACCCGATAGCAATTTTCTTGTTTTGGATACAGTATTCATAGATCTCTTCATCTTCGGGAATATTCACATTGCCTAAAGACAGTTTGTAAAACTCTGCTTTATTGAACTGCTCTTGGTCCCATTTTAGTTTGCCTTTCGTTGCCTGTACTGCACCGCCGGAGTCTTGACGGGCCCGTTCACTTATGCGTTTAAATATGCCATATTCTATGGTATAACGAATCTGCTTCTCATTTGATAGGCTATCTTCTTCGAGAGTTCCTTCATCATCAATGGTGCTCTCTTCCTCTTCTTCACCGGAAGCTAAGACCGGTTTTATGCCTTCAATAAAATCTTCGTAAGTAAAACTCTGGTGAAAGGTGGTGGCGGCAATGCGCCCCTGCTTTGGGTTATCCCAATCGGTAATGAGCAATTCTCTGAATCGCTTGACAAGCACCTTACGATCTGATTGATGCTTCTCATAAAATTCCGGGTCAACGATACTTAAGGCATAGTTAACGGTGTGATAGGTTTTACCGGTTCCCGGAGGGCCAAATAAAATTTGATTTAATGGTTGCTCCATAGTTTTATTCAGTTTATTAATAATCTCATCTTCATCTTTCCTACCTGTATTCCAACGCCATGCTTCCTTCGAGATTTCGTAAAATGGTTCGGAAGTTTGTGCTCTTACTTTGTTTAAAATATTATTATACTCCTCGAAAGAGCTGAAGGTAGGGTTAATATCCAACATCTTGCGAAGATACGGTTTCGATTGAGCATTAAGAGGTAAATACCGCTCGGGATCTACATTAAATAAAGCCTCTGTAATCTTCGACTTTCCAACCCCCTTTATGGATAAAGTATTTTCAAATAGCTCATTGGTGATACTATCGCTTAATGCCGCCTCAAAGAATTCCCAAAGAAGTTCTATTTCATTCGTCCGACCGTCTGATTTAAATGGAAATAGCATAGCCTTTTGAGCGTAGGCGGTGGGAATTCCGTGTACATCTTTGGGTGCGCTGACATCAAAAATTTCAGCTACATTTTGTAAGATACTAAGCCTTCTTCTGTCTCCATATTTATGAATTAGACAGAAAAAGGTAAATGGATCGATCTCCTCTAAGCGTATCCTGCCAGTTTCATCTTCATCAATTAACGTACTACTTTCTACTCCGGCTTCTTCCAGAATATCGATGAGTTCTGTTTGGCGATGCCGATAATTTTTTAAATTCTCTGCCAATGCTTTATGAGTTGGCACCCACGTATATTTTGAATGATCTGCCATTTTCAAATTTTATTTTTCAAATTCCAACGTATTAATCCGTTTCAATAAGGTAGCAAACGGTGAGGACACTCCATAAATCATGCTCTCCCGCATATTTTTGTAATCGCCTTCCCATTCTCTTAGTACAACCGTTTATGAATTATAATAATGCTAAGTAATTAATCTTCATTAGATTACATGGTATTTGATGATTCAGTCATATACTTTATTTAAATCTACATTTCCATCTTCATCTATCGGTTAATCGGGGTAATTTGTACCGGATATATTCATCAATCCAAGCTGAAGGCTGCTTCCATTACACGCAGCTGAGCAGAAGGAATACCGCCCTGCTTTGCTTTCTCCTGCCAAGTAGCTACTGCAGAGTGTACTTCATCAAGGATAACATTCATTTGTTTTTCATCAAGCATGAAGTACTCACCCACCTCGCGGGCAATTTCAAAATCAAGTTCGTTACGTTCCAGATTAATGTTAAGGGAAAGCCCGGCCTTGTCAATAGACGGATTCATATCATAAGCCGGGGACAACCGCCACCCATCTTCGGTGATGATGAAACCGTGATTGCGCAGGTGATCGTCGGTATTAGATATGGCGATATTGAATACCATGCGCCGCCAAAGCTGATGCAGATCAGCTTCCGGTGAAGATCCGTTAAACTGGATAAACTCCGCCAATTCCAGGTAACTGGGGGTATGGTCCCGAATTTCTGTCTCAAAATGGCCGGTCATAGTCATAGCCGAGACAAAATGAATACGCCGGGTTCCATCCCGGTCAAACCTTTTGGAAAAGAAGGTATGATGCCGCCCCGCTACCTGTTCCACTCTGGCTTTGGGCACGTCAATGCCTGCTTGCCCGGCAAGCTGCCAGGCCACATACTCCCATGCGCCTTTGTCAATGGTATCGTGCCGAGAAGGAAACTTGGCGATCCAGAGTGCTCCATGCTCGTCGGTGACTGATGATTTGGGACGAGCGCCGCCCAGCGATGCCCCCGGTGCAAGCAGCATGCGAAGCCACTTCCGTACTTCTTCAGAATCTTCATCCGACTCCACCAACCCTGCCCCCACCTGCAATTCACGAACGTCGGTGATAGGCGTAATGGATTTCTGTTTATCACTGTCCAGGAAAGGTCCGTCTTCACTCCGTTTAAATCTGAGCCCTCCCATCCGCGCCGGATCGAACACTCCAAGCAGATAATCCACGTCGGTTAATCTGCGCCGTTGTTCATCCTCCGTTTTCAACATGGCTTCGCGTTTTTGCATGAGCGTGCGGCCCCAGCTATCGGGCATGGAATCGAGGAACAGCCCAAAATTGGGTTTATCGCCGGGGGAGTATTGGGGGCCCGCATACCACTGAAGGTCGGGATCGAGCAGTTGTTGGGATTGTGTTTGCAGCCAATGCTCGTCGTATGCAAAACTCCACGTCAGATGCCCGCGCGCCTGTTGGGCCGTAAGCGCACCCATCCGTACCGGTTCGGCCATACCCTTCCAGTGCGCATACACCAAAATATCGGTTTTGTCGGGTGCCATATAAATTTTGACTTACGCTAAATCTAAATCCTGCAATTTACGCCCGAAATCATCGTCGGCCGCCAGCTTCAGGAAATCTTCGTGCAAATTCAGTACCCGCAATACGTTAAAATAGGCTCCCATACTTACAGAAGGTTTACCTTGTTCGATGTAATAGAGCGTAGTTCGGTCAATATTTGCGCGTTCCGCGACCTGGATGGTAGTGAATTTTCTGCGTTTTCGGGCCAGCCTGATGTTTTCTCCCACCTGCTCCAGAATGGGGCGGTGTTGCGGAAATACCTTTTGTTTTTTTAATTTCATAATTGTTTATTATTTTCAACAAAAATAGCGTATTTGTTGAAAATATTCAACAATATTAATTTCATGCTTATGGTTAACCCAACTTACCCCGATTATTCGGGGCCCCGTAGAGATCGATAGTGCTTAGTCATACACTTTATTCAAGTCCACATTCCCATCTTCATCCTTCAGGTCATCCAAATTTCTGCGGCCGCTAATGGGCGATTCGATGCGCACCTCCATCGAATTTTTGTACTTGTTATAGTCAAACTTGGGGTGAACCCCATACTCCTGCAGCATTTCATCTATAAAGTCTTTCACTTTACGGTGCATCTCTTCGTGTTTGGTTTTAAAGACGATTCTGTATTCCATGATATTATTTTAGCTAAGGATTTTAGGATTAATTTTGAAACTACATCACTGAGCTACTTCACCTACTTCTAACTCAAATGATTCATATTCATCCTGACTAATATTATACCCGCCTGTATTCTCTATAATTATATTAACTTCCGAATAACTCAACCCGTACAATTTAAAAGACATCATATCTAATTTTTTTTCTAACACTTCTATTCCCTTTTCCTGAGACTTATATTTGAGAATTTTGTCTACAACATTTTTAAAATGTATTTGGATATTTTTTTCACATCTCTTTATTGGTAATTCTTCGTAGTGATAAATTTTAGCTTTTGTAAACGCCCCTTTAGTTTTATCAAACGTTTTTAACTTCATCATATATTGTAATACATTTGAGTTTAAAAGACCGAGAACATATTTCAATAAGTAATTTTCATTAATTAATATCCCATTATATATAGATGACATGATGTAAAAATTATTTTCATCATATGTAGCTATTATTTGCTTGCCAGCTTCTCTAACTAAGATTTTTGGTTGATTAAATATTTTTTCATCTCTTGGACAAGATAAATGGCTGCCATATTCTAAATATAGATTTGGATTATTTATTTGCCATTTTTTTATATGTTTACCTTTTAAAATTGGTTTGTAATTATTATTTACTTTTTCTTGTTTTATAAATTTTTTGTCGTTGCCTGATTTAATTGCTTGGCGCAAATCAATAACTTCACCAAGTTTTATTGTATACTGATTGATTTTTTTTATGGTATCAATATCTTCAAAATATCGTAAGTTAAACTCTAACCGTTCATTCTGCTGAAAAAATGAACGGGGAATACGTTTATAATTGCTATCCAATTTTTTTGACCACATGCACTTAATATCATAATTCTTCTCAGGACTGCATTTCTTAAAAGATAGAATCATTGAATGAACAATTGCTGAATCAAATACTTGGTCATCTAACTCTATAAGATGAATGACACGATTATTATTTAAAAGTTCATTTCTAATCTTATATTCATAATAATTATCCATCAAAGTGCTTGGATTGATATAAATTAGGAACCCATCGTCTTGTAACAGGTTCATTCCAGCTAAATAAAAAGCAGAGTACATATCTATCTTGAATTCTAACTGGTTATATTTATCTCTTAAAAATTCTTTGAGTGCTTCAGAAATATTAAGCCCATATGGAGGATTGCCTAAAATAATATCAAAACCCGCCTCCTTTCCGGCCATCACCGGGTTTAATACTTCAGGAAAATCCAGCTTCCAGTCGAAGTGATTAAAGGAGATGGCATCATTCTCTTTGAGCTGCTGCAGCTTTTTAATGGTATCTGAGTATTCCGCAGTTTTAATTTGTCTGTTCAGGTTGTGCTTCTTGTCTTTAGCGGAAGGCAAAGCTCCGCCCTGGTCAGCCGTGGTTTGCTCATAGTAGTACCGGTCAAATTTTAACTGCGTAATCAGCGCATCTATTTTAAGTTCCTTGATGTCCTCTTTGAGCGCGGCTCCATGCGCTTTGTCGGTACTAAAATACTGTTGCTGTTTCTGCACCGTTGTCTTTAAAATTTCTCTCAGTTCATCAAGATACTTCTTGGTGCCTTCCACCTCTCCTTCCAACTCCCAGTTAATCTCAACCGCCTGCTCGCTGCCGTCCAGCCACAACGTACTTATCAATGAATTCCCGCTCACAATTTTGTATTCCAGGTTGGGCAGCGGCGTGGGTTTTTCTTCATCCACAATAAGCGACAGCCAAAACCGCAGCCGGGCAATATCTACGGCGCCTTGTTCAATATCCACGCCATAGATAGAATGTTGGATAATCTGCTTTTTAATATCTGCTGCATTCAAGTCTCCCTTATCCAGTCCCCAGGTGGCATCCACATCATCGCGGGATGCGTAAAAGATGGTCTCTACCGTTTGGTAGATTTCCTGCAGAATTCCCATGGGGAACGCACCCGACCCAATGGCCGGGTCGCACACCTTCACGGTTTGTAACGCCGTAAGAATCTCTTCAAATAAATGATCGACGCTGGCGGTCTCCTGCTTTTTAATAAGTTCTTCAATAGCCCCGCGCAGTTCATCATCTCCTTCCAATTCCGTATTGAGGTATTCAATCAGGCTTTCCTGGCACATAAAATGCACAATGGGCTTGGGCGTATAAAATGCACCCTTCTCTTTGTTGTCTTCCAGCAGGTTTTCAAAAATATGGCCCAACATTTCCGGGTCAACCCCAATGGTTTTATCCTCGGGGCTGTCTTCGTGAATGGTAAAGTTAAAGGCATCCAAAAAGTCCAGGAATCCACGTTTGTCGGAGCGGTTGTATTTATCTTCGGGCACATCTTCAAAGTCAGGATGGTGAAACAGCGCATCCGGAAGCGTAAAGCCTTCGAGCTTGCGGTCAATGGCATCCTCATCAAAAAGTCCGCCGTTAAGGTAGGGTATAAAACAGGATGAACCGCCGGGCATGGTAAAGGTTCAGCGGCTCTTGCACGTTTAAGCCGGTAAAGAATAGAGTACGCAGCCACTGGCTGTAAAACTGATCGTCATCGCTATGGTTTTTTGCCTGTGAAAAAAGTTCACGTATAAACTGGGCATTTCCATCTTCAAATTCATCTGAAGAAGCGCCAAGCCAGCCCTTTTTCTGTACAAAATAAAGGAAGACAATACGGCCCAATAGTTTCTTTACAAAATCTCGCGCTTCCTTTTTGGGATCAGCGCTCGGCCGGGTTTTGAAAAAGTGGTTGAGCTGACCGATGGGTTCGCCCACCTCCTGCTTGCCACCTTTGGTCCACACTTCACCGGTCAGGTGTGCCACAAATTTATCATACTGGTGCTTGTACTCATCAAAAAAGCGTTTGGAAACTTTTTCCACCGAAAAGGCTTTCATTACGTCCTCAATAGCTACGGCCGATGCGCTTCCCACCAGTTCAAACAGGCGCTCTGCCGCGGTACGGCAGGTTTCGTCACCCCCTACCACAAAGGTGTATCGCTTGGGATTAGTCTCCTCTTTGATAATGCCTTCCTTTTCATCCCAGTCGTACGTTTCCGAATAGAATGAAATGCGCCATTCCTCATAATCCGGCTGATGATAGACAATGATTGCGCCTTCGCGTACGCCAGCAATCACTTCGCTGTCAATAAGTTTCCGCAGACCCGCGCGATTACGGATGAGTTTGGTAGCCCCTTTCTGCAACTGCACATCAATAAAAGCCAGTGTAGTTCCATCATTCAGGCTTACCTCTCCGATATGATGGATATGCTCGGCCAATTCTTTTTGTTGATCTCGCGTAAATAGTACCTCATTCGGCACGCCATAAAAGGTAGCTTCAGGGAAACCGGCTTCCACAATTTGTTTCCAGTTTTCGAGATTGAATGACTGTTTAAGTTTTGTTCTTAATGTGCGTTCATTCATAGGTAAAATATGTGTGATTTATTTTTCTAAATTTTCGCATACCTCGTTGGAAATTAAAATCCTTAAATCCCAACATCCCCCGCCCCGAATTCTCGGGGCACCCCCTTCTCCCAAAGGGATGCCTATGGCGAAAGGTGGATTTTTTATTTACCTGCAAAAGATTCTGAGATAATAATTTGGGGGTCGCCAGATGTAGGTTGTTGCCTGGCTTCTTGGGCATCATCTGTTTCATAGCCGTTGCTCATCGCTTCTTCGTCCAGCGGAAAGTTGTCCAGAATATCAATAAGCAATTCATAGGCTTCAATGCGCTTATAATCAGTCAAATCTTTTTGCAGGCGGTTAATTTCGCGCGGCAGCTGCTGGAAGCGTCCTTTTTTGATGGCCGTCATGGCCCACTGCATCTGCTTGTTTTCATATTCATCCACAAACTCCTGCTTGGATGAGGCGCTCAAAAAGGCCAGGGCTTTCTTCTCGTTGGGGCCCATTTTCGATCCCACTTGTTTTTTTACTTTTTCCTGCTGTATGCCTTCATCAAACAGATTCAGCGCCTGTTGTACCTGCCAGTGGTGCATGTCATGCAATGCAACAGCTCGTTCGGTGGCATGCGCTTCATAAACGCGGGCCGCTTCTACAAAGGTAAGTTCCTCCAGCTCCTCATTTTTATTTATGTGATAAAAAGCGTCCCGGCGGTTGGTTTTCAGGTAGGTGATGGTAGCGCCGGTTCGCGAGCGATCTTTACGACCACAACGAGCCCTGCGCGGCACTTGTGCTCGAATTTTGTTGAACCGCTCCGGCTCCTGATCTCTGAATCGACGTAAGCGGGTTAAATACACCAGGCGTTCATCCCGTTCCTCTTCCGGCACTTGCTCAAATAAACCAAAGGAGTCAAACTCTTCATCTTTTGAGTAAATCTGACTGTCTTCGCCCAGCGCGGAATGAAAGGCCTGCAATTTCATAAAGGCTTTCTTGTTCAGCTCAATTTCATTGTCGGTCTGCAGGGTGGGAAAGAAGTTGTAGATGTGAATATGGGAAGAGGTGGTACCGATGCGGTTTACCCGGCCGATCCGCTGCATTAGTTTTGTTGCATTCCACGGGATATCATAATTCACGATCATATTAGCCCGGTGCAGGTTGATTCCTTCGGCCAGCACTTCGGTAGTAATGAGAATGTTGTACTCATTTTTTTGCTTGGAGGGCGCAATATTGGCATCAAAGTTATGGGCAATGGCGTCAGCAAGCTCTCTGCGGTTATCACTGCTCACCGACAGAATGCCCTCGTATCCTTTTTCTTTAAGCCGCCTGCTTAGGTACGTCGTCGTTTCTTTCGACTCCGAAAAGACCACCAACTTACCATTATCATTTTTATCAGCCTCCATAAACTCATTTTCCAACTTTTCCACAAAGGTATCGAGCTTGGGATCATAGTCGAGCTTATTCCAACTACCCAACAACGATTCCAATATTTTATGGTCTTCCTTGATTCCTTTCTCAAATTCAGGCTTGAACTCCTCGATACTGAACGATTGTATATCGGTCTCATCCTCGGCATCAAGCATCATCTCCTGAAGCGCTTCTTCGCGCCCCTCCAAAATCATTTCACTCACGTTGAGCTTGGGAGCGATAAACACCTGCCCGCTCTCCAACATCTTCATCATGGCCAGGTTATTGTCATGGTATCGTTTCAGTGACATAGTAAAAGCGTGAAAGCTGCTGTCCAACCGTTTTACAAGTAATGTTTTCATGATGGCGGCCAGCTGCTCCGAAATGACATCGGCCCGTTTATTGAACCGCTTTTTCTTGATCTCTTCCGGCAGAAAACGAATAGCCTGATACCGATAATATTTTAGCCCCGACCGGGTGTCCTTGAGCAGGTCAAGGGTTTTGTCATACAAATTATTGAGTTCTGGATCTAATTCGTATAGCACTTGTTTGGGCGATTCAACATCCGGGAAAGTAAATCCCTGCTCCTGCACGTCATCCCAATATTCTGGGGTCTTTTTAATATCCGTGCGGGTTCGGCGTACAATCACCGGCTCTAATACCTTTGTGCGAATGGTATCATATATTTTCTTGACCTTACGACGAATAGTATCGGTATCTGCTTCTTTCTTTAGTTTCTTGTATTGATCAATAAGCGGACGAAAAAACGACTGAAGATTGCGCACTTCCAGGCTGGAATCCTTCGAATCCTGAAACAGATACATCAGATTGCGAATATCTGCGGGTCGGTTGTTAAGCGGAGTGGCCGTTACCAGCATCACCTTTTTCTCTCGGCTTCCGTCGGGAGCCGCCGTCTTGCGTTGCGTCTTACACAGCTTCTGAAGTTCGTTAAACCGCTGGGATTCATCACTCCGAAATTTGTGTGCTTCATCTACAATAATCAGATCGTAATCTTCGGGGTGGCGAACATTATGCAGGCTGCCATTGGTGATAAAATCAACATTTGGCACTTCAAAATCGCGGATCGTATCTTTCCAATTGGTTTCTAAAGCCGGTGGATACACGACCAATATTTTTGTGCGATACCCATTGCTAAAGTAAAACTTTTTGGCAATGATGGTAGCGACAATCGTTTTTCCTAATCCAACCACGTCGGCCAGTATAAAGCCATTGTGCTGCATCAGTTTATTGTAGCCGTCATTAACGGCATCCACCTGGTAGTGGAGCTTTCGATACCCACGGGGCAGATCCGTCATTGATTCCGGATCATACTCAATGCTTTGCCCAAAGTATTCAATCAAAAATTTGATATAAATTTCAAAGGGGGTGAAATCATCATTCAGATAGGAATCATCTTTTACCTCTTCGATCGACTCCGGCAGAATATCAACGGCTTCTTCCCATAATTCTTCAAAAGTTTTTAAGGCGTAGGCAACATCATCGAAGTTTCGCAGCTCTACGTTAAACTCAAAATTATGCTCTAATCCCGAAGGCGTGAGGTTGCTTGACCCTGTTATAACCGAACCTGAATTATGAGGTCCATATTTTTGAGGCCGGAATATATATATTTTGGAATGGAGCCTTTTGCTGGGGTGCGCTTTGATCTCGATCTTGCCATCGACTACATCTTTAACCAACTGCAGAATGCCGTCTTCCACTTTCTTGTCGTAGTCGGCCGATTGTATATCTTTCTTTAGGTCGGTGAGAAATTCTTTTCGGGTTTGATTGTCATTGGCAAAACGAAATTCTTGTCCTTTGCTTTTAGCCTCGGCAAATAGGCGATCGGCCTCAATACCGGCTAATATTCGGATGTGGTCAACGTCTTCCAAAAATGGGCGAATCCTAAAATATCCGGACGCTTTCAAATATCCTACCAATGCATCAAACTTTTGGATATCATTCGATTTGAATACCCCCTCGAACTTATCCAATAAGCTCTTATCACCTTGATTTGTAAAAAAATGAGACCCCATTCAGGAATGTTGAATTTTGATATTTAAGCGACAGAAGATTGATTCTCAAAATAAAAGAAGTGAGTGAATAATAAAGAGTTATTTTTGCAATCCCGGTGTTGGTCAATTATCTCCGGCTCTGCTATAATTTTTGCACAAACGATGTTGTAGAAGTAACCGATTTTGCCTTATATTTGGCTTCTCATTTACTGCTTGAGTGGCGCCCTCCTACGCCAAAGCTTTGGAGGACTAAGAATAAAAAAATAATTTTTAAAAAATTGCCTGAGTGGCGGAATTGGTAGACGCGCTGGATTCAAAATCCAGTGGCTATTATGGTCGTGGGGGTTCGAGTCCCCCCTCAGGTACAACGTATTATCCCTTCAGCGAAACGTACATTTATTATCTGCTATTTTCTTTATTAGGGGACGAGAAGTCTATCCCGATGGGGTTGATCGGGAAGTCCCGCTCGTATAAAAAGAATTTATATTACATCCATAACTATTTGTATATCATATAGTTATGTACGCTTTGTAACGGTAGTATTTTGGGCTTGAATCAAGTCGAATATGCAGCCAAGCAACGCCCCCTCCTGCCGTGTTGAGCCAGAGCGGATCGGTGGAAATTTGCTGCTGAGTTACCTTTCCCACCTTTTTCCACAGTTGGTGTTGCTGTTCTTTGGGTGCATGTTGTGTAAACACGGCCAAATGTGAATAATTTAGATCCTCATCCGGCAAAGCGGGCACTATTAGGGTGGCATCTTTTCCCAAATTATCGAATACGGCAGGTTCATTGTCGGCTTCATTCAGGTAGCTTGCAAAAGGCTCGGCATCCGGCGGTAAATTAATGCCGGGGCTGTTCGTTATCACAAATTCAAACGGTTGATTTAGCGTTGCATTCGTTACCGCAGGCGTTTCCCAGTGGTACGCATGGAATGGTACATCGGAAAACAGTGCGATGAAAAAATCCCGGAATGATTTATCCTCATGTAGCAGGTTGATAAAATGTGCATACGTCAGCTTATTTTCATCATCATGTAAAACATATTTAATGCTTTTGCTGCGCTGTAATGGATTTTTTTTAAATTGATACATAAATTAATAAAAACTTAAACCGATCTGAGGTTTATAAAGTCTTTAAAATATAGATTGTCATCCCGATCCGCCGGTTGGCGGAGAGGGATCTCAAGTTATGATGCTCTTTATGATCTTTTATAAAATTTAACCTTTGATTGCATTTGAGATTCCTCGTCGCTTCCTCCTCGGAATGACCTAATCTATGGTGCAAAACTTCCATAAGCTAAAAACGAATTTTAAGAATATCTAATCATGAATTTACTCACCAACAATAAACTTTCGAAATATATCCAAAATATTCTTCATGCAGATACGCAGTTGCATCAATGCAGTATCGACTTAAGCGTGAATTCCATTCACACGTTTAAAAGGCCTGCTTCTCTTGATTTTGGCGGGAGTGAATTTGAAGCGG
>Ga0136557_1001084_pt1 | contig 18595 bp, 13 predicted proteins | sample AntRauTorckE6832_FD_104796 | JGI IMG/M metagenome (GOLD analysis project Ga0136557, IMG submission 104796) | Saline lake microbial communities from Rauer Islands, Antarctica - Metagenome Torckler E6 #832 | ecosystem: Environmental > Aquatic > Non-marine Saline and Alkaline > Saline | place...
TAATGCGCGCCTTTGAAGTCAACCATCGTACATATCCAATCATCGCTGCGACGTCACCTTCTACGGCGATGCATCATACTGCGCAAACATCAAACCCAAAATCTTTGCGACAGAACCTTGAAATGCATCCGTCCCTGACGGTTCATGTCGGTGACTGGCTCAAGACGGAGATCGTCGAGCCTGCGTCGATCAGCGTAAAGGATCTGGCCGATCATTTCGGCGTGTCCCGGCAGGCGGTGAGCAGTTTGCTCAATGGCAATGCGGGCTTGTCTGCCGAGATGGCGATCCGCTTCGAGAAGGCCTTCGGTGTCAAGGCCGATACGCTTTTGCGCATGCAGACAGGTTACGAGATCGCCCAGGCTCGGCTGCATGAGGATGACATCAAGGTGCAAAAATTGCAGGTGGTGGCGTAACCGGGCAGGGGAGGGGTCAAAGCCCGGCAGCCTTGGTCAGGTTCACCCGGAACCGATCGCGGCGACGCTGGTAGCGGCGCGTCATTTCGGCGGACGCGTGTCCGAGCTGCTTCTGGACGTAGCGTTCATCGACCTCGGCGCTGCTGGCGAGACCTGCGCGCAAGCTGTGGCCAGAAAACAGTGCCACGCGATCCCTTTCCGGTAGCTCCGACCGGATGCCGGCGGCCAGCACGCATCGCTTGATGAGCCGAGCGACGTGCTTGTCACTGAGGCGAGTCTCAAGTGCCTTTTTGCCGTCGCGCGAACTGCGCGTGAACACAGGCCCGAAATCGATCCTGGCGAAGTGCAGCCATTGCTCCAGCGCATGGACCGGGCAGGTCTGGTCGCTTGATCCGCGACCGATCTCGACCTCGCGCCAGCCGGTCTTGGCATTCAGCGTCAGCAAGGCGCCCTGTTCCATGATCTCGATCCAGCCGGCACTGTCTGGTGTATCGTCCTTGTGGACATCCAGGCTAACGATCTCGGAGCGGCGTAGGCCACCCGCATATCCAAGCAACAGGATCGCCCGGTCGCGCAACCCGCGCAGGTCGTAAGGCAGGGTGGCCACCATGGCGAGGATGTCATCGCGGAGGATGGCCTCTTTCTGTACCGGCGGACGAGCATGCTTGCGTTTGATCCCGGCCAGCACCGTGGCGATGTGACGGTTCTTGCGATCAAGGGTGAACCCCCGCTGCGCATAGTTCCAGCTGAGGCCCGACAAGCGGCGCTCTATGGTCGAGACCAGAAGGGCAGGGGTCTTGCCGGTGGGCGCCGCCAGGTCTGTAAGGTAGAGACCGATCATCTCTGGTGCGGGGGGCAGGGGATCTGTTCCTTTCAGCCGACACCAGCGCGCAAAATGCGCCCAGTCCTTGGCGTAGGCCTTCAACGTGTTCTCGGACGCCGCGGCCCGGGCATAATCCCGCGCCGTGTCTACAAGTCGGTCGAGCGTGCCGGATCCTACAACATGCGCGGGCAAGGCGATCCCACCGTTTTTCTCTTGATTTCTCTCGTCGCTCTGAGCATCATCAAACGTAACAGAGTGTGATGACGTCGATTTCTCATCCTCTGCGGCCATCTTCCCCCCGAAAATTCACTGATTTTGAGACTGTGCTGCAGCATATCTTTTTACGTCCGATAATGCAAACTTATTGGACATAGTGGAGAACAGCAAGTCGGGGCGGTTTCTACACTATATGGTGGCATAAAGCGCCGTGATGGAATAGTGTTGGGGCATGATCTATGCCCGACCACATCTCACCAGCGACCTCGACACCTTACCTCGCATGCCCGCCTGGGTCACCTCGGCACGGCCTGAAACCCCTGAAGATGTGGCGTTTTTGTCCGGCGCGACGCTCTCTCACCTGCATCTTGTGTTTGCACGAGACGACATCCCCCACGCCTTGTTGCGGGAGCGGCTCGCGCTGCGCGCAGCAGAGGCCTGCGTGGCGTTTTCCGGGCGGTCGGAACGGGCAGGGGAGTTGCGCGACGCGGTTCATCTCCTGCGCCCCGGCGATCTTCCCGGACCGGCGGGCGAAACCTGCCTCGCGTGGCGTCGCGCGGTGGAACGGCCGGCGTCGGTCAAGGCTCTGGTCCGAGCCCTGCCCACCCTCGAGGCGGGGCAGATCGCCACGTGGCTCGATGCAGGGAAAGGGGTACCGGTAACCCGTGTGGCAATGGTATTGGAAGCGGTGCTGACGGCAGCACCGCGTGCAGAAGTGCCGGCGCTCGTCCTCGCTGATGCGGCTCTGGCACAGGGGCTCGGTTGGGATCATATCGTGCCGCTGCTGGCCCCGGGTCTGAAACGCGCCGACCTGCGCAAGCGGGGCGAGGACCTTCGTCTGGCATGTCATCGCGCGCTCGTCTCATCGGCGGTCGAGGCCGTGCGTCTGGCCGCCGACCTCGCGCGCCGGGCAGCGCATTTGAAAGCGGTCGCATCTAAGCTTCGGGCAAAGGGGGCCGGCGACGCGGTCGAGATGTTCCTGACCCGCGATGCCGTGGCGCCGTCGGCCTTGCCCTTACCGGATCGCGCAGCGCGGCGGCTCTGTGACCGGCTGGTCGAACTCGGCGCCATACGCGAGCTGACCGGCCGCGACACCTTCCGGCTCTACGGAGTTTGAGCGATGGCAAGGGATCGCTCCGACCTCGAGCTTGACCGCGAGTTGCCCGACCTGCCGCCGGAGCTGCGCTGGCGCGAATGGCTGCGCCGGATCGAGGCGGTGCTGTTTGCCTCCGCGTCGCCGGTGCCGCGAGAGGATTTGGCGCGTGTTATCGGGCAGGGGGCTTCTGTCGATCTACTGGCCGAGGACCTCGCCGCCGATCTGGAAGGCCGGTCGTTCGAGGTGGCCAAGGTGGCTGGCGGTTGGGTGTTCCGGACGCGGGTCGCATATGCGCCCGCAATCCGCGCCGCGGCCGATGTCGGTGACCAACTCCTCGACCTGAGCGAGTTTGATGTCGCGGTGCTCGCCGCCATCGCCTATCACCAGCCGGTCACCCGCGACGGGCTGAAAGACATTTTCGGCAAGGAGATCAGCCGCGATCTGATCGGGCGGCTGCATGCGCGCGGTCTGATCGGAACCGGCCCAAGGTCTCCCCGTAGAGGTGCGCCCTACACATTCGTGACGACCGAGCAGTTTCTCGTTGCCTTCGGATTGGAGAGCCTACGCGATCTGCCTGATCGCGAGCAGCTGGAAGATGCGGGCGTCGCGGGGGATCCGCCATATATTGGCTTTGGCTGAGCTCTCACTTCTACTTACGATCAGCTTTTGCCAATGTGGGTCGCGCCGGAAAAGGGAGACTCAAGCGTTACACTCGTCTGGCAGCAGGGCGATTTTTCTGGTCCTCTGGACGATTTATGTATAGAATCTTGATGTAATATACGTCGATAAAAAACCTCAAAGAAAGAGCAGCTTAACCGTGGCATCCGCCCAGCAAATCATCGGCCTCGTCAAGAGCCACGCGGAGGGAGACGCCGATCGTTTTTACGATCTGGCGATGCAACTCTCGGCGGCCGAAGAGCAGAAGGGACACACCCGGCTGGCTGAACAGTTGCGGCAATGGGCTGAAGCGGGGCAAAGGCCGCCAGCAAAGCGAACCCCTGCAGTCACCCCTATCGCAACACCTCGCGGCGATCTTGCAGAGTTTCTTGCCGCGTCTTATCCGACGGAGCGACTCGTCGATGTAATCTTGCCGGATAGGATTGGGAGTGAACTGTCGCATCTCGTCTTCGAGACGCGTATGCGCGAAAAGCTCGAGGCAAAAGGCCTGAAGCCACGGAGGCGCGTTCTCCTCTCCGGTCCTCCCGGCACGGGCAAGACACTGAGTGCGTCAGCGCTGGCCGGGGAGCTGCAGTACCCCTTATTTTCGGTCATGCTCCACGGTCTAATAACGAAGTTCATGGGCGAAACGGCGCAGAAATTGAAGATGGTCTTTGATGCCATCAAGACGACACGCGGTATCTACCTGTTCGATGAAATTGACGCTTTGGCTGCGGCCCGGGGCGGTGAGAACGATGTCGGCGAAGCCCGGCGGGTTCTGAACTCATTCTTGCAGTTCCTGGATGAAGACACAGGGCCTTCGATCGTCGTCGCCACTACAAACTTGCCGGGAATTCTTGACCGCGCTGTGCTGCGCCGCTTCGATCTCGTGTTACCCTATGTGATGCCCGACGGTCCTGCCATCCGGCAGGCACTCGAACGCCGTCTGATCGGTTTCTCGTTCAATCGAATAGGATGGAAGCGGGTGACGGATGTCGCCACAGGCCTCTCAACGGCCGATATTGTGGCGGCGGCGGAAGATGCCGCGAGACGTGCGGTTTTGAATGATACTGACAAGATTGCGACACAGGATTTGCTTGACGCCCTCGAACGCCGACGGTCGCTCCAAGATTTAGGGACCAATGACAATGGCACGAGAGTTTCCACACTTCCACCTTCGCAATCTAGGACAACCTCGCCCGTTCCAAGCAAAGGGCGGGGGCGGGTCCAAAAGACCAAGTGATGTCCCCAATCGCGCTGCGCACGCTCAAGCGCTGCTTCAGGCCATCGATGCGTTGCCGGATATTCCGGCCGCTGAGCTTCCCGGCGTTTATCTCGAAGTCAGCTCTCGTATCGACGAGCGCCTGAAAAAGGATAGCCTAGACGCCAGTGGCCTGATGCTTCTTCGCATCGAAGATTTTCCTATTCCCGGTGGCGCCCAAGAGCGTGCGACGGTGTTTGCAACAGCCAAGGGTATCGAGAACCTTCGCAAGAAGGTCGACCAGTTTCGGACGGAAGACACGCCTGATCGCGAGAAAGATGGTGAATTCATCCCGGGCCGACCGAAGAATGCAGACTTGGTGCAGAGCGTCGCTGCTATCACGGAAGCGGGATTGCGTGCCCTCTGGCGCAGCCCGCCGGGCAAGTTTCCCGCGGCGGATATTGCGACAGTCTGGGAGGTTTGGCTCGAGCCCCAAATGACCGATGCCTTCGTTGCTGCAGCGCCTAACTATGGTGTGACTGTGGGCGCGGATCGGCTGGAGTTTCCCGAAGATACAGTGGTGGTCGTCCAGGCGGATCGCAATCAGCTTGCCCACGCCGTCCGGCGACTGGGTGGCGTACGCGCCCTTGCCGCTCCGACAATCACTGCAGATTTTTTTGACGGCTTGCCGGTGGCCGAACAAGCACAGTGGGTCGATGAGCTTTCAGGCCGGACCACCTATACTGACCATCCCAATGCTGGCTACGTTACGCTCCTGGATACTGGTGTCAGTCGGGCGCACCCTCTCATTCAACCGGCGCTCAGCGTGGATGATCGACATGCCGCCAATCCAGCCTGGGGATTGGAGGATGTTAAGGGCCATGGCACGGAAATGGGAGGGCTCGCGCTCTTTGGCGATCTGACGCAAAAACTTCATCAGGCGAACCCAGTTAAGGTCATGAACCGTCTGGAATCCGTCAAACTCCTTCCAGATGCCGGCATGAACCCACATCATCTGCTCGGCGCGGTGACCAGGCAGGCAATCAATGCGGTCGAACAGGTTGGCCCCCGACGCCGTACTTTCACCATGACGACGACGACGGGTGAGGACACGCCGCACGACGGAGCCCCGACCTCATGGTCGACGGAAGTCGATCAGCTTGCCGCCGGTGTATCAGGTGAACTCAGACAACAGCGCCTGGTGCTGGTTTCGGCAGGGAACACCAACAATTTCACCTTTGGTGCCGGAAACTACCTCGACCGATGTGATCACGAGGACAACGAGATCGAGTCGCCGGCCCAAGCGTGGAACGTTCTGTCTGTCGGAGCCTTTACTGAGAAGACCCTACTACCAAACGGAGAGCCGGCCCAAGCGCTTGCACCATTCGGCGATCTATCGCCAGCTTCGAGAACTGCATCGTGGTCGTCTCATTGGCCGAACAAGCCGGACATTGTCCTTGAGGGCGGAAACTGGGCGCTAAGTGCCATGCCACCGCCAATGCGGCACGGATGGTTGTCGCTCCTTTCAACGCACCATAATTATCCCGTACGATCCTTCACGTTCACCTTCGACACCAGCGCGGCGACAGCGCTCGCGGCCAAGGACATAACGGAGCTCTGGTCGGACTATCCGACGCTCTGGCCCGAGACGGTCCGTGGTCTCTATGTGTCTTCAGCGCGGTGGACACACCAGATGCGAGCACATCTACCTGCCCAAGCGAACAAGGGTCATTACACGCCGCTTTTTCAGCGCTATGGATTTGGCGTTCCGGACATGGCCCGTGCCCGCCGCAGCGCGTCGAACGCGCTGACCCTCATCGTGGAAGACACGATTACACCCTACGGAATCTCTGAAAAGACCGGCGGCGACGTTCATAACGAGTTGAAGCTCTTCGCCCTTCCCTGGCCCGTTGAGGCTTTGCGCGCGCTCGGCAATGCCGATGTGACCTTGCGGGTGGCGCTCAGCAGCTTTATTGCTCCAAACCCGTCAGAAGCCTCACGCGGCGTTCGTTATCGCTACGCATCCCACAATCTGCGGTTCCAACTCAATCGCGCCGGCGAGAACGAAGCCCAATTCCTGGCTCGGATCAGCAAGGCGGCCGAACAACCCGATGGTCCCGCAAACGACGAGGAAGATCTTTGGGACTACGGTAGCAATCGGCGCCATGTCGGCTCGCTGCACATAGATCAGCTGACGTGCAAGGCTTCAGATCTGGCGCGGCGCAACATGCTGGCCGTCCACCCAGTCGCCGGCTGGTGGAAGTCGAAAAAGCTGTTAGCCGACGGATTGCCATCCGTGCGCTATGCGCTGATTGTCGAGATCGATGCAGGCGAGGTGGAAGCGGAGCTTTATGCGGAGATCCAAGTCGCCGTCGAAGCGCTTATTGCAGCCCAAGCGGCGATTGCGGTCTAATCAGCGCACTTACTCAGGTTACAGTAAGATATCGCATTACTGTTCGCCGCAGGTCTGAAATGGAAAACTGAGGGGGCGGCCTCATGCCCCCGTGGTGAGGTTACTATGAAATACTGGAACACCGGGGATGTTGTCGTCGATAGCATTCTTCAGAAACTCGAGGGGTTTGGAACTTGGCGCTCAGACAGCGATGCGGAAAGCACGCATCAGTTGCTGTCCGGTGTCATTCAAATTCAAAAGGTGCTTCCCGGACTTGTCGCGAAACACTTTCAATTTCCAGCAAGCGGAAGGGTTCGGGCATTTCGACGAAGGGCGCGCCATTGCGCAATGCTCCGGGCTTGCGCTGAACGACCGCCAGATAATGGCGCCAGTCATAGATGACGCGTCCTGGCTCGCGGTGGGATCGATCGATGATCCGCTGATGTGTGCAAATGACATGGCCTTCGGCGACAATCACCAACCGTTCGGGGTAGATGCGCAGGCTCACCGGCCGGTTCGCAAAGCTGGCGGGCACGGAATAACGGTTGCGATCGAAGGTGATCAGGCCCCCTCTCGTGACATTGCTGCGCAATGCACTGCCGGGCAGTGGGTGGGTGATACGCGCTTTCTCTCTTCGACAAAGCCATCAAACATCGTGGGCAGGGGCATCAGGGCAGACTTCTCGGCCTCCCAAACCTGAGCAATGCTGCCAGGCAGTGTGCCATGTGCCGTCTCAGCCCACAGCAGCTTGCAACGCTCTTCCAGCCATTCATTCAGCGCAGCAAGGTCTGGGAAGACAGGAGCGACCTGCCATAGGCGATGTCGGGCATCACGCACGCTCTTCTCAACCTGACCCTTCTCCCAACCCGCCGCCGGATTGCAGAACTCGGGATCGAAGACGTAGTGGCTGGTCCCTCCCGGCAGCATGCTGTGCATGCGCCTGCCGGGCAATGCATGGCCAAGAACCGCGCATTCACATCGCGCTGTTTGCCGACGCCAACCCGTCTACGGCTGTCTTCGCGTCCATTGTCCTCGGACCAATGGCGGATCAATGAACGCTATCATAGATGCCGCGCCCAGGGACGCCTTCGAAGACGCGGAATGCATGCCAGTGGGCATCAAACAGCATCTCATGTGTTTGCAGCAGATAGGCCCGCACCAGAAACGCGCGGCTGTGTGACAGCTTGGTATGGGCAACCTGAAGCTTGATGCGCTCGCCGCCGACATAGGCCCAGTCCTCGCTCCAATCGAACTGGAATGCCTCGCCCGGCGCGAACACCAGCGGCACGAAAGTCCCGCGATCAGTCGTGTGGTGCGCACGCTGCCGTTCACCCTTCCATTCCCGCACAAAGGCCGCAACACGCTCGTAAGAACCGTCATATCCAAGCTTCACCAGATCGGCGTGCATTAGCTTCGCCGTTCGACGTTCCTTGCGTGATTTGCGCTGATCGGTCGTCAGCCATGCTGTAAGATGCTTGGCATAAGGGTCCAGCTTGCTGGGACGGTCTGGCGCCTGAAACGCAGGTTCAACAATCCCCTCAGTCGAGCAACATGATGGCCTTCTGCTGGTGGAGGCAGGTGATGAGGGGCCACCTCTTAGAGCAGTACTGGAAAAGATGGCCTCAGGCGAAGCTTTCGATCTATTCTCGGGAGCAGGAAATCTAATGTCGGAAAAGTTTCATCCTTACCTTTCGCCTGATTTGTTGGCATTGGATGCAGCTTCGTCTAAGCTCGCACCCCACTTACTACCGGTCCTAGCTTCCCAACTTTTTCCATAGATAGCGAAGCGGAGTTGTGGCAGCAAAGCTTAGGTCATATGGTGGTCCACATCTGCAGATCTGAACGGGTCGTGTCATCCAGATTTGGCCTTATCGATAAAGGGTATCAAAGAATATGACGGCAAAAGTATCGGTCAAATTCACCAATTGTTATGGTATTGACGCACTAGCTCACACGTTCGACTTCTCGAATAATAACATGCCTGTCCTTGTTTATGCGCCGAATGGGGTAATGAAGACGTCGTTTGCCAAAACACTGAAGCAATATGCAAACAATAGGGAGCCTGAAGACATATTCTTCCCCGAGCGAGTAAGCGCGTTCTCAATCTTCGATGAAACAGGCGCTAAGCTCGACCGCCAATCGGTTTTTGTTATCGATCCTATTGATGAAAAATACCAATCGGCCCGAATTTCAACATTGCTTGCCAGCGAAGAGCTGAAAGCTCGATATGACGAAATTTTTGGATCAATTACGGAAAAGAAGGATGGTCTTCTTAAGAGTCTTCGGAAGCCATCTGGACTCACGAAAGACATAGATTTCTCAATTGCAGACGCATTTAAAGTCAAGAAGGAAGATATACTAGTCGCGCTTGCAAGGCTCGAACGGGAAGTTAGAGAAGGTGCCCACTCTGCATTCTCAGAGCTCAAATACAAGATACTATTTAGCGAAAAGGTGATTGACCTGCTTCAAAATGCCGATGTGAAGGCCTTGATCGATGAATACACTAAAGTCTATGAGCAAATAATTGATCAATCTTCATATTTTAAGAAAGGCGTTTTCAATCACAGTAACGCCGAAACGATTGCAAAAAATCTGAAAGCAAATGGATGGTTTGATGGAGGCCACTCAGTGAACCTCAATCATGATGGCGAGCGAAGCGAGATAAAGACTGACGGAGACCTGATTTCAGCAATTGAGGGAGAAAAGGACAAGATTCTCAAAGATCCGAAACTGGCGGAAATGTTCCAGAAGGTGGACGGCACACTTACCACCGCAGAGTTGCGAAGTTTTCGTGACTATCTGATCGAGAATCCGTTCGTTGTGGCAGAGCTTTCGGATATTGATGCGTTCAAGCAAAAGGTCTGGATTTCTTATCTGATTCAAAGTGGCAATGAATACTTCGAACTGATCCAAGAGTATGACTCAAGCAAAGAAAAGATTAAGGCGATCATTGCGGAAGCCGAAAAGGAGCAGACACAATGGGAAGCTGTAATCGCCTTGTTCAACGATCGTTTCTCTGTGCCGTTCAAGGTTCAGGTCGAAAATAAGGGTGATGCGGTACTCAACGTTTCAGCACCACAGATCACTTTCTATGTCGACGACCGCAATGGCGGCGCGGCACGAAAAACAGATAGAGTCATTCTGGATAAGGGCCTAAGTAATGGTGAAAAGCGCGCACTTTACATTCTGAATATTATTTTCGAAGTTGAGGCCCGTAGAAAGGCGGGAATAGAGACACTTGTCGTGTTAGACGACATAGCAGACTCGTTCGACTACAAAAATAAGTACGCCATTGTGGAATATCTCGGTGACATGCGAGCAGACGAAGGCTTCCACCTCATCATCTTAACCCATAATTACGATTTTTACCGCACGATAAGGGGTCGTCTAGGGGTTTTTGGTGATAACAAACTCTTAAGTAATCGCTTGAACGGCGCGCTTCAACTTATCCCAGACAGTCTAAGCGATAATCCGTTTTCTGGATGGAAGCAGAATCTGTCTGATCCTACGGTCTTGGTCGCATCCATACCATTTGTGCGCAATCTTGCCGAATACGTCGGTAACAAAGCGGTGTTTGGAGGGCTTACATCGTTGCTACATGTCAAAGATCAGACAAAGACGGTGTCGGTTGGCGATCTGTTCAACATGTATAAGTCTGTGCTTGCAGATGGAAGTTTTACTGACTTCACAAGTTTGGAAGGATCGGTATTCGACATTTTGATGACCACTTGCGACGAAGTTTGCGAAATCGAAGATGACAACCTTTCGCTGGAACAGAAGATTGCTCTGTCAATCGGAATCCGGCTGTCAGCCGAAGAGGTATTGATAGATAAGATAAACGACGCTGCATATGTGGCGCAAATTGAAAAAAATCAAACTGGTAAATTGATACGGAAGTACGAAAGGTTGGGGAACTGCGACGCCGCGCTGTTGCGCTTAATTAAGCGCGTAGCGCTAATGACGCCTGAGAATATCCATCTGAATTCGTTCATGTTCGAACCTATTTTGGATATGTCGGGACATCACTTGAAATCGCTTTTTGTTGAGATAAGGGCTTGTGTCGGTGCATAACAAATCTGGTATCGGTATGTTGGTTGGTGTTGGCCACGTGGGCATGTGTCGGGAACTTTGCTACTTCAGGAAAACGAATGGAACGTGATGCGCCTACTCGTTTCAGCTGATATTCACCTCGGATCACCCATCCGCTCCGTGGCGTTGCGCAACCCTGACCTTGGTGATCAGCTGAAACGGGCCAGCCGCGACACCTTTGCGGAGATCGTCGATTTGGCAATCTTAGAACAGGTCGATGCGTTGGTCCTGGCGGGTGACATCTTTGACAACGGTTACCCGGATCTAAAATCCCGCGCCTTCCTGATCACTCAGTTGGCGCGCGCCTCGGAGGCTGGTGTGCCCACGGTGTTGATCAGGGGCAATCACGATGCGCTGCTCGACCACCGGGCGCACGGAGATTTGGGGCCGAACATCCACCTTTTGCACAAGGGTGCCCCGACGGTCGAAATCGGCGGTACAGCATTCCATGGCCTCTCCTTCGACGCAGCCCATGTGGCGAAAAGCTTCCTGCCTGATTATCCGCGGCCGGTACCGGGCAAGCGCAACGTGGGCCTGATGCATACCTCGCTTGATGGCGCCCCGGGGCATGACCCCTATGCGCCCTGCGCTGAACGAGACCTCATGGCGCACGGATTCGACCTTTGGTGCCTCGGGCACATTCATGCGCCTTTTGAACGGGTCGACGGACCGGTTCTGGCGGTCATGCCCGGAATCCCGCAACCGCGTCACTTTGGTGAGCGCAACGGTGGTTCCGTGACCTTTGTGTCTCTGAGTGAGGGTGCGCCGGAATTCGAACGCCGAACCATTGGCTACCTCGGCTTTTCCGAATGCGCGCTGGATTTGAGCACCTGTTCTGACCAACAGGAAGTCCTGCGCAGCTTGCGCGATGCGTTTATTTCCATGCAAGTGCCGGGACGCGATGTGGCGGTGCGCCTGCACGTTACCTCGGATCGCCACGGGACAGAACTCGTGACGGAGCTGGCGGCCGAAGTGCTGGATAGCATTGATCGCGTATTTCTCGACAAGGTCAAATCCGCCCCGCCGCCCCGCAAACCGGGAGCCGAGCCCGACGATCTGGTTCGCCTCATGCTGGACGAACTGGCGGAAGAGGGTTTTCGACAAGCCGCACTGCAGCAGCTTGAAGAACTGCGCCTCGCCCTGCCATCCGAAATCATGGGCGAGCTGGATGAGGGCGTGCTGGATGCGCTTTTGGAAGAAGCGATTGCCGAAGTCTCCTTGACATTGCAAGAAGGGGCCTCGCAATGAGGCTGAACCGGCTAGACCTGATCCGCTACGGCCGTTTCAACAACGCCGAGATTGTTTTTCCAAAGCGTGCCGCAGGCGTCGCCGACGTGACGGTGATCTTCGGCCCAAACGAAGCCGGCAAATCCACCGCCTTCAATGGTCTTCTGGAATTGCTGTTCGGGTTCAAGGCCGGCGCGCATCCTTATGCCTTCCGGTTTGACCGAAGCGATCTTTTGGTGGGCGCAGAGCTTGACCTGCCTGGACGTGGGGCCATGGTCTTGCGCCGCAACAGCAAGAGGTCCCAATCGTTGTTGGACGCGCAGGACCGCCCGATAAACGAGGCGATCCTATCGGGTGCTTTGCATGGCTTGACGCGAGAGACCTACGAGGAACGGTTTTCCCTCAACGAGAAAGGCCTGCGCGAAGGCGGCGAACGGATTGCTGGTGCGCAGGGCGATCTCTGGCAACTTCTGCATGCGGGGCTCTCTGGCCTGACGGGAATGGCGCAAACACTGGACGCGTTGGCAGAGCGGGCCGACAAATTTCACAAGAAGCGCGGTCGGGGCAACGTTCTGAAAACAGGCAGTGATCGCCTGAAAGAGATCGGTCGCGAATTGCGGGCTGACCGCCTGACAACAGAACGAGAACGTAACCTGCGTCATGATCGTGACCGGGCTGCAGCCGAGTTCGAAGCTGCCGATACTGAGCTGCGACAGACCCATCAAAGACAGGCCGCGTCGAAGGCCGCGGAGGTTTGGTACGATCGGACCGAGGAAATAGGGCAACTGACAGAAGCCCTGACCGATTTCGCCGACGGTCCTGACCTGCCCTCGGGCGCGGCGGAGCGCGTGGCAGGCTTTGTCGAAAAAATCGCCGCGCAAACGGCCCGGATCGCGGAGGCGGAAGAAGAGATCGCCAAGCAAGATCAGATGATATCAGTCAACCCGGTAGACAAGCTGGCCCAGCCGTTGACGACTGAGCTGGAACGGCTCGATCAACTGACCATCGACGGAGCGCCGCTCATGGGGCGGGCCAGCACTGCTCGGGCCGATCTCGACCGGCGCAGCGAAGATCGGCACAAACTCAGTGGCCAAATTGACGAAGTCCTGGGGCTGCTCGAGGTGCCAGATGCGCCGGCATTCACAGTAGCCCTAGAGGCAAACGTTCTTGAGGAACTCGCGGCTGCCGTCCAGGGCTGCTTGACCGCTAGTCTTTCAGCTGACGCCGCTCGGAAGGCCACCGAAGCAGCCCGCGCCCAACAGGGCGAAGCGCCTGTTGAACCGCAAGACCTGACTGCGCTGCGCGCCGCCTTCGATGTTTGGAGGGCCGTGGGGGATCTTTCCGCTTTGGAGAAGGACAAAAGCCACGCTTTGGCGCGCATGAACAAGGCAGCTGCCGGTCTTCCGGTATCCTGGAAGGATCTCACCGCCGCTGGCTTGCCGGCGCGCGAAACTCTCGACGAAGTTGGCCGGAATTGGTCGGCCCTGACCGCCGACCTAGCGTCAGCAAACAATGATCTCGACGCTCGCGCCGCAGAATTGGCCGAGGCGCGTGCCGATCTTGCTGCGCATGAGGCCGCGCCTGACTCCGTTGACATTGTTATGACCGAAGAGACCCGGCGTCGGCGTGACATGGTATGGCAGCAGCACCGAGACGATCTGACCATCGGCACCGCAGATCAATTCGAGGCGGCGATGTATGCCGATGACGGCACTCGCGCGCATTACTTGACCGGCGCAGAGGCCCGGCAGCGGCTGCTCGCAGCACACAGTCAGGTGCGGACCGCAGAGGCTCGGCATGGAACCGCAAAGAAGCGTCACGACGATTTGCTCAACCACCGTAATCGCCTGTCGGAGCGCTGTTCGAGATTGGCGCTTGCACTGGGTTTCGAAGAAGACGCGACCCCCTCAGCCTTTAGCGCACGCCAGCAGGCGCTGACCTCAGCGGCCGACGCTGCTGCTGATCTTTCCAACGCTGAAGACGCGTTGAAAGCCCGTCTTGTACGTCGGGATGCGGCCCATGACGCGCTGACCGAAGCTGCGCAACCCCTTGGACTTGATCTGGCCAAAGGTGATCTGTCCACTCATGTGCAACGCGCATTGACGTTGGAAGACAGCGATCGCAGGGCTTGGGTTAAATGGCAGGAGGGCGAAAAGGCCATCGCGAACTTAGTCAGCAAGTCCCATCAATGCCGAACTGACAGCGAGAAGGTGCAGGGAAAGCTTGACCAGTTGACAGCAGCGCTTCCTCTGCCTGATCGTTCGCTTGAGGCAATCCGCGCCGCCCTGCCGCACCTGCGCAGGCTGCAGCAGCTTTATGGCGAGTATCAAAAGCTCTCCGCTCGGATCGAGGCCTTGGAGCAGGCGATTGACGTCCTTGCAGATGGCGCGAAGCGTTTGGGGCGAATTATGGAGGATGCTGAGGGTGAAACAGATCGCGACCCTGTCCAGGTTATCGACCGTGCGCGTTCGCACATGGTGTCATCCAAGCGGGCTGATGAAAAACGGGCTGAGGCCCAGTTGCGACGGGACGAGTCTGACAAGTTGAAGCGCCGCGCGGAGGCCGAATTTCAGACTTTAACGGACGATCTGAGCGGGTGCTTCGAAGGGCAAGGTGGTCAAGACCTCGCGCCGCGCGACCGGGTGGCAAAGCTGGTTGAACGTGATCGTCTTCGCACCGAAAAGGCTACCGCAGACCGTGATCGGCAAAAGGTGCGTGGTGGCGTAGACGCCAATCTCTTTGCCGAGGAACTGGACCGGATGCCGGATGCGGCACGCGGGGCTGAACTGGAACAGGCGTTGAAAGATGCGCAGGATTCCCGCGACACCGCCCGCGACGCGCAACGCGAGACTGCCCGTCTGTACCGTGAAGCTTTTGAGGCCGCCGACCGCAGCGATCTTGCCACCGAACAAGCGACCCTGCTCGAAGAATTGCGGAGCGGCGCGCGTCATGCGGCTGTGGCTCGGCTCGGGGTGCTCGCGGCGCGCGGGGCACTTCGCCGTCTTGCTGCTGAGCGGCGCAGTGGCATGCTGCGCGACGTCGAAGCCGCCTTTGTCACCATGACCGCCCCTGCTTGGACTGGCGTTGACGTCTGGAGTCAGGCGGAAGGCGAAAAGCTGGTTGGTATCCAACCAGACGGCAGTACGGTTCCTGTTGAACAGATGTCAACGGGCACCATGGGACAGCTGTATTTTGCATTGCGCCTGGCTGGGTATCGCAGCTTTGCCCGTGAGCCGGGCCCACTTCCGATGATCCTCGACGATATTATGGAGACGTTTGACGACACGCGAGCACGCGCGGCCCTGCAGCTTTGCGCGGAAATTGGCACGAACGGACAGGCAATCCTTTTCACGCATCACGCCCATCTTGTCGAATTGGCACGCGACAGCATCAAAGGAGTGACTGTCGTGAACATGCCGGACTGAAAGATTTGAGTAGGCCCGCCTTGTTCGCCGAAGTGCTTGCCCTGATTGCCCCGGGGCAGAAGTATGAAAAGAACAATTGACTCCATTCGTGGATCATGCCGCCAAGATTTGATCGGAACACAGGTTTCCACGCAGGATACGCCACGCACACGAGAACAAGGGCTGACAGCGTGCGCAAAGGGCGAGGTTGCAATCTGACCGCTTCTGCAACTGCCTCACTTTGCGACAGAACGGTCCATTTTATCCCACCATGGAAGTAGCTCCCCCAAGTTATCAGCGTATGGGTACCTGACCTGTTTCACCGCTTCCCGCACCGACTTGCCGAACCACTGGTTTAGCCCCACATCCAACGCCAGCCGGTAGAACTCTTCATCTTCGTCTTGCAAACCATGTTCCCTAACGATGCGCCGCGTTCTCTTGGCAATATTGGTCACGTCGCCAGACGAAACCCATTCAGGGTCGCCCACTACCCCGTCAAACTCGGCAACAACACGCTCCTCGACCAGCAGCGTTGCCGCCGAATGCCGAAACCGGTGTGGGGTCAGGTGGGGTTCTATTTTGAGGCGTTTCGACAGCATCCGGAGCCGTTTCCGGAATGTTGCGGAGCGCAGCCTGCGTCCCTGCGCGTTGAGAAAGAGCGGCGACGCGAGGCCGCCTTGTTCGCAACGAGCCTCGCAGTAGCGCTGGAAATCCTCCAGCAGTTCACGATTTGGCACGAACACGATCCGCTCCTTGCTGCCCTTGCCGTTTACGCGGATCTGGCCCGCGTCCGGAGAGACGTCGCGGACCTTCAGATTGGTGAGTTCGCTGATCCGGAGGCCGGTTACGATGAGCAGCTTGATGATCAGCAGTGTGACGAGGTCGAATGCACGCGCGACCGGCGTTGTGGAAGAAGGCGCACATGTAATCGCATGTTCCGTTCGCAGAACCGCCTTCAAGGTCTGCCGGTCAACGGGCCGGGGCAGGCGGCGCGGAATGCGCACGGAGATGCGGAGGTCGGCAAACGGGGAGGGCAGGGCGGCGTTCCGATCTTCACACCAGGCGAAGTAGGTCCGCACAGTGGACAGGCGCCGCTGGATCGTTGCGGGTTGGGCTTCGGCCACATTCCGCAGATAGCGATGATAGTTGAGTATGTCGTCCCGCGACACCGGATCCGCCAGCTCATACCGCTCGGCATAATGCGCGAAAGTTTTCAGATCTTGGGCATAGGCCCGCAAGGTGTGATGGCCGAGACCGCGTTCATCGCGGCAAGAATTGACGAAGGCGGTGTGATCGTGATGGGGCATGCTGGACTGCGGTTGAGGTGTCCAGTGAGTCAATCATGTGTCAGGCGACGTGCTGAAATTGCCTGTCAGAGCGGGAACGATAATGGGAGGAGATTATCGTGACTGCAGGCAGGGCGCGCGGAGCTGACTGAAAATACCACAAGCCGCCGAGTTTGACGCAGGGTTTCGTCAAATATCATTCATAGAAATCCTTCGCGCCGGGATGGTCCCTCAGTTGCTCCGGTCTGTACGGTCTCATCTCGCCGACATGGGAAACCCGTTCCGTGCCCAGTCGGTCCAGTACTGACGGATGCAGTGGGAAGCCTGGATGGATTTCGCGCGGTTCCGAAGGCCACCGCCGCTTGAAGGGACCGTACTTAAACATGAATGTCTCTTCGTGCTGCATGCCCATGGGATCGGGGTAGAGATAGAGCATCTCGTCGTTGATCTGCACTTCGGGCACGCACTCGTTCAGTTCCTCAAGCATCCATCGAAGGGTGATATCGCTCAGCCGCGACTCAGGCTCCGGGTAGCTCCCACCCACATCACTGTGGCATCCCGCGAACCAGACTTGTTTGAGCCATGGTGGATTACGGCCTTCGTTTTTCTTGGCCTCGGCTGGCATAGCCCATTTCACGCGCGGAAAGCTCTTGCGATTTTCGTCGATCGCTAGGGCATGACGAGCATTACCCACATCGGAATCGAGCCCCTTGTCATAGTTCGCGAGATTCCAGACCGCTCTGTGCCCGTACTTCCAGATGGCCGGCCAATCCCGAATGTTCGTGATCTTGAGGGGCTTGTGCTCGTCGGGTGAGTAGTACTTCCACTGTGACCAGCGCAACTTTCCGTACCAAAACCCAATCAAACCAAGAAGTACTGTCAGCGGCGCCCAAAAGACCCAATGGACGGAGAACCAGATCAACAATCCGATCAGTGCGACAAGCACCGCGAAACTCGTCCAGGCAACGACTGTCACCTGGGCATTTCCAAGAGCGGCGACAGTGTCGAAGACACCAACGAAGGTGGGCTGAACATTACCTTGAACATCTTCTTCCGCGTCAAGAACGAAACTGCCGTACTTCTTTCGAAACCTCTTGCCCAGCTCCTCTCTGCGATCAAGGAAAGGCTGCAACCCTCGCGGACGACCATTGCCATGGTTGTAGACGAAGTTCACGGCATCGCTCGCGATTTTTCGGAGTCGGGGTCCGTGTTTTGGCACGCTGGTGCCATCGGGCATCCGGGTCGGGACGCCGCAAAGGTTCATGACATTCGTTACGGCGCGCACCGTGTAGGCACCTCTTGAAAACCCGATCAGAATGATGCGGTCGCCGGGCTCGTAGTTGGCGACTATTTTTTCGTAGCAGTCGATTACATTCTCATCGATCCCGGTTCCCACAGCCGCCGAAAGCACGTTGCGAATGCGCTTCAGCGTCAAACCACCGACTTCGCCAGCCCCCAGGCCTGGATCGTAGAAGCAGACTTGTTCTGTTGGGTTGATTGGGGAGGAAGGCCCGGAACGCATGGCCCGATACATCTTGTACACGTTCGACAGACGCTGATCGGGTCGTAGACCGCCGACCTGACCGGTTCCGTCCGAGAAAATGAGAATGTTCTTGGTCACACTCGATCGCCTTTGTTCAAGTTTTGTTCTGATATCCCATTCCAGTACTGCGCAGTCAATCGATTCCCAGAATGCTGATGTTGCCGAGCTTGTAGCCTTCCGTGAGAGTGAGGAACGAAGATTGCCTCAACAGTAAATGTTCGACTGAATATTGCTGCTGCCGACCCAGA
>Ga0136557_1001085_pt1 | contig 18574 bp, 14 predicted proteins | sample AntRauTorckE6832_FD_104796 | JGI IMG/M metagenome (GOLD analysis project Ga0136557, IMG submission 104796) | Saline lake microbial communities from Rauer Islands, Antarctica - Metagenome Torckler E6 #832 | ecosystem: Environmental > Aquatic > Non-marine Saline and Alkaline > Saline | place...
AAGAAGTTATAGGTAACTGAGTAAAACTGATCATCAGCTAAAATCTCCAATTTCATATCGGTGAGCCAATTTTTCTTCATTCACTCTTTTAAATTCCTTTAGCTTTTCTGCTGAAAGGGAGGCTAAGGTCATCTCTCTTTTTCCTAATGCTCCCTGTGCACGTGCCACATGCCAATCCGCTGCACACATGGCTGCTCTTGCTTTGGAAGCTGCACAATAAGTCGCAAGGACAGTTTCAAGCTTTGAAAAGGATTTGAGTTTTAGGAAAGTCTCCTTTGTCCACAATTCTTCATTTACTTCCGGTGAAAACGGATCATGGAAGATGTGATCAACCTGAAGACCCTCCAATTCAAATTCATCAAAAGTGCCATAGAAAAGGTGCAATTCAAGATCGAGTTTCTCAATAGGTACTAAGGTATTCATTCCGGGTTCTATCTTGTGAAAGATGTCTGGAAGAATAGAGTTTAGCTCCTCGTTTTTGATATGATCGGAGAAGTCAAAGCCTTTTGCTGTTTTTGTATCTACGGGAAATGCTTCAATGGAATAAAACCGAACGGGGATGTTGATCCTACGTTCTTTTAAAAGGTCTGCCAAAAGCAGAAAATTAAGTCCAGTACCAAACCCAATTTCCAGAATGGTGATGGCTTCGGCCGTTTTTAGATGCTCTGTTAACCCCGGTGTCTCAAAAAATACATGGATGCTTTCGGTGGCTGCCCCATTTGGGTTATGATAGAACTGATTATATTTATCAGAGTAAAGGGTGGAGGAACCGTCTTTGGTTGAGTGTATTTTCGGAGACATAATATTGGCTTTTTTAAAAAGAACCGGAAGGCAAAGGTAAATTAAAGGCTGCTTTATTTCAGTAAAACCAAAACAAATTCATCATTTATTTATATGCAATATGTAGCATTGAGTGTATAGAAGGAGAATTATGAGAAAGCATACTCAAAATAAATACATAGACGGAGTACTGTTTATAGCTCTGTTGGTTCTTTTGGTAACCGGGATTATAATGTACGTCGTATTACCGCCAGGAGGCCATGATAAAGTGTGGCTGAGTTTAACCCGGCACGAATGGGGAGATATTCACTTTTGGACAGCCGTAATCTTTACTGTTGTGATAGCAGTACACCTGTTGCTTCACTCTTCATGGATAGTGAAAAGTTATAATCTTTTTAAAGGCAAGAAGGGTCAATTGTGAGGTTTTAGGATCACTTTACCATAATTGGTTTTTGCAGTTAGGGTGTTACCTCCACCTCCTATAGTGCCTGAAGCTGAACCGGAAGATTGAGATCCCTTGAAATTAAGACCAGAATCGATCTCGACAGAACTACCCGATAAGTTGAAGGCTGCATTACCGGTTTTAGGAAACCAGATGAAGATACTGCCGGCTCCGGTAGAGGTGTTTGAGTTTCCTGTAAGCTCAAGTAATCTGAGTTCGATATTACCGCCATTTGTATTAGCCTGTATGGAACCATCAAATTCATACGCCTGAAGATTTCCTCCTGAGGTTTTCATAACCAAAGTCCCATTTGAATCTTGTGCTCTGATGTTCCCGCCATTAGAAATCAATGTCAGGTCTCCTTCAGAATCAGAAACAGTAATATGACCACCTCCGGTTTCAGCGGTCAATTTTCCGGTAAGTGTTTCTAAAACAATATGACCACCCAGAGTTTTATAATGCTGATCCCCATTAATTTCTTTAGATGAAATATGTCCTGCATTAGTAAGTGCATAGATTCTTATATCATTTGGGACGGAAAGAGTAGCCTGAAGCTGAATGTTGTGATCATTATTTTGCGAATCTCTCGTTCTGATCTCAAAGATGGCCCGATCTGATTCAATTTCAGCATGAGTGTTCAATTTAGACCTGAGATCTTCTTTTGTAGAAACTTGTCCTGATGCCTGAATTGTAAGCTTGGCTTGTGGGTTATTACTACCAATAACTTCAATGGAACCAAAGGGTAATTTTAATTCGGTTTCTGTGAGTTCTGAAGCATCAAATTCCTTTACATAAGCAAATATACCGGGAGAGACAGCGGTCCAGCTTCCAGATTCGGTCGAAAGTATTTTGTTTACTGAGATCGTGCCTTCTTCAGAATTTAAAACCACATTTACACTTTCCTGGTCAAACTCTTTCATTACCTCATCAATTTCTTTCTCAAACTCTGTTCTAATTTCAGCGGGTAAAAAATTAGTAAGATTTTTAAGGTTTTCGAGATTGCTAAGGTTCTTCAGGTTTTCCAAATTTTGAAGGTTTTCAAGATTTTGCAAGCTTTTTAATTCAAAAACTCTAAGATTATTTCCGTCCATGTTAAGTTGGATACTGTCGGGGGGAGTAGGAGCCTGTGGAGCGTTTATAGGGGGAGAATTTTGCTCTATGAGGTATATTCCAATTCCAACAAAAATAAAGCCGGCGATAATAATTTCCCAAGATGATGTTTTCATAAGTCCTTCTATTTTAGTAACCCAAACAAGTACGACTGTTGGCTTAAAAGGTTACGTCAACTCCTATAATATCCTTATTATCCATAAAAAATAATTCAGGTTAAAAAGCATGCACTCCAAAATTAAAAAACTATCTGAAAAATACCTTCAGGATACGATATCAACAAGGCGCTATTTGCATCAGCATCCTGAAGTAAGTTTTCAGGAATTTGAGACCACAAAGTTTATAAAAACTGAATTGGATAAACTTGGAATACCCTATGAAAGCCCTCTTGAAACAGGCTGTGTTGGTGTTTTAGAGGGGGGGAAGAAATCAGACCGAGTGATCGCTTTGCGTGCTGATATTGATGCTTTGCCAATAGCAGAGGAGGGGGAGGCGAAAAGAGATTTCATGTCTCAAAATGATGGAGTATCCCATTGCTGCGGACATGACGCACACACTTCAAATTTATTAACCTCCGCCAAAATTCTAAAAGAACTGCAAAGTGAAATTGAGGGGAAAGTGTTGTTGGTATTTCAACCCGGAGAAGAAAAATTACCGGGCGGAGGGAAATTGCTTAGCGAAACCGGATTTCTTCAGAAACAAAATGTGCAGGCTATTTACGGCATTCATACCTCGCCTATGAATAAACCCGGAACCATTGCTACAAAAGCGGGCCCTTTTATGGCTTCAACTTCAGAATTTGAGGTTGAAATTATTGGGAAAGGAGGTCATGCTGCTCGAGCTCATGAAGCCATAGATCCAATTGTTTTAGCATCGCAGTATATCAATGCGGTGCAGACTATTGCCAGCCGGAATGTAGACCCTACCGAGCCTGTGGTGGTAACGATCGGTAAGATCGAGGGAGGTACGGCTCACAATATTATTCCTGAAAAAGTGAAGTTGTGGGGAACGGCCCGGACCTTATCTCCGGATACGGAAAACCTGGTGATCGAAAAGCTGGAGTCGCTGGCCAAAGGAATTACAGAGTCGGCCGGAGGGGGGTACAAATTTGTATTTAATCGAGGATATCCTGCAGTCATTAATTCTGAAAAAGAGGCAAAGACCGTATTAAGTACTATGGAAAAACTATTTGGGAAAGGTTCTGCCATAGAGTTGAAGCGACCCGTGATGGCAGGCGAGGATTTTGCCTTCTATCAGAAGCACTTTCCCGGCGCTTTCTTTTTTGTAGGAAGCGGAAGTAAAGAGTCAGATTCACTTTATCCGTGGCATCACCCCAAATACAACGTGGATGATTGTTTTTTCGAAGTAGCAACACCCTTAATGGTCTCCTTAGTTTTTGATCACCAATGATAAACGCAGAACGCTCTTTTTGGGAATCGGAATTATATGACCGGAAATTTGACCTGGTCGTTATTGGTGCAGGGCTCACGGGGCAATCGATAGCTTATTTTTATAAAAAAGCTCATCTTGAAGAAAAGGTCCTGGTGCTTGACCGTGGATTTTTCCCTATTGGAGCCAGCACAAGAAATGCTGGGTTCGCCTGTTTTGGGTCCGTTACCGAACATATGGCGGATATGAAGATCGAGGAAGAATCGAAGATCATAGATCGAATACGACGGCGTTTCAACGGGTTGAAGTTATTGAGAAACACACTTGGTGATGAGAACATCGAATACAGGCAGCCCGGTGCATATGAAATCTTTACGGACCAAAACGTATATGAGGAAGCACTTGCCCATCTCGATACCTGCAATCGGTGGCTGAAAGAGGCGGCCGGAACAGAAAATGTGTATGAAGCAACTGAGCATAATGGATTTCCGGCGATAAGTATAAAGCACGAGGGCTGCCTTCATCCCGGAAAAATGATGCGGACTCTCTATGAAGATAATCTGAAATTGGGAGTAGAATTTCGGTGGCAGTCACAGGTGTCTGCTATGAGACAGAAAGAGGGAAGTGTTCTATTAGAAAATGGAATAGAGCTGATAGGACGTCAGGTGGCGGTTGCTACAAATTCATTCACCTCCAAATTACTGGATGAGGTAGAGATCAAACCCGGCCGAGGATTTGTGATGGTAACCAAACCCATTGCCGATTTTAAGTGGAAGGGTACGTATCATTTCGATGCCGGTTATTATTATTTCAGAGGGGTTGGGAACAATCAGCTGTTACTTGGTGGCGCTCGAAGTTTAGACATTGATGTTGAGACAACAACTCAGTTTGGGACCAACGTAAAGATCAAAAAACATCTCTTGGGATTTGCTAATGACGTCCTGAAACTTCCGCTTGGATGGGAGATCGAAACGGAATGGTCGGGTATTATGGGATTCACTCCAACTAAAAGCCCGATCTTAAAACGCATTTCTGACAAAACGATCGTGGTAGCCGGACTCAGCGGAATGGGCGTAGCCCTCGGAATGCAGCTCGGCAAAGAAGCCTCGGAATTAGTGAAGAGTGACAAGTGATAAAGTAAATCGATATGACTCACTTTATCACTCATCACTTCATCATCCCTCACTTCGCTTTGGCTACCATGATCTCTTTCCATTCCGTGGTATAACGCTTGCTCAAAAAGTTTTGGTTCATTTTCCAGGAGGCTTCCTGCTGATTGTTTCGGTGCAATCCGGTTGCAGCAAAAGTAGCCGTATTTCTTCCGTGTTTGGTGTTGATTTGGTCGATGCATTCCATTAATTGAAATTGCTGCTGGGTATAGAGTTCAGGATCGAATAGATCCATCTGGACTTCACTATGGGGAACGAGTCCGGTTAGCATTATAGCAGCCTTCTTGTACTTGGTGTTGGGGTGATACACGGATCTTGTAAGCCGCTTTCCGGCATGAATAAGCGTTGGTGTATGCGCGGTTGGCACCTTAAATGAAGTATATGCCCCGTATTTATACTTCGATTTTGGATCCTTGAATTTATCTCCGATCAGCATGACCTGCAGATTGGTTGCTACGGAACCTTGTGCCCTCAGCTTTTCGGCTCCCCGTGAAATATAAGTGGAAACGGCCTCTTCAATTTCTTTAAGGTCATACAATGGTTTTCCAAACATTCTGGAGGTAAGAATTCCTTTTCTTGATTCGAGTGCTTCACTTAATTTCATACAGGGCAAACCATTGAGTTCCAGTACCGTTCGTAATCCTGTTACATTCAGATGCTTTCGAACCCAGCGTTTATTGTCAACTTTTTGCTTCAGATCATAAGCCGTTTTGATCTCAAAGCGATTCAGCCTGACGGTAAGTCTATGTCCGATTCCCCATACTTTTTGTAAGGGCATATTTTTAAGAATGTGGTTGGTTCCCGGGTTATCACACAAATTAAGGACACCGTTGTAGGAGAGATTCCGTTTGGCGGTTTCATTCGCAATTTTAGACAGAGTTTTACTTGGAGCTATCCCAACAGAAACGGAAAGTCCCGTCCAGCGATAAACCGTCTCTTTGATCACTTTCCCATATTCTGCGAGGTCGGAATACGTATTTGTGGAGAGTTCAGCAAAAGCCTCATCAATGCTGTAAACCTCGATGTCGTGGGTAAGGTGCAGGAGTGTTTCCATCACCCGGCGCGACATATCCCCATAAAGCGGATAATTGGAAGACCGAACTACAACATTGTTCTGGTTAAAGAATGTTCGGTATTTGAATTCCGGTGCCCCCATGGGAATCTCCAACTTCTTAGCTTCTTCCGAACGAGCGATCACACAGCCGTCATTATTGGATAAAATTACTATAGGCTTTCCTTGCAGGGCAGGATTAAAAACTCGTTCACAGGATGCATAGAAATTATTACAGTCGATCATCGCATATGCAATAGAACGTCGGGTATTAAAAGATCCGGGTTCAATGATCATGGCTCATATCGGTGTACTACATGGGTAACTACCCCCCAGATCATCCAGTTGGTGTCCGGATGAATAGTAATGGGTTCATATTTTGGGGCATCTGAAATCAAGAACAGTCGCGTTCCTCGTTTTACCAATCTGCGGATTACCGGCTCCTCTTCAATTGCAGCAATTACAATGGAGCCGTCACTGGCATGGATGGAACGGTCAACCACCAAAATATCTCCGTTATGAATTCCCGAAGCCTGCATGGCATTTCCTTCCGCCCGAACATAAAAAGTAGCAGCCGGTCGGTGTACGATCAAATCCTCAAGATCCAATGGCTTTTGAAGATGATCGGCTGCCGGTGACACAAATCCGGTCTCTGCTTTTTGAGATAGCTTCATCTCATATTTAGGCTTTTTTTCCGATCCGCCCTGATATATTTTAAGTCCCTCCATGAAAGCTTAACTGATTATATAAATTATATGTATAATATATGTGTATCTTAGGTGAGTTTAAACTTTTATCTGAGAATTTTAGTTGGGCTAATTAGAAAAAAAGAAAGATCGTTTTGCAGAGACACAAAGTTTTGCGTCACTGTGATTTAGAAATCTTTGGAAAGTTATTCAAACACAGAATTATGGATTGGCTCTATTTATTTGGTTTTATGACAGTAGGATTTATCGGGATGGAATTTGTTTCATACTGCGTACATCGCTGGCTTTTTCATGGATTGTTATGGAGAATTCACGAGTCGCATCACAAACCGGATCATGGGCTGTTTGAGCTAAACGATATCTTTTCATTATTCTTTGCAGGAATTTCGATCTGGCTGATGGTAGAAGGCGCAAATGCAATGTTTGCTTCTCCGTCATTTGGGATTGGAAGCGGAATCGCCGTTTACGGAATATTATATTTTATAATTCACGACTTATTTGCCCACAAAAGATTTCTACCCTTCAGTAGCGAGAGCAAGGTCATGAAGCTGATCCAAAGGGCTCATCAACGGCACCATCAGGATGTGGGCAGGAAAGGCCACGAGCCCTATGGTTTATTTCTTTTCCCCTATGACAGGTACCCCAAAAAAGAACGAAAATTTGACCGCTAAATTTATCTAAGAACAGAGGATACATAGAAGCAGAATCTTAGAAAGAGGTAGTAGAAACCTGTGTGACCCGCTAAATCAATGATCGCTACTTTTCCCCTACCCCTCGTTCCAAATGCTTCGCGGTGGAATGAACTATGAATCGCTAAACCGCTCTTTTAATTCTTTCATCTGATCAAAATGCCGACGCTGGTGAGCCTCGATCACAGCAAAACACGCCGTCAAAGACATCGGTACAATTTTTATAACAGGATTTCGGGTCTTGATACGATCCAGATCAAGTCCCTCTAGCTTTGCCTTTTTTAAGGTATGTATGAATTCGTCCTGTAGATCTATAAACCTTTTCAGTACTTCCAGTTTATCGATCTCTGTAGTTTGAACCGGTTTAAAAGCTGAAACGGTAGGAAGTTTTCGGCGATTTTCAGGGCTGACCTGACCAATGAACCAACGGAAAACAAAATTTGGTGTAAACGGCCCATTCCCACTGCTTAGTTTATCCTCAGGCTTATTAAGTCCTTTCCTGACCTGTGAGAAATAAGTACGTCCTGTCCGCACCAAATGGAATAAGATCTCGCCCATACACCATTTTTCCTCGTCGGGTTTTTGGAGAAAAATGTCTTCACTTACATTTTCTGTTAATTCCGAAGCCGTCTGTTTTGCATGTTCAAAAGCTTCTAAAAAATAATCGTAAGTATAATCTGAGTTTTTCATGGCTGGAAATTATGTCCGGTAAAATTATCCAAAAGGTTCAGAATAAATATTTCATCTGACGCCTGAATACATTTTCTTTCAGGCATTATACAAAAACTAATTATAGATCTATGATTTCTCTGAAAATTCGCTACTGTTTTGTTCTCTTATTTAGCTTGATGATCACCAATATGGCTACGGCACAAGATGTCTTGAGTTTCGAAGATGTAATGAAATTTGAAGACATCGGCTCCATCGAGCTCTCCGACAATGGCGAGTGGGTAGCTTATGAAGTTTGGCCCGATTACGGTGACGGAAAAGTTGAAGTTAAAAGCACCAATGGGCGTACTACTCATTCCATAGAACTGGGAGCTTCTCCTAATATCACACCAAACGGAGCTTGGGCAGCAGCCCTTAGAAAAGTAAAGCTGGCTGAGCAGCTGAAGGAAGGTAATGATAAACCACAGCAGGGACTTTCACTGCTAGCGACCAACAGTGGCGATATCACAGAATTTGACAGCGTCCGTTCTTTTCTGTTTTCGGATAACGGGCATTGGCTGGCCGTTCACCATATACAGACTAAGGAAGTAGAGGACCTGAAATCTAAGAACCGAAGATTAGGAACGAAGCTCACCCTGCGAAACCTGACATCAGGGGATGAATTTGAACTCCCATTTGTACATGAGATCGCCTTCGACAGCCTCTCCAATTACTTGGCGTTTTCGGTCGTGGATACCTCGGATGCCGAAAATGGCTTATTTGTGTTCGATCTGAATGAAGAGGAATCCCGTACGATTGACGCGGTAGAAAGCGGTTTTTATGCCAATCTTACCTGGGATCATGACCTGCAAAAAATAGCCTTCACCAAAGCTACTTATGACAGTTCGTATGTGGAAGATGATGCTTCCCTTCACATTTGGAGTGCGGTCAATGATGAGGTAATCACGTTACTGAGTGCTTCGGATGCGAATGATGGATTTACTTTGAGATCCAACAACAGATTCACTTTTACCAATGATGGAGGTCGACTATTTTTTGGTTTTATGGATGCAGAAATGGCAGCTTTCGATGCAGAAAAAGAAGAGGATAAGGAGGATGAAGTGGACGTGTATTCTGTGGACAGAATAGTAAAAGACCGTGGACTTGATATATGGCACGGAGACGATCCTCAGATCAAAACCCACGAGAAGAACACCTGGAATTCCCGTAAAAACCACTTATTCACAGCTGTTTATCATTTTGATAGAAATGAGTGGGTGCAGCTGGCCGATCATAAAATGCCGGATGTGAGTGTAGCTCATAATCCGGATGTGGTGCTTGGGAGTACAGACCAGCCTTACATGCGGGAACGAACATGGGATGGAACCTATCGTGATTATTTTACAGTAGATCTGAATACCGGTGAGCGCACACAATTTTTGGAGCACTTTGGGGGATGGGTAAATCTTTCGCCTGAAGGAAATTTTGCTGCTTACTATAGTGATAAACACTGGTATTTAATGGATACGGAAACAGGAGACAGTACAAATCTTACAGAAGAAATTGATGTACCATTCTATAATGAAGATCATGATTACCCTTCCGATGTGCCGGGGTATGGAGTAGGTGGATGGATCGAAGGAGATATGGCGATCATGATCTATGACAAATATGACGTTTGGCGGTTTGAAACCTCAGGCGGAACGCCAAGAAATATCACGGACGGAGAAGGACGTGAAGCCAAGCGCATTTTCCGGATTGAAGAAATGAACAAGGAATGGGAAGAAGCTTTCGGTAATAATGAAGAACTGTTGCTGACCTCATACCATGACCTGAATAAGAATTTTGGGTTTTATTCTGCACGTGCAAATCGTGCTGGGGTGAACCGATTACTGGAAGAGGATAAAAAATTCACTTTTGTGGAAAAAGCTAAAGATGCCAATACGGTTCTTTACAAAAGAGAAGCCTACGATGAATTTCCGAATATCTGGGTGGCTGATAGCTGGAAATTTAATCGTACACGCCAACTGACGAATTTGCATGAAGACCTTAAAGAAAAATGGAACTGGGGCAGTGCAGAACTGATTGACTGGCTGAGCGTAGATGGAAAATTTATTCAGGGTGTGGTCATCAAACCGGATAATTATGATCCGAATAAGCGCTACCCGATCATGACTTATTACTATAGGTTCTTTACAGATCGTCTGCATGATTTCAACGAACCGAAGACCAATCACCGCCCGGTCTTTGCGCAATACGTGAGTGATGAGTATGTGGTCTTCCTTCCGGATATCCGTTTTGAAATTGGTCGTCCGGGCTTTGCCGCTACCAAAAGCCTCGTTCCCGGAATTCAGAAGCTGGTTGAAATGGGTGTTGCAGATGAAAACAAGCTGGGATTGCACGGACATTCCTGGAGTGGCTATCAAACGGCATTTATGGTTACTCAAACAGATATTTTTGATGCAGCTGTTTCCGGGGCTCCCGTCAGTAATATGACGAGTGCATACAGTGGAATTCGCTGGGGATCAGGGATGGCACGACAATTTCAGTACGAGAAAACACAAAGTCGTATAGGAAAAACATTGGTTGAAGCGCCGCTTACATATATCGAAAACTCCCCGGTATTTTATGCAGATAAGATCAACACTCCGATGCTGATCATGCATGGGGATGATGATGGAGCAGTTCCATGGGAGCAAAGCATCGAAATGTACTTGGCAATGCGCCGATACAATAAAGATGTGATCTTCTTACAGTACCACAATGAACCGCATCACCCCCAAAAAATAGAAAATCGTCTTGATTACACGATACGCATGAAGGAGTATTTTGATTACTACTTGAAAGGGCAAGGTGAGCCTGAATGGATTCTGAAAGGTGAAGCGTACAGAGGAAATTAGAAATATTTGGATTGGATATTATGAATTAGCTGAAATGAAAAATTCAGGACTTATAATTCATGATTTCCATCCCATTCTTTGAGAAACTGTTCCACAAATTTCTCCATAAACTTATGACGTTCTTCGGCGAATTTACGACCGGAGCTGGTATTCATACGATCTTTGAGCAGAAATAGTTTTTCGTAGAAATGATTTATAGTCGGGCCGGTGCTTTTTTTATAGCTTTCAAAGGAATCATGACTTTCCGGTGGAGTATTAGGATTGTAAAGTTCACGGCCTTTATACCCACCATAAGCAAAAGTCCGGGCTATGCCTATGGCTCCGATGGCATCCAGTCTGTCAGCGTCTTGAACTACATTTCCTTCAATAGTTTTCATGGGAGTTTCAACTTCGGCTCCCTTGTAGGAAACATCCCGGATGATGTCGCAAACCTGATCAGTCACGGTTGTATTTACTCCTAAACCTTTAAGCCATTTTCGGGCTGTGGCCGGACCAATTTCTTCATCTCCATCATGAAATTTATGGTCAGCTATATCATGAAGAAGGGCAGCCAGTTCAACAACAAACAGGTCGGCTTGTTCTTCCTCACCCAGTTTAAGTGCGGTATTACGGACACGGTGAATATGCCACCAGTCATGACCGCTTCCTTCGCCTTCCAGTTTGTTGCGGACATGCTCTTCAGTTTTGGAAAGGATCTCTTTTCGATTCATTCATTCAGAAAATTCATGCACGAGCAAAGTGGAGCGATCACTTCTTCTTTCAATTTCTCGATACGAGCGAGTGATGCTTCTACGGTTTCTTTTGAGATCTTACCTTCCCGCAACAGTTTTTGGATGATGCTGATTGCACGTTCGGCAATATCTTCTTCATACACTAGATTATTTCCAAAAATCAGGATGTCTACTCCGGCATTTATTGCTTTTTCAATAGCTGTTTCCAGTCCGTATTCAGCCCGGATGCCATCCATCTGCATGTCATCTGAAAAGACTACCCCTTCAAACCCAAGCGAATCCCGAAGGAGTCCGTTGATGGTTTTTTCGGAAAGAGTAGCCGGCCAGAGAGTATCGATGTTGGCATTGAAGATGTGAGCTGTCATAACTGCATGGACCTCTTTTTCAGAAAAAAGTTCTTTGTACGGAATAAGTTCGGATTCGTCCCAGGTATCGGTTACATCGGTAAATCCAAGGTGACTGTCGGAAGTGGAGCTTCCATGGCCTGGAAAATGCTTCAGGACGGATAAGATTCCTTCTTTACTGTACTCATCAATTACGTAAGCGGCATGTTCGGTGACTTTCTTAGGATCTGATGAAAAACTCCGTCCCAGTTTCCCAATCACCGGGTTATCGGGATTAGTATTTACATCCACCACAGGTGCAAAATTTGTGTTAGTACTTACCACCATGAATTCCTGGGCCATTATTCGGGAGTAATGTCTGGTAGAATCTTCATTATCTAAATTCCCCAAATATTCTGCAGAAACAGACCTTGGAAAGCCTTTGCTTTCTTTTAGCCGGCTCACTAGTCCTCCTTCCTGATCTACCGCGATAATAGGTGAGGTTGGAGATATAGCAATCAGCCGGTTGGTAAGCTGCATGAGCTGTGAGGGGCTTTCAATATTTCGGCTTCGGTTTCCGGTGATGACATCCCTATCAAAAAGAACAACTCCTGAAATATTTCGCTCGTTGAGGTCTTTATAGATCGTACTTTCTTCAGAAAGTTCGGTACCCCTGAAACCAACAACGATCATCTGTCCAAGGCGTTGGGAATCTATGATCTCTTCAGGTTTAGGCTTAGAATCCTCGCAGGCAAGTATGGCAGGAATCAATAATAAAGCAAGTAAAAATCGAAGAGTCATTTTTGTGAATTTTTGTATTCAGTTAAGAGGGAATCAAATACGGTAGTAAAATTAAATGAAGCTCGAATATCGTTATATCGTGCGATTTTTCCTTCCGGATCTACTAAAATGTAAAAGGGAATACCGCCGCCTTTGTAAGCAGTAAACGTCTTTTCGTTAAAGCCATCACCACTGTAAAGTTGCACCCAGGGGTTATCAAATCGCTGAATATCCTGAACCCAAACAAGACTGTCTACTTCATTGGAAATGGCTACGATCTCAAGGTCATCTCTTGAATAACGCTCGTAGATGTCCCGCATGTGGGGAAATTCATCAAGGCATGGCTGACACCATCCGGCCCAGAAATCAAGTAGCACAAATTTACCCCGATAATCTTCCATAGTGTGAATACTACCGTCAATATCGGGAATGGCAAATGGAACAGCAGGCTCTCCCGGAGAAACGGATTTGATCTCGTTATAAAAATAGGTTAGAAACTCAGTGTACTCGGGATAATCTGAGAATTCCTCGAGGTATTGTTCGTAGCTTGGAGTAGCAACATCAAGTGATTGTTCTCCGATACGCTCGGCAACTAAATACATTCGCGCGTGAGCCAAGGCATCGCGATCTTCAATATGATCTAAGACCTGAAGACGTTTTTCATTAAGTTCATTATAAGCCACTCTCTTGATATCAAATTCAGAAAGATCTATCCCGTAGGCTGATTTTACACTGTCATAAATACCAAATGTACGGGCATAATAATGAGCGAAATCTCGTATTCCTGCCCGTTGTGCTTTCAGTGATTCAATGGTAAAGAAGTTTAAAGAGTCGGCCTCCACGAATACGGCATCACGTGCTGAGTCGGCATCAAAGTTATTGAAGTTCCGGTCATTGTATTCTATGGAGCGAACCTTAAAAACGAGATGCTCTCCGATAGTTCTTAGATAGTAATCATCCATAGGAGTATCTTGAAGGTGTTTTTGAGCAGCCTCATATTTCTGCTTACTTAATTCCGTTAGGCGATTCGATTCCCCAACTTTGATCTTTTCAACCTCTTGTAACATTTCTGAATCCAGCCCATTAATTTCTTTCAGGTAATCATCATATTTTTCAGCCCAATTATTGGGGTAGCCTTCCACTTGAACACTTTGGGGAAAATCGGAACGTGTAATTTGAATATTGAGGGTGTTATCTGGAATTAAATAAACAGGATAGGCCTCATCATTAATATGTATTGTCTGTAGAGTAGGTTGATCCTTATTAAAAGAAAGCAGGAATGTTCCATTTTCAGATATAGACAATGTTTCCGCTTCAACAGGTGCATATTTGTAATGAATTGGTTGTTCTTGCAAAACGAGAGCAGCATTTCCCACATAATCTATGGAACCCTCAATAGTAGTCTGTTTACTGCAAGAGATTAATAAAATACAACTAAAGAGAAATAGAATAAGATTGTGGTTAAAAGCCATAAAGTCAGTTGATTAGAATCCATTAACATTACTGTTATTTGATGAATAAGGTGTAACAAAGTTGGGTTGGGAATACTCTTTATAATAAGAAAAGCAGATGCTAAAAATAATTTTTAAGAAATTTGAAATAATAGTGTAACAATTGTTGAGGTATTTACTCTTGATAAAGATAGTATGACTTGAGTAGTATTATAAAGTCAAACAAAAGAATGCCGGCTTGATATTCATTTAGTCATCGGGGGCATCCTAAAATTACGTTTACAATCAGTTAGTAATCATATAATTACAAATGAAAAATGATAGAAAGTAAAGTAAATAAAGAACTAGAGAGGAAGATTGATCTGTATGTAAATGGCGAGTTAAATGCAGAACAAACAGATGAATTGTGGGCAGAGTTAATCCAGGATGATTATTATCTGGATTACATGAAAAGCGTAGCAAATCTGAAGTCAATTATTGACAGTAAGAGAACAGCTCATCCTTCAGCAAAAATTCATTCCTTCCAGAAAGTTATTCGTTACGCCGCCGCAGCCGCAGTTATATTGATTGCCGGGGTTATTGGGGTGATGAATATAAGCACCACCAACAGTATTTCTAAGAGTCCTATTGATCAAATTGGCCTGGATGTAGTCAGGGATGGCACGGGGATCTCAGAAACAGTTACAAACGAAGTGATTCGTGAGGCCATTCGTTTAGCTACAGATGGTGATGTGGAAGAAGCGATATCTCTTCTGCAAACAGAACTAAAAGATACTGAAGATCCTCAGTTAGTAGCTGAACTTGCTCTCAGTCTAGGTTCTATTCAATACAATAATGGCAATTATTCTTCATCTATTGAGAACTTCAATATTGTGATCTCACAAGAAGAAATTGAAATTCTTACCCTTGAAAAAGGATATTATTTCTTAGGAAATACTTACTTCCAGTTAGATCGGCTTGATGAAGCAGAAGACTCTTTCCGTAAAGCATATGAGCTGAATGGAGCATATAGCCGTGTTGCGAAAACGTATTTTGACGCACTCACAAATGTTACAGCTGAATAGTCAGACCAGCCAATTTTTGGCAGAAGACTTCTTCCTTAATTAACGGATATATTTTTTTCAAAAAGGAAGTATTAAGCTGCTTTATGATAGGCTGAAAAACCGGTAAATAGTGCTGTAAAAGCTAAAAGAGAGAAGAGTAAAAATCCGTTTGGTGAAGAATTATCAGTTATAGGAGAGGGGTTACCAATCAACATATAAGCCCCCCAGAAATGAGGGTTGGCATTAGATTTTTTTAGCTGATTTAATTTAGCTTTTCTAATAGCGTCACTTTTTGTAGCTCCTTCATTCAAATAACTGTAAAAATCAGTTGCAAATTCTGAGGCTACTTTATCATTTACAGACCACAAGTTTAAAGCCAGGCTTTTGGCTCCGGCATATCTCAAAGCTCGGCTAATTCCCATAATACCACTACCCTGAATATAGCTTCCTGAACCGGAACTGCAGGAGTTAAGCATAATAAATTCACTGTTCATCGGGGTATCAAACAATTCATAGGCATACAATGCCTGATCAGATTCTAAGGTATCAAGCGGATTTGAATTTTTCAGATAGATTGTTGAAAACAAAGGATCTTGTTCAGAAACCTCACTGTGGGTCGCTACATGTACCAAGCGTGAAGAACCAACCTGATTTTTAAAAATTTCTTTAGTTGCTTCATTACCATTATACAAGCGTTTGTTCTGTAAGGAAGTAAGCGTAGAATTTATAATTGTATTCTCGATGGTTGCATAAGGCAATGAAGGGAGATTTCTACCTTTAAACCCTGAGAAATCTGAGATAGCAAAGCCACTAAAATCGTGTTGGACTGAAGTTGTAAATGACCTTCGGTTATTCTCAAATTCTTTTAGAGAAGTAAAATACCGAAATGAGAAATCTTCAATTAAATAACGGCTGCTTCCAAAGCTAAAGGCAGATGCAGGTCTATTAGTTGGCAATACTTCTAAAGGAATTCGGTATAAGTAATTATCAGGTATTACCGTTATATGACTATAACCTTTTGGTAAATCCTCAAGTTGGAGTAGTTGATATATGTCATAAAGGTGATTCAAATCTGTTCGTCCGGATGCCAATTCATCAGCCGTCTGATTAAATATTTCCTGCACCTCTTTAGGGAAATCAAAAATGCGTATGTCTATATCATCTTGAGTCAGGTAAGAAACATATAATTGGGTGCCTACCTCGGTAAAATGTACTATCAATTCTTCAGGCTGAATTGAACGCTGAATAGCCCAGACCGGAGGGAGGCTTATTTCTTTATTAAGGTTCACATCAGCTAATATTTGTTCTCTTAGTGCCGATGTGCGGTCGATCTCTGTTTTGATCATAAAGCGTTCATCATCGGTGGCGTTCAGGTATCTTGTTCTGAGTGACTGCATTTTATCGTTCAGGCGCTTCTCTTCGGCCAATTCTTCCTCAGAAAGCTTTGCTGCTTTCACCAATGGACTATTATAAAGAGCTGCATCATTGATGGTTTTAAGTTGATCTAATAGCAAAAGTGCTTTTTCAGGTTGATTCTGATCAATATATAAGCCCACTAATAATTCAAAAGCATCCAGATACTCATCTTCAACGGACCAATATCCTTGCTGTGAGTCGGTATTATTCTTAGCACGATCAATAACCTGACTTAATACAGGTTCAAGTTCCGCTATAGCCGACCTTTTATCACCGTATGCAGATAGATAGCTTGATTTGACCGTATAGTATTTTGTAAGCAGCTGGAAGTCAATGTTATCAAGAGGATACAATTTTATTTCCTCAAGGTTAGAAGCAGCTTGTTCTAATTCGGTACGTTTTAAATGAATATCTGTTAGATTCACTAAAGCTTCGATATATTGAGGAGTATCTGATTTAGAAAGAGATAATTTCTTAAGCTGACTATATAACTCTTTTGCAGAGTTAAGAGAATCAATCTGATTTAAAATAGTTCCTTTTTCTATGACTAAGTTGGCATATAAAGTATAATTACTCTCTGGAGATAGTGACTCCTCAGCAGAATTTAAATAACTAAGAGCGGTTTTATGATCTTTATAAGCAGACCAGTAAAAAGTACCTAGATAGGAATCAATTAATGCTAACTCAGTTGTGTCTGAGTCAGCAGCAGCTATATTTTTAGCTTGATTAAAGTATTGTAAAACGGAGTTAATATCTTTAACAGATATATAATAAATAATCAGATTTCTGTAAATATTAAGTAAGCTTGAACGATTATCTATATCTTGTTCCAATGCTCGTAACTGAAATGAGATATATTTATTAGCTTGCCCAAGCTTTAAGTAATTGATTCCAAGGTTGTTGAATAGCGCATATTGATCTTCAAAAGTGTCTTTATCGTTATAAAGGTCCTCATAAATCTTTATTGATTCTTGATATTTACCAAGTGTAAAAAGATAAGCTCCCTGACGATTTTTAATGGAAAATACCTGATTACTTTCTCCCAAGAATCCTGCAAGGGGTAGGGAATATTCTCTTTGAAGGTTTAATGATTTGTCATAATAGCCAAATCTATAATAGGTGTAATCAATAGCACCCAAGAGACGTAATTTATGGATAGAATTAGGTAGCAGCGTTTGTTTGAGAAAAACTTCATCATATTCTTCAATAAGATTATAGCTGTCAATCAAGAGACTAACCCGAATGATGTTTGAAACTATGATCGCATACTCTAAACTTTCACTATCATCATAAGAGTGGATAAACTGAATCCAGCTTTCTAAAGCTTCTTCTAAATATTCACGGGTATAGTAAAGTTCATAATTACCAACCATTAAAAGTTTAAAGTGAATTAATGGGAATTCACTATATCCTAGATCTTTTTCGGAAAGAAGTGTCTGATCTTGGGTAATATCTTTATATCTGCTGAGTATCTCGCCTTTCCAATGTGTCAAAAGTATCTCATCAGATGCTAATGAATCAAGATCTGTACAATTAACATCGGCATAAGCATCTGAATAATATGCTAAGTTTTTTATCTGATCTTTTACCAGATTTAAAGAATTGCAGTCAAGGGTAGCAATCTCATTTAAAGCCCAAAAATTTATAGCTTCATTTTGACCGGATCCTAAATTCTCCACATAATTTAAAACCTGTTCTTCTGATTGTAGGCGTATATCAACAGAATCCGGTAGTGCAAAAAACGTAAATATCAGATATGTCAGTATCAAAGCTATTCCTTAATCATGGGTACAATTTTAAAGTAAGAAATTTTAGACATTTCTTACCATACTGGTTTTTCAACGATAGGAGTAACATCATTTCCGCCGGAGAACACAGAGTTGTCAGTAGTATTGGTTTCCACGGAAGGTTGTTGTTGGAGCTCATCGGTCAGAGAGGCATCGGT
>Ga0136557_1001086_pt1 | contig 18572 bp, 15 predicted proteins | sample AntRauTorckE6832_FD_104796 | JGI IMG/M metagenome (GOLD analysis project Ga0136557, IMG submission 104796) | Saline lake microbial communities from Rauer Islands, Antarctica - Metagenome Torckler E6 #832 | ecosystem: Environmental > Aquatic > Non-marine Saline and Alkaline > Saline | place...
AGCTCTTCATTGGCGGACTGCAGTTCCTCGTTGGTGGATTGTAGCTCTTCGTTGGACGCCTGAAGCTCTTCACTGGAAATCCGGGCCTCTTCGCTCAACTGTTCGATGGCCTGCTGGTAACGGAGGATTTCATCGGTCTGGTCGGTCTCCGCCGCGGCGGCTCGTTTCGAACGTTTGCGCCGGATATTGCCAGGGTGGTCCCGGAACACCACCATGGTCATACCCTTGAGGGTTGCCGGTTCATTGAGCGACTGCACGGTGACGTCCACCTGTTGCACACCGTCGCCGGTTTCCACGGCCAGGTTGAGTAACTCAATCGGGTCTCGCTGTGTGGCAGCCTGTTTCAACGCCGTGTACAGGGGTGTGCGCAGGCCTTCCCGCGCCATGGCGTGGATATTCCAGTTGGCTTTTCCAGCGGCGGGTTCCAGGTATTTGCCGGTGCGTCCGCTGATGTAGACGATATCCGCATCCCGGTTAAGCACCACGGCCGCTGGCGAATAGCTCTGTAACAGCAGGTGATCGGCGGCGTTCTGAAGATTGTCGGTGCCTTTGTTGGGGAAAGTGGGTGTCGACACAGGCTGCTCCCTGGATAGCGTGGAAAGGGGTGGAAAGGATTTCAGCAAAAAGCTGGAGCCGCTGATGGAGTCATGGGGCAACCTTCTGTAAATCCGCAGTCTCTGTTTCAGGGGCTCGAACAGGTGGTTCAGCCTGCCCACGGTTTCTGAACTGCCCAGCATCAGCAGGCCGTTTTTCCTCAGGCTGTAGTGAAACAGCGGCAGAAGCCGACGCTGCAGCATGGGGTCAAAGTAAATCAGCAGGTTGCGGCAGGCCAGCAGGTCAAGCTTGGTGAAGGGCGGGTCCAGAATAACATCGTGCTGGGCGAACAGGACCTTGTCGCGAAGGGTCTGGTTAATCTGGTAATGATTGTCGTTTTTCGTGAAGAAACGGGCAAGGCGCTGCCCGGATACCTGGTCTTCAATACTCGCGGGGTACCGACCCGCCCGGGCCACGGCAATGGCTTCCAGGCTCAGGTCGGAGGCAAAAATCTGAAAGTTGGCGGTTTTGCCGGGTAGCAACCGTTCCAGGGCTTCGGTGAACGCCATCGCCAGAGAGTAGGCTTCTTCGCCGGTCGAGCAACCTACCACCCAGGCCCTCAGCGATGTACCGGGCTCAAGTTGCCGGATCAGCGGCTCGAGGGCATGCTCGCACAGATAACCCCAGGCGTCGGCATCCCGGAAGAAAGCAGTCACCCCAATTAACATTTCCCGGAACAGTAACTGCACTTCCTGGTCGTTGTTTTCCAGATATCGCGCATAGTCTGGCAGGTTGGCAACGCCATGAATCGCCATACGACGCTCGATTCGCCGCAACAGGGTACTGGGTTTGTACAGAGAAAAGTCGTGCCGGGTATGGTGTTGCAGTATGGCGATGATGGCCTGGATCGGCTCCATCAGTGTCGCCGATGGCACTTTTTGGTCAGGCTCGGTGACTCGTTCATTGTAGGCCAGTATGCGGCCAAGCAACTCGTTGGCCGGGGCAATGATATCCGCACAACCGGTGGCGATGGCGCTTCGCGGCATGGCGTCAAACTCGGCCGAGCCGGGCTCCTGTACAACCGTCAGGCCGCCCATGGCGCGGATGGCCTGCAGGCCCAGTGTGCCATCCGAGCCCATACCGGAAAGCACCACGGCAATCGCCTGATCATTGCTGGTACTGGCCAGGGATGAGAACAACACATTGATGGGCAGGCGCATGCCCCGGGGCTCCAGAGGCTGTTCAAGTTTCAGCCGACCATTTTCCACAGTCAGCTCCGCGTTGGAGGGTATGACATAGACACAATCGGGTAGAATTTCCCCGTTCTGCACGGCCTCCTGCACGGGCATGGTGGTCACCCGTTGCAATAGCTCCGGCAGCATGGCTTTCTGGGTCGGGTCCAGGTGCTGAACCACGATAAACGCCATGCCGGTGTCCGTTGGCGTATGGCGGAAGAACTCTTCAAGGGCTGCCAGGCCGCCTGCGGAGGCACCGATTCCGACAATGCGCATCAGGACAGGCTGGGGTCAGGGCCCGAAGCCTGGCAATGAGACACTACCATCATCACCGTATCTCCCGGCGGGCTGAGGCTGGCCCTGATTGAAAGCTTTAAGTCGGGATTGCCTACAAGCCCGGCTGTGCAGGTTGCGACCGTGCCCGGCCCCACCAAGACTTCGATAAGATTGGCCACCTCTGCCCGCCCCGGGGGGGAAAGGTATTGGGTCAGAGTCTGCTCTTTGGAATGTTCCGGGGCAAAGCCCAGGAGCGCGCCTGCGGCGGCGTTGCTCTCAATGACCCGGCCATCCCGGGCGACAACCAGGTAGGCCATGGGGGCGAGCTGATAAAGCGCCTGATAATGTGCCAGTTCTTCGGTAAGTTCAGATTCGCTGTCCTGAAGCTGTTCCAGCAGAAGGTCAAGTTCTACCTGGTGGGTTTGCAGCTCGTGGAGAAGCTTCAGCGCGTCAGCCGCAAATTCAGGGTCACTGGCCCGCCGGTACAAAAGCGCCAGTGCCTCAGTACCCAGAGCACCACCCCCGAATTTAGCCGCCGTGGCCGCGCCATCCTTAAGAAGTTCTTCGGCATGTACGCGCAGTTGGGCCCGGTTTTCCGCCCATGAGATTTCGCCGGTTGTTGTCATTGTCGCTTCCTTTTGTTCGAGCTGTTCGCTGCTTATGGTCTTCATACTACTCCGGGAAACCCGCCTTAAACAGCGGCGATGGCACAATTGGGCATTTTGGCACCCTGTGTGCGTTAGCGTACCGAACCGTTGATCTGCAATTGTTAGATTGATTGGAATGAGGAGAGTCCGTGGGCTGGTTTGGCCCGTGCGTGCCTGAATCCTGAAGGATCAGGCAGCTCCGGATTAACAGGGAGCTACGTTATGAAATTTTTTCCTGCAAACCGTAAAAACCATCCAATTCCTTTCCTGTGCGCCCTGGCGATGGCGTCATTGCTGGCAGCCTGTGCATCGGCCCCATTGCCACCGACGGAATCGCTTAACGCTGCCAGAGACACGATTGCCCGGGCAGAGCAGGCGGATGCCCGCCAATACGCCGGTGCCGAACTGGAAGAAGCCCGTGCACAACTGATCTTGGCCGAGAAGGCCGTTGCCGGCGAGTCCATGATCGAGGCAGACCAGCTGGCCAAACAGTCCCGTGTGGCTGCCAGGCTTGCGATGGCAAGAACAGAGGCCGCCAAGGCGGCGGAAATCAATCGTGAAATGGGGCGCGGCGCCGATGCTCTGGATGTGGAAATGGATCGCCAGGGAGAGCAGAAATGAAGACTTTATTGCGAGTAACAAAACGACGTGGCGGCAAAACTGTTCCTGTCATCCTGCTGTCTTCGCTATTGCTGACGGCCTGCGCCACGGCACCTGAATCTCCGCCTGCCGCGCTGGATGTGCGGCAGAAGCTGACAGAGCTGCAGAGCAACCCGGCGATGGCCGGTAATGCCCGCATAGAGCTGCGCGATGCAGAAGCCGCCGTTGAGCTGGCCGAACAGCCCCTGGATAGCAATGAAGCGGCGTTAGCCGGCCATCGTGTTTATATGGCCGACCGTATGGTGGAAATCGCCAGGGCAACGGCCACCACCCGGCAGATGGAAGTTGAACGGGAGCGTATAGGCGAAGAGCGCGATGCCGCCAGGCTGGCCGCCCGCACCCGCGAGGTCGAAAGGGCAAGGCAGGAGGCGCAAAGCGCACGCAGTTCCGAGCTTGCCGCGACAGCCATGTCGGCAAAATCAGCCGAGGAGTTGCAAAGGCAGATCGACGAGCTTGAGGCCAAAGCCACCGAGCGTGGCCTGGTACTGACGCTGGGCGATGTATTGTTCGCCACCGGCAGTGCCGACCTGCAGGGTGGATCCAATCGCAATCTGGAGAAACTGGTGGACTTTCTCAACACCTATCCGGACCGTGACGTTCTGATTGAAGGCCATACCGATAACGTCGGCAGCGCGCAGTTCAACCAGACCCTGTCGCTGCAAAGAGCTGAATCGGTCCGCCGTTACCTGACGGATCATGGCGTACAGGACCGCAGGCTAACGGTGTCCGGCCTGGGCCTCGAACGCCCTGTAGCTGGCAATGAAACCGCCATGGGCCGTCAGCAGAACCGGCGCGTTGAAGTGGTTATTGAAAACTAGAGGCCAGATTATGCTGAGTTCTTTTATCGCTGCTCAATTGGCGCCCACCGTGGCACGAAAGAGTGAACGGAATCGCATGAAACTTAAAACCATAAGGAACAGTGGGCGTGTCGGTGATGAGACGACGCTGGCGCATGCCATGCTGGATTTCGTGGGCGACGCGGTTCTGGCGACAGATACCGGAGCGAAGATTATCTACATGAACACGGCGGCTGAGACTCTCACCGGTTTCAATCGCACGGATGCGCTGGGTCATCCACTGGAAGAGATTTTCCGGGTTATCGACCTGAGCACCCGGTTGAAGAGGGCAAACCTGGCGCAGCATGTTATGGATACCGGCATCCCCGTCGGGTTGCACAATAGTGCCCTGCTGAAAACCCGCGACGGCCGGGAACTGGCCATCGAAGATGCGGCTACACCCATGCACAACGCACAAGGCGAGGTGACCGGCGCGCTGATCAAGTTCCATGATTCCCGCTATTCTGCGGAAACAACCGCCAGAATGGCCTACATGGCCCAACACGACTCCCTGACCGGACTGCTCAACCGTTATGCGTTCGCCGAGCGCTTCAACCAGGCCGCAGCGCTTGCCCGGCGGCATGAAAAGAAAATGGTGATGTTGTTCATTGATCTGGATAACTTCAAGGAAGTGAACGATACCCTGGGCCACGCCGTTGGCGACGAAATTCTGCACGCGCTGGGCCTGAGGCTGCTAGGCTGCGTGCGCGCCACGGATCATGTGTGCCGCCACGGCGGTGACGAGTTTGTGGTGTTGTTGAGCGACCTGACAGAACATGAACAGGCATTTGCGGTCGTGGACAAAGTGCGCGAGTCCGCCGCGGAACTGCTGCGCCAGGATGGTGGTTGGGCGTCGCTAACGCTCAGTGTGGGTATCAGCCTGTTTCCCAACGACGGCGAAACCCTGGAAACGTTGCTGCCCCATGCGGACGCCGCCATGTTCCGGGTCAAGACGGAAACAAGGCGGGCGCGGGATTGCCTAAAGCCCTAAACCCCTTGATTCCAGGCGTACATTTTCCCGCCGGACCACGGAGTAGCATTCGCAGCTCAGGGATTCCATCTTCGGTCGGTCAAGCACGATGATTCGGCCCCGCCGATATTCAATCACCCCCAGCTTCTGTAACTTGCCAGCAGCTTCGGTGACGCCTTCGCGGCGGACATCCAGCATGTTGGCAATCAGTTCCTGGGTCATGTTCAGCTGATTGCCTTCCAGCCGGTCCAGTGACAACAGCAACCAGCGGCACAGCTGCTGGTCGATGGAGTGATGCCGGTTGCAGACCGCCGTTTGCGACATCTGGGTGATCAGGGCCTGGGTGAAGCGCAGGGTAATGATGCGTATTTCGGAGTGCTGGTTGAATTCCTGCTTCAGGTCAGCGGCGGGCATTCGATAGGCATGGCCGTGGCTCTGCACAATAAACCGGTTGGGCGTACTTTCACCGCCCATGATTACGGCGACGCCCGCCATGCCCTCCTTGCCGACCACGGAAATTTCAGCAGACGCACCGCTCACCATCACATAAAGCAGTGAAATAATGCAGTCGGTGGGAAAATAGACGTAGTCAATTGATTGGTCGGATTCGTATATCACGTCCCCAAGGCACAATTCGACCCGTTTCAGTTTCGGGAAAATGCGCTTGCGGGCATCTTCAGACAGGGCAGCAAGAAGCCTGTTTTGCAGTGGACCAAGCATGTCAGTCATGGAAATCCTTTCCAGAATAGGGTGGCTAGCGAGAACGCTAACTGCCTGGCGACTGCCTTGAATACCGGACGCTCTAACTAAATTTTCATTCGCCAGTCTAACACAGTAGCGGCCGGGTAACGCTGTTTACCTCGCCGGCGAACGCATTCAGTGGGAACCGAGGTATTGCTCCAGCTCCTCCCGGAATGCCGCCTGTACGCCCAGCCGTTTCATCATCCAGTAATGCCCGGCAATCATGCGGTCGATAAAGATGCTTTCTATCGGAGGTTTGAAGTAGTCCAGGTACTTGAAAACGGTGGTGGTTTTCGCCGCGACATCTTTGTGCAGGTCTGACAGGGCGAAATCATAGGGGGCATCGCCCTCAAACGGTTTGACCAGTATGTCCCGCCACATGGCGTAATAGGCTTCATCCACTGCAGGTTGGGATTCTACCCGGGCACCCAGGTCGATCAGGTGGCGGTCCAGGGCGGCGTAGTCTTCATCCAGCGCCGATACCAGGGCTTTGCGGTAGGCTTCGACGATCTCCGGTTTGAGTTTCTTGATGCAGCCAAAGTCGTAAAGAATAAGGGTGCCGTCCGGGCGGTAGGCAAAGTTGCCAGCGTGGGGGTCACCGTGAATGCACTGATAAAGGAACAGTTGGTCGGCCATCATGGTGAAGATGCGGTGGCCAATCAGGTTGATGGTGTCCTGGCTGTATTTTTCCGGCGTAATAGCGCTGATGTGGTCGCCCTCGACCAGTTCCATGGTCAGCACCCGGCGCGAGGAATGGCTGCTGAACACCTGGGGGATGGCCACCCAGTCATCGTGTTTGTGCAGGTCCTGGAACAGTGCCAGATTTTCTGCTTCGTTTTCGTAGTCCAGTTCTTCTTTCAGCCGCACCCGAATTTCGCCAAACAGCTGGTCGACGTGTTCCTTGGGCAATTTCAGCAGGCCGCCGAGTTTCAGGGCCATACGCAGCTGTTTCAGGTCGCTGTCACAGGATTCGTCCACGCCTGGGTATTGCACCTTGATGATCACATCGGTGCCGTCTTTCATTCGGGCGCGGTGGACCTGGCCAATGCTGGCGGCGGCGTAGGGTTGTTCCTGCAGGTAGTCGAACAGCTCCGAAACCGGTTTACCCAGCTCGTTTTCAATCTGGCCGACGATCACCTCAAAGGGCATGGGCGGGGCTTCTTTCTGCAACCGTTGTAGCGCGTCGGAGAACTCTTTGGGCAGAAAATCCTGGGTCTGGGAGGCAATCTGCCCCACTTTCATGACGGCGCCTTTCATCTCGCCAAGAGTATTGGCGATCTGGTCGGCCATACGGGTATAGCTTTCCGAGCGGTCGCTTTCGTTGTGTTCCTCGCTGCGGAACATGCGGCGCGCGCGCTGGCCCGCGTACTGACCGGCCACAGAGGCGGTCATGCCAGCGAGTTTGAAGAATCTTCCACTACGGGTAGTAACAGGTTTTTTGCTCATGCCGGATATACGTTCCCAGGAACGGTTGGACCAGAAATGTCGGGGCGCAGTCAGTCGTCTGCGGAGGCGAGGGTCTGTGTTTCTATAAACAACGCGTTTTCCAGCTCCAGAGACAGTGTCTGGCCCGGCTCAAGCGGCCCGACCCCGCTGGGCGTGCCGGTGAGGATGACATCCCCGGGTAGCAATGTGAAGTGGCTGCTCATATGGGCGATCAGGGGCACAATCTGGTTGAGCATGTCCCGGGTGTCGCCGGTCTGTTTGCGTGTCTGGTTGATATCCAGGGTGAAGGTCTGGTGATCACGGGGCAGCCGGTCTACCGGCACAAAGGGCGACAGGGGGCAGGCGCCGTCGAAACACTTGGCCCGCTCCCAGGGGTGGCCCTTGGCTTTCAGTTCGGACTGCAGGTCGCGAAGCGTCAGGTCCAGTGCCAGGCCGTAGCCCAGAATGGCGGCCTCTGCGTCGCTGGCAGAGGCGTTGGTCAGCGGGCGACCAATCAGCACCGCCAGTTCGGTTTCATAGTGAACCGCGCCCCTGTTGTGGGGCAGCGTGATCGGGCGGGTCAGGTGAACCGCCGAAGTGGCGGGTTTGATGAACAGCAGCGGCTCGTCGGGCACCGGGTTGTTCAGTTCCCGGGCGTGTTCGGCGTAATTGCGCCCCACGCAGACAATTTTCCCCAGCGACAGGTGAACCGGGGTGCCGTCTTTCCAGTGGTGCTGATAGTCCGTCACGCTCTGCCCTCAGTCGCCTTCAAACGAGCAGACAGTATAGACCTCAAGGCCATCATCCCGCAGCTTCTTTGATCCGCCCAGATCCGGCAGGTCAATCATTGCCGCCACTTCCACAATTTCCGCGCCGATGCGGCGAATCAGCCGGGTTGCCGCCAGCATGGTGCCGCCGGTGGCAATCAGATCATCCACCAGTACCACTTTGTCGCCCGGCTTGAAGGCATCCTTGTGAAGCTCCACGGACGCCGTGCCGTATTCCAGTTCGTAATCTTCTACCAGGGTGTCAAAGGGCAGCTTGCCCTTCTTGCGAATCAGCACCAGCGAGGCGTTCAGTTCATAGGCCAGCGCAGAGCCAACAATGAAACCCCGGGCATCCACGGCCGCCACGGCGTCTATATCCTGGCCGTGATAGCGGTGCACAAAGGCGTCGATCAGTTTGCGGAACGCGGTTTTATCCTGCAGAACGGTGGTAATGTCCCGGAAGGCGACGCCGGGCTTGGGCCAGTCCGGCACGGTGCGGATGGCTTTTTTGATGCTTTCGGCAAAATAGTCCATGAACTCTCCGGGGCCGGGCAGCTTACGCTGCGTCCAGGAAGATGAATTTCAGAATGAACACAATGGCGATGGTGATCACACTGGGGTTCAGGTCGGCCCAGCGGCCACTGATGACCTTAATGACGGCGTAAGTAATAAAGCCCAGGGCAATGCCGTTCGCGATAGAGAACGTCAGGGGCATCATCAGGGCCGTGACCACTGCCGGTGCGGCCTCTGTTATGTCGTCCCACTCCACCAGTTTCAGGCCACTGGCCATCAGCACGGCCACGTAAAGCAGCGCGGGGGCGGTCGCATAGGGCGGAATAATCTGGGCAATGGGGGATAACAGCAGGCAGGCCAGAAACAGAAGCGCCACGACCACGGCCGTGAGACCCGTTCGGCCACCGGCGGAGATGCCCGCGGTGGATTCGATGTAACTGGTGGTGGTGGAGGTGCCCAGGGCTGCGCCGGACATGGTCGCAACGGAATCCGACATCAGCGCGCGGCCCAGGCGGGGCAGCTTGCCGTCCTTGTCCAGCAGGCCGCCGCGTTGAGCCGCGCCGATCAGCGTGCCGGATGTGTCAAACAGATCGACGAACAGAAAGGCAAAGATCACGCTGATCATGCCGACATTGAAGGCACCGGCCAGGTCCAGCTGCATAAAGGTGGGCGCCAGGCTCGGCGGTGCGGCAACCAGCCCCTGATATTCCACCATGCCCAACATCATCGCCACGCCGGTGACAGCCAGGATGCCAATCATCACGCCGCCGGTAATCTGCCGGAAAGACAGGGCGCATATCACCACGAAACCACCAAAGAACAGCAGGCTCTCGGCCACTTTGACTTCGCCCAGGCCCACCAGCGTGGCGGGGTTATCCACCACGATGCCGGAGTTTTTCAGGGCAATCAGGGCCAGAAAGAAGCCGATACCGGCGGAAATGCCGTAGCGTAGGGACAGGGGAATGCTGTTGATGATCCATTCCCGGACTTTGAAAATACTGAGCAGAAAGAACAGAAAGCCGGATATGAACACCGCCCCCAGCGCTACCTGCCAGCTGTAACCCATGCTGCCGACCACAGTAAACGAGAAAAACGCGTTCAGGCCCATACCCGGCGCCAGGGCAATGGGGTAGTTGGCCCAGAACCCCATGATCAGCGTGCCAATGGCCGCCGCCAGACAGGTCGCCACAAATACGGCGCCAAAATCCATACCGGTGCTGGACAGGATGTCCGGGTTGACCACGATGATGTACGCCATGGTCAGGAAGGTGGTAATGCCCGCGAGGATTTCCTTGCGAACGGTGGTGCCATGGGCCTGGAGTTTGAACAGTCGTTCGAGCATGACGGGGATGAGCCTCGCTGATGCAGGGTGATTCGTGCCCGGCTGGGGCAATGGACGAAACGCCGCATTCTACCGGCTGCTGGTATCAAGGCCAAGGATTCGTCTTCACGTTGGGCACCTGATGGGTGATCCGTATGAGGCGATTCAGCCGTATCTTATGCTTCATATTAAGTAGCCGACACACAACCGTGTCGGCGTTTTGCTGTCCAGAGGGGTATTCCCGATGTCTTTAATTCGTCTGGCTTATGCCAGTGAAGCCACCTTCAACGAAAAGCCGGTTGAGCAGGGTGTGGAGCCAAACGTGGCGCGCATTCTGATGACGTCCCGCAAGAACAACGCCAAAACCCAGATTGTCGGAGGCCTGTATTACGGGGATGGGTATTTCTTCCAATACCTTGAAGGCGAAGAAGAAGCCGTCACCCAGTTGTATGATCGAATTGCCCGTGATGAGCGTCACCGCAATGTCACCATGATGGTTCAGGAATCTTTGACCGCAAGAACCTTCACTAACTGGTCCATGAAATACGTTCCCCTGTCCTCTGATGTGCAGAAGTTTCTCGACGAGCACAACATGGCGTCTTTCCAGCCGCTGAAGTTTGATAAGGCATTGTGCGAAGGCATGATTCAGGTGATCAGGGATTCCAGCGAGCAGGGCCGAGTGGTTAATCACAACGAACTGGCGTCCTCCCGCAAAGGCCGGTCGGGCGTTAGTGGAATCGGGATCGGGCTCGCAGTCGCAGCGGTTGGCCTTGTAGGCGCCCTGATTTACGCCAGCACGATGGTTTAGAAACCCGTTTGTCGCCTTATAAAGATGGCTGATTCGCCAGGATAAGATTTGTTCATTTGATTCATGGGGTGACTCTGTTTAGCGTCAGCGGTATTAACAACTATTCTTAGGTTTCCCTGTTAATCCAATGCTGAACAACGGAGCTCCAACATGAGAGCGATTCTCTGCAAGGAATATGGCCCTGCCGAAACACTGGTCATCGAAGATGTGCCCAGCCCTGAAGTCAAAGGGCGCGGCGTTAAAGTTCGCGTCAAGGCTGCCGGCCTGAACTTTCCGGACACGCTGATTATCGAGGGCAAGTATCAGCTCAAGCCCACCATGCCGTTTTCACCCGGCGGTGAAATGTCCGGCGAGGTCATTGAGGTGGGTGACAAGGTGACCCGCTTCAAACCGGGTGACCGGGTCGCGGGCCTGACCGGCTATGGCGCCTTTGCCGAAGAGGTTATCGTTCCCGAGCAGAATATCCTGCCCATTCCCGAATCCATGTCTGACGAGAAAGCAGCGGCTTTCTCCATGGTGTACGGCACTTCCTACTACGCGCTGAAACAGCGGGCCAATATCCAGCCGGGTGAAACCCTGCTGGTTCTCGGCGCCAGCGGCGGCGTGGGCCTGGCGACCATTGAGCTGGGCAAGGCCATGGGCGCAAAGGTGATTGCCGCTGCCAGCACGGCAGAGAAACTGGCCATCGCCAAAGAAGCCGGCGCTGACGAGTTGATCAACTACACCGAAGAGCCGTTGAAAGACGCTGTGAAAAAGCTGACTAACAGCAAAGGCGTGGATGTGATTTACGACCCGGTTGGCGGGGACTTTACCGAGCAGGCATTGCGGGCGATGGCCTGGAACGGTCGCTATCTGATCATCGGTTTTGCAGCGGGTGATATTCCCCAGATTCCGGCGAATCTGACGCTGTTGAAGGGTTGCTCGGTAGTCGGCGTGTTCTGGGGCAGCTTTACCCAGCGTGAGCCGGAAACCAGCGCCAAAAACATGATGGAGCTGTTGCAGATGTTCGCCGAAGGCAAAATCGACCCGAGAATCAGCCAGGTGTTCGAATTCGAGGACTACGCGAAGGCGCTTGGTGCGCTGACTGGGCGTACGGCTACTGGGAAAATTGTGCTTAAGGTTGGGTCTTAGGGTCTGGCTTTTTTCTGGCCTGATAGTTCGGACCCTGGTCTTTTGGGCCTGGTGCACAGCTGGGGCTGAGGGGCCCTCCACAAAACCGCTACGAGCACATCTATGTGCGCTTCGCTTCGGCCTTCCCTGGCCGAAGACATTTTGTGGAGGGCCCCTCAGCTCCAGCTCTCTGGCTCCGAGATAACTTAGGCAAGAAACCAAAGTAGGTCGGATTAGGCGAAGCCGTAATCCGACATGTTTGCTACCTACTCGTGATTGTCGGATTACGCGTTGCTAATCCGACCTACGTTCTGGTTGGATTCCTATATTGGCGATATCCCTCATGATCTGAACGCACCGGTGCATTGCACCAGACCATGCAGGCTAGGGCCAAAATCCACAGGCACTGCCGCAAGCCAAAGCCCTAAAATGAAACCGAACCAGCATCAATCTGCTCTTTCAGTTCCGGTGTCATCAGGGTGTACGTTTTTTCCCTCGGCAGCAGCACAAAAACCTCGTCACCGTCCTTTTCCAGTGAATACCCTATTTTCTGAATATCCACCTTCCGGTATTTGAACGTTCCTGTTTTCTCAATCGCATCCGTCACGCGGATAAAGACCGGAATCGCATAGGGCGGCAGGTTGTCGCTGAGGTAGCGCAGTAACCGGTCCGGCTCGAACTCGTTTGAATCCGACTGGGGCACCAGCGTTACCATTCCCGCTTTGCCGTTGGTGCCGGGGATTTCCACGCCGTAGACGATGGCTTCTTCAACCAGGCCGGAGCCGTCGAGGATGTTTTCCACTTCGTTGGTGGACACGTTCTCGCCCTTCCAGCGGAAGGTGTCGCCCATGCGGTCGACAAACTGCAGGTGGCCACAGCCGATGTTTTTTAGCACATCGCCGGTATTGAACCACTCATCACCTTTCTTGAAGGCGTCCCGCAGGATGGATTTTTCTGTGGCTTCTTTCTGGGTGTAACCCTCGAACGACCATACCTTGGTAATTTCGCCGATCAGCAGGCCGGGTTTGCCTTTTGGGACTTCCTGCATGAAACCTTTGCCGTCCCGCACCGGGTCGCGGGTGCCGTCGTGGAAGGCGACCAGTTTGTAGGGGGCAGTCGAAAAACCGACGGTGTTGTTCATGTTGAAGAAATTGCTGAAACCGATATTGCCCTCGCTGGAGGCATACAGCTCCGCAACAGTCTCGATGCCGAACCGGGATTTGAAATCGTTCCAGATCGAGGGCCGCAAGCCGTTGCCGATCATTTTGGTGAGGTTGTGCTGGCGGTCTTTTTCGGAGGGCGGCTGGTTCAGCAGGTAGCGGCACAGTTCGCCCACGTATCCGAAGGTGGTGGCGCGGTAGTAGCGCACATCATCCCAGAATTCGCTGGCGGAGAACTTGCGCCGCATGGCCAACGCCGAGCCGCCTGCCAGCACGGAGCCCCAGCACACCAACAGCGCGGTGCCGTGGTAGAGGGGCAGGGTGCAGTACAGAACATCCTGCGGTTTCATGGCCAGGGACATCAGGCCGAAGCCGCCATAGGCCTTGATGAATTTCCGGTGGGAGCCGGGGGCTGCCTTGGGCAGGCCGGTGGTGCCGGAGGTGAACAGGTAAACGGCGGTGTCGCCCATGGTGGGCGGGTTCGGGACATGCAGGGTGTCACTGCGGTGGGCGCTGACATTGGCGGCCATGTTCGCATAGCCGTCGGGTTGGTCACCGAATACGTTCAGGGTATTGCTGTCCGCCAGAAACTGGAAAGGCTGGGAGTGGTCGACCTTGATGCTGTCTTTGATGTCATTGAAAACGCCCACCAGCTCTTCGCCGACAATGACCATTTTCGGTTCGATCAGGTTGATGCTATGGCTCAGTACCTTACCTTTCTGGGAGGTGTTCAGCATGGCGCAGGCCACGCCGATTTTGGCGGCACCGGCCACCACCGCCAGTAGCTCAGGGCGGTTTTCCAGAAAGACCGCAATCGCATCGCCTTTGGTCAGCCCTTCAGACATCAGATAGTTGGCAATCTGGTTGGCCCAGTGATCGAACTCGCGCCAGGTCAGGCTGCGGTCTTCGTAAAGAATGGCGGTGCGGTGGCCGTGGTTTCTGGCGTTGCGCTCAATCAGCATGCCCAGCGTCAGAGGCTTCTGGGGGCCTTTGGCGCCATAGTAATAAAGGCCTTTGGCGACGCTGGGGAATCGCTTGAAGATTCCCGGCATGCTGCGAACAATGTCCCTGGGTGAAACGGTATCCTGGCTCATGCGGTTGCTCGTTATCCGGCGTTTTCGTTATGGGTTTCGTCGGCTGACACTTCTGCCAGTAACTGGCTGCGCTTCACCTGGTCGCCTTTTTTTACCAGAAGGCTGGACACCGTGCCATCCCGGTCGGCTTTAACCGGGTGTTCCATCTTCATGGCTTCCAGGATGACCAGGGTGTCGCCCTGTTTCACGGCTTGCCCCTGCTGCACCAGGACATCGATCAGGGCGCCGTCCATGGTGGCCTTTATCTGCCCACTGCCGCTGGCGGATTGTCCGCTGGCCGGCTGATGGGTCAGATCCTGCAGGGCCAGAGTCTGGCCGAACGCCTGCAAATATAGATGATCCCCCTGGCGGTGATATTGGCAAACCTGACGCACGCCCTTGTCGATGATGCATGCGCGGCCGTTTGCGGCGGACACCAGGGTCAGTTCGTATTGATCCTCACCTGCGGTCACGGTAATCCGATTGCCGTTGGTCCGCACCAGTAACTCGAGAATTTGTTCACCCGTTGCCAGTTTCATGGGGGTGACGGTCGCGGGCGCGTTGCTCCAGGCTTGCTGGTTTTCAGGGCCCTGGCTGAACAGACAGGCGGCCAGTGCCAGTTCGCGAGTGCCGATGTCCGCGGGGGCCATGGACGGGTCGTTGTGAAATTCGGTTTGCAGAAACGCGGTGGTGGCTTCGCCCCGGCCGAAGGATTCGTTGACAAGGATCCGGGACAGGAAACGCTGATTGGTGCTGGTGCCGAACACGGCGGTATCGTCCAGGGCCGCGATCAGCCGCCGGCGAGCTTCGTTGCGGTTCTTCCCCCAGGCAATGACCTTGGCCAGCATGGGGTCGTAATGGGGCGTGATGATGTCGCCGGAACGAACGCCGCTGTCGTAGCGGATGCCATCGCCCGCTGCGGGCGCAAACACATGCAGAGGGCCGGTTTGCGGGGTGAAGTTGTGGGCCGGGTCTTCGGCGTAGAGCCGTACTTCGATGGCGTGTCCGTTGAGGGTGATTTCATCCTGACTCAGCGGCAGGGTTTCCCCCTCGGCCACGGCCAGTTGCCAGGCTACCAGATCCTGGCCGGTGACCAGTTCGGTAACCGGGTGTTCCACCTGCAGCCGGGTGTTCATTTCCAGGAAGTAGAAATTCCGGTCTTTATCCACCAGAAATTCCACCGTGCCAGCGCCTTCATACTGGCAGGCAAGAGCGGCTTTGACAGCGGCCTCGCCCATGGCCTTTCGCAGCTCTGGCGTCATGAAAGGTGAGGGTGCTTCTTCCACGACTTTCTGGTGACGGCGCTGGATAGAGCAGTCCCGCTCGCCCAGGTAGACGGCATTGCCGTGCCGGTCGGCGAAGACCTGGATTTCGATATGGCGAGGTTCGATGACTGCTTTTTCGAGGATCAGTTCGTCGTCGCCGAAGGCCTGTTTGGATTCTGATCGGGCGCGTTTCAGGCTGTCAGCCAGGTCCGCCTCTTTCTCGACCAGTCGCATGCCCCGGCCACCGCCGCCGGCGGAAGCTTTGATCATCAGGGGGTAGCCAACGTTTGCGGCGGCTTTGATGAGTTCGTCATCGCCGGCCCCGTTTTTACTGGCTTCGCCGCCCTCAAACCCCGGCACCACGGGCACGCCGGCTTCCTGCATGGCAATTTTCGAACGGCGTTTGCTGCCCATCAGCTCAATGGCGTGTTCCGGCGGCCCGACGAACACCAGCCCGGCGTCTTTGCAGGCGCGGGCAAAGCCGGAATTTTCAGACAGAAAGCCGTATCCGGGGTGAACGCAATCGGCGCCGGTTTTGCGAGCAGCATCCAGTATGGCATCGGCATTCAGGTAGGAGGCGCTGACCTGGGCCGGGCCAATACATACGGCTTCATCAGCCAGTTCCACGTGCAGGGCCTGGGCATCGGCTTCAGAGAAAACCGCCACGGTGCGATAACCCAGGGACCTGGCAGTGCGGATGACCCGAACGGCGATTTCGCCACGGTTGGCTATGAGCAGTTTTTTTAGCATGGTGAAAGCCTCTCCAAATTTGACCTGCCGCGGCTGGGTGCGAGACAGCTTTCAGGAAACCGCTCCTTACGGCACATCCCTGTGGCGCTTGGGCTCCGCCATCCCTGGCTCCGCACATTTCCTGAAAGCTGTCTCGCACCCACCCGCTACTTTTCTATTCGTGATCCGGCTTTGCCCAGGTTGCAGGGCGCTTTTGCATAAACGCCATGGTGCCTTCTGACCCTTCATCGCTTCGGATCGCTTCGGCAAATTTCTTCGCCGCGCTATCAAGCACATTGCCCATTTCTTCACGGCCGACCCGGTGCAGCAGCGCCTTGGTTTCTGCCGTGGCGCGCGGTGCGCATTGGCGAACGCGCTCCAGCGCCTGATTCAGCATGGAATCCAGCTCCTCATCAGACGCGGCAGCCTGGTGAACAATGCCAAGGCCCAACGCTTCGTCGGCGTTTATTCGCAAACCCAGTAAAGCCAGCCGTCGAGTCTGGGTCAGGCCGATGCGTTCAACCACAAACGGAGCAATCTGGGCCGGGATGACACCGAGTGAGGTCTCCGGCATGCCGAATTTAGCCGTGGGCCCCGCGATGGCGATGTCCGACACGCAGGCGAGTCCAAAGCCCCCGCCCATGACCGCGCCCTCGAGCACAGCAATGACCACTTTAGAAGACTCGTTGACCTGCTGAATCATCTGCCCGAAAGACCGGTTGAGCCGGTAAAACGGATCGGTTTCGCCGTCTTCCACCTTCTCATTACGCGCCGCCGCCATGTCCCGGATATCGCCCCCAGCGCAGAAGTGGCCGCCGGTGCCGCGAATGACCACGGCGCGGATGCTGGTGTCTGGTTCAATTTGCGAGAACAGGGCGGAAAGCTCGGCGACCATTTCCAGGCTCATTGCGTTACGGGATTCTGGGCGGTTGAGTGTTACGTGCAAGGTTGGGCCCTGTTTTTCCACTAACAGAGTTTCACAGTGAGGCATGCTTTCCATAAATGACTCCACGAAAATTGTCTGGGGTCGGTGCCCCGATATGGCTGCTCAGGAACGTTGCGGGCCATGGATGGCCCGCATCGAGCCCTACATGGATGTACTTGCGGGCGTTTCCTGAGCAGCCGTATCGGGGTGCCGGCCTGGCACCTGAGTTCAGCTTTTCTGTTTGCCGGGCAAAGTGCCCATCATCTTGCAAATAATGCCCAGCATGATTTCATCGGCACCGCCGCCAATCGACACCAGCCGCACATCCCGGTAAGCGCGGGACAGCGGGTTATCCCACATGTAACCCATGCCGCCCCAATATTGCAGACAGCTGTCCGTGACTTCCCGGCCAAGGCGGCCGGCTTTGAGTTTGGCCATGGACGCCAGTTTGGTCACGTCCTTACCATCAATGTGAAGCTCACAGGCCTGATAGGTCAGGGCGCGCAGCGCTTCCACTTCGGTCTGCAGCTCGGCCAGGCGGAAATGGATTGACTGGTTGTTGATCAACGGCTGACCAAACGTCTTGCGCTCGCGGCAGTATTCGATGGTCTTGTTGATGCAGCTTTCCAGCGCCTTGATCACGTTCGCGGCGCCCCAGATGCGCTCTTCCTGGAACTGCAGCATCTGCATCATGAAACCGGTGCCCTCGGCGCCAATGCGATAACGCTGGGGAACGCGCACGTCGTCAAAGAAAATCTGCGCGGTTTCAGACGACCGCATGCCCAGTTTATTCAGGTGCGGGCTGAAAGAGATGCCGGGTGTTTTGGTTGGTACCACGATCAGTGATTTGTTTTTGTGAGGCTTGTCATCGGAGGTGTTGGCCAACAGGCAGATGAAATCCGATTGGGGGCTGTTGGTGATCCACATTTTGGAGCCGTTGATGATGTAGTCGTCGCCATCTTTCTTGGCGTTTGTGGTCATACCCGCTACGTCCGAACCGGCGCCTACTTCACTCACGCCGATGCAGCCAACCATGTCCCCGGTAATCGCCGGCGCCAGGAAGGTGCGTTTCAGCTCGTCAGAACCAAAACGGGCAATGGCTGGCGTACACATGTCGGTCTGTACACCCACAGCCAGCGGCACGCCACCGCAATGGGCGGTGCCCAGTTCTTCTGCTGCAACCAGGTTGTAGCTGTAATCCAGCCCCATGCCGCCGTATTCTTCGGGCTTCTGAATACCCAGAATGCCGAGGTCACCAAGCTTCTTGAATACCTCACGAATCGGGAATTCCCCGGCTTCTTCCCACTCGTCGCAATGGGGGTTAATTTCCTTCTCAACGAAATCCCGGACGGTTTTTCGCAGGGCTTCGTGTTCGGCGGTGAATTTCATTGTTGTTCTCCTAGTGATAGAGAGTCCGTGCCTGGTTGTTTTTGTGCACGTATTTAAACTTGGGCGGCGGGTGTGTGGGACCGGTTCCAGAAAACCGCTACGAGCACATCCATGTGCGCTTGGCTTCGGCCATCCTTGGCCGAAGACATTTTCTGGAACCGGTCCCACACACCCGCCAATGTCTGAAA